>Ga0206891_10030_pt1 | contig 43575 bp, 44 predicted proteins | sample Alteio_BWOrgHeat_55_FD_153246 | JGI IMG/M metagenome (GOLD analysis project Ga0206891, IMG submission 153246) | Enriched cells from forest soil in Barre Woods Harvard Forest LTER site, Petersham, Massachusetts, United States - Alteio_BWOrgHeat_Nextera7 ...
AAAGGATAAGCGAAAGGCTTACAAAGGTGCGGGTAACCGCTTTATGATCGTAATGGCTGGCTATGAGTAAATGCACAATAGGGGGATGCTCATTCGCTATCATCGTATTAAAATGCATGGCATCGCATAACGAGCATTTTTCCTGTACAATGGTGCCTGATGGATTGGCAGCATGACGGTACGCGTTAGTGCCGCTGCCTGCATTTATTTTATGCTGATGCTCATAAACCATATACTGGCCCGCTATAAAGCAGACTAATAACAGCCACGAATAAACAATATGCGCCTTGTTTCTTTTCAAATCAGCAGGTAGTTTTTTATAAAATTAATCAATAAAAACGTAAATGCAATACTGTTGCAAAGTTAATATTGTTTTAACTATAAATACATCCCTTTGCTTGCTCCCTGTATGGCTCTGATTATCGCCGTTTTTATATACAACTATGGGCACTCTATTGAAGACAAAAATATGATGACGATCTCTCAAAAATATGACCGGCGTCACTGTGCAACATTCAACAATTAGTAACCTTTGTGAAATAATCAAATAAATGGTTACTCTATTTTTGACTTTGAAACTTTTAGACAAAGAATTAGTAAAATGAAAAAACTTATCTTTATTTTATGGCTCATTATAGCATCAATTGGTATAAAAAATGCCAGGGCACAAGGCGGTGTAAACGGTAGTTCAGACTGGCACACACCCATACTTACGCCAACAATCCCGCAAGTAATAGTAGCATCTGTTGTCCCGGTTGTTTCTACCCCTGCAGCACAAGCAATGCCTTCAATTTCCGTTGTTTCTCCTGTTTCGGTTGTCAGTCTACTGCCCACTACACCTACAATGCCGTCATTACCGCCAGTGCCGTCGGTTCAATTAACACAGTCGTTCTCATTATATTCAATACCGTCACTACCCCCTGTTCCGCCAATTTCACCTTTTCCTGAATTAAGACTTAGTCTCAAATCTTTCGAACACTCCTAATTTTCAATCCCCGAACTAACTGACATTTGAAGTTTTTATTAGTCCTTTCAGTATTAAAATAAATATTTTTCAAATAAATTTGCGTAACTCAAAAGTTACTTATACATTTGGGTAACTTTTAAGTTACGCATTATGGCACAAAGCATTAAACACCAATTATTTTTCCCGCACCCGCCCGAGGCGGTTTGGGAATACCTCACCAACGCTGAGTTGATGGGGCTATGGCTGATGAAAAACGATTTTCGGCCAATTATAGGGCATGAATTCACCTTCAGGGCAGGGCCCATGCCAGCCTTCGATTTCGACGGGACCATGCACTGCAAAGTATTGGAGATCGTCCCTTTCAAAAAACTTTCCTATTCATGGAAGCTGGGCCCGGGCGATGGCACCTTCAATGTTGATTCGGTGGTGCGATGGGAATTACGGCCCAAAGACAACGGCACCGAGCTTTTACTGCACCATGGCGACTTTGCCATATTGAAACACATGGGCATTTTCGATGCCATGAATACCGGCTGGCTGCAAAATATGCATAAGATACTCAAGCGTTTAAACGAAACAGATCATGGCACAACCAACGCTTGACGCATTCCAGGTAATTGCCGACCCCAGCAGGCGGCAAATGCTGATGCTGCTCTCGAAAGACAGTTTAACCATTAACAGCCTGGCCGATAATTTCGACATGAGCCGCCCGGCGGTATCAAAACATATTAAAATACTGTATGGCGCCGGGTTCATTGCTATACAGGATATTGGCCGCGAGCGTCATTGCACGCTTAAACAGAATGGGTTTAACGCGCTGCACGAGTGGCTCAACTACTTCGACCAGTTCTGGGCCTCGAAATTAAAGAATCTTGAAAATTTATTAAATAACAAATTAAAAAATTAGCAAGATGACGACATCAAATGGCACAAAAATATTATTGGCGACTGTGTTGTTCGCACGTTCCGCTAATGGTCAAACCACAAAGCCGCAGGCAAAAAAAATAAACAAAGCAAACCATTTAATAAAACATCCCATGGAAAAGCAAAATTATACGGCCTCCATTTTGGTAGATAACGATCCGAAAACAGCATTCGATGCTATTAAAAATTTTCGTGGATGGTGGTCTGAAGAAATTGAAGGAAAAACGGACCAATTGGGTGAAGTTTTTGTATACCACTATAAAGACATTCATTTATGCAAACTGAAACTAATAGAAATAGTTCCGGAAAAAAAATTGGTTTACCAGGTTTTGGATAATCAGTTCAGCTTTACAAAAGATAAAAGCGAATGGATCGGCACCAGGCTAATTTTCGATATAACCAAGGAAGACGGTAAGACCCGCGTAAAATTTACGCACGAAGGCCTGGTGCCCGAATACGAATGTTATAAAGTTTGCTATGATGCCTGGGGGAACTATATTAAAAACAGCCTTTACAGCTTAATTACCACTGGAAAAGGACAACCTAATCCTAAAAACAAGGATGGTTTTAATGCCGAACTGGCAGCAAAATGGAAAATTAATTAATAAATATCAACCCGGAATTAAAATGGAAACACACGATTTTACAACTACCCTATTGGTAGACCAAAGCCCTAACGCAGTTTTTAACGCGGTAAATCAACCACAAAACTGGTGGTCGGGCGAAATTGAAGGCAGTTCATCCAAACTGAACGACGAGTTCACTTATCGGTATAAAGATATTCATTTTTCAAAACAGCGGGTAGTTGAAATGATACCCGACCGAAAAGTAGTTTGGCAGGTTATTGATAGCCGGCTTAATTTTGTTGAAAATAAAGACGAATGGACGGGGACTGAAATTATTTTTGAAATAACCCCTCATGACAACCAAACTCAAGTGAGATTTACTCACTGCGGTTTGATACCCACCGGCGAATGTTACAATGATTGTTCAAATGCATGGAGCCAACTTATCAGGCAAGGCTTGTTTAGCCTGATCACGACAGGTAAAAGCGAGGAAGTTTTTTTATAAGGAGGTTCAAAAAGGAAGGGCCGGTTTTCGCGCCTTTCCCTATTCTATGACATCAGGTTAAAATTCATAATAAACTTTAAGAAATGAAAACAATGACAACAACTGATTATACCGCCACAGTGGTGGTAGATAAAACCCCGCAGGAAGCATTTAACGCCATAGCCGATGTGGGCGCATGGTGGGCGAAAAGCTTTAAAGGAAACGCAAAAAATGTGAACGATGTGTTTTCGGTTAAATTCGGAGAGACATTTGTAGACTTTAAGATCATAGAATCTGTTCCCGGAAAGCGGGTTGTATGGCTGGTTACCGATTGTAACCTGCATTGGCTTTCGGATAAAAAGGAATGGAACGGCACCCGGGTAGTTTGGGATATCAACCCTGTTGGTAATGCTACAGAAATAGCGATGACCCATATCGGCATCGTGCCTGAATCGGAGTGCTATAGTGACTGTTCGGTGGGCTGGGACGAGCATATCAAATCAAGCCTGTATAAGCTTTTATCTGAAGGGGTTGGTTTGCCCGCATGATCGTGTTAGTCCTGATTTTCAATCCGCGTAATAAATAATGGTTTACGCGGATTGAAAACCTGACTAATAGCAAAAGCCAAAGATGGCGGTGTTGATAAGGTTGGAAACGGTTAATATTCTTATATTGGGGGGCTAAACCTAAAGGCCTAAACATGAAAAGATTAATATGCTTTTTAATCGTATTGTTCGTTTTAACAGGCTGTTCATATACACCATTATTTTGGGTAACAAGGCTGAACAAGGACAGGAAACACGTCACCCAAGGCTTTAATCTTAAAAAAATTAGCCTGACAACAACCGACTCGACTTTAATCTTTAAGGTTGACAGTACTAAATTCAGGCCTTCGACAAAAACTTATCATTTTGACCGCAATGGTAAATGCGACTGGATTGTTACGACCTTTGACTGTGAAAAATGCTATTCGCTGGAGCTGACCCCGATCATCACAACGAAGTTTTTCCGATGGGTACAACCCGATAGCCTAACCTACGTAACCAAAAAGTTTAAGGCTAAATTACATAAGCATTATCAAAACAACCCCTATAGTTATTTTTTAAAAAGGATTGGCAATTAGCCAATAAATTGGGATGTATATAATATTCTGCCCAAAAAACCCCGACTAACGGAAAAGATAACTTCGGCGTTCGATATTTAATATTCAACATTCGATATTTGTGGTGGACCAGGTGGACCACCCCGGACCAGGTGGACCACCCCGGACCGGGTGGACCATATTGGCCCTGTTGCAAAGCCAATATATATTTAACTATAAATACACCCGGCATCCGCGTATATTTGTGGCTATGACACCTGCCGAGATCAACAAAAAATGGAAAGCCCTACAGGAACGCATAGCGACAGATTTCGATAGTGAACAACCCGATGTTAAGGTAATGCTGTTCCTGATCGGTGTGCAGGAGCTGGGGCAGGGGCCGCGTAAATTCAGCAAGCGCCAAAAAGAGGAACTAATGCATATAGCCAACTGCAAACTATTCAGCATGATGGGCTTCTACGAACTGGAAGGGCTCGACCAGGATGGCTGGCCGCATTGGAAACTGGTGCAGGTCATTCCAAACTATACCGTATTAGAGCAGGAAATGTTGCTAAAATCATTAATAATTGACTATTTTGAGGAGGCCAATATTTAACAGCATGAAAAGACTCTTTACCGCTATTATTTTACTCACCGCGCTTGCCGCTTTCGCTAAACCGCCAAAAAATCAATACGTGCGCATTAGTACGGCTTATGGCGATTGCATTATCCGCCTATATAACGAAACGCCCAAACACCGCGATAACTTTATAAAACTAACCCAAAAGGGTTTTTATAATGGTACGCTGTTTCACCGGGTAATACAAAACTTTATGATACAGGGCGGCGACCCCGACTCGAGAGATACCAGCAAAAACAAACCCGGCGCCGAACTGGGCAACGGCGATGTTGGCTATACCATACCCGCTGAATTTAATGATAGCCTGTTCCATAAACGGGGCGTATTAGCCGCGGCGAGGGATGATAACCCAACCAAAGCATCAAGCGGGTGCCAGTTCTATATTGTGGAAGGCAAACGTTTTACGGATGATGAACTGGATAAACTAATTCATGCCAAGTTAAAAGATCGTAAAATACCCCTATCGCAACGGGAAATATATAAGTCGGTAGGCGGCGTACCCCACCTCGACCAAAACTATACCGTATACGGCGAGGTAGTAACCGGCCTGGATATGGTCGACCGTATTGCCGCCGTAAAAAAAGATGAAAGAAACCGTCCGCTGCAAAATGTGGCTATGACGGTTACGCTGCTAAAGAAAAGGGAGTGTAAGCAATTGGATAAGCTACTTAACCCCCCAACCTCCGCCGATGGGCGGAGGAGTTTTTGAAGCATATTTATTGGGCAATATTATATATTTACACATTCAATAACAACTAAAAAAGTTCCTCCGCCCATCGGCGGAGGCGGAGGGGGTATGAAGATCATCACTTATAACGTTAACGGTATCCGCTCGGCTATCAACAAAAACTGGCTGGCCTGGCTGCAGGCTACCGATGCCGATGTGGTTTGCCTGCAGGAAATTAAGGCTACGCCTGATGTATTGACCGACCTGCACCTGGTTGAAGCCCTGGGCTACCAGCATTATTGGTTTCCGGCTGAGAAAAAGGGGTATAGCGGTACAGCTATTTTTACCAAACGCACTCCAAACCATATAGAATACGGCTGCGGCATAGCCGATTTTGACCGCGAGGGCCGCAATGTGCGGGTTGATTTTGATGAGGTATCGGTAATGAGTGTTTATTTCCCGTCAGGTTCAAGCGGTGATGAGCGGCAGGTATTCAAGTACCGGTTTCTGGATGAGTTTGGCAAATACCTTACCCTGCTTAAAGTGGAGCATCCCCGGTTAATCATTTGCGGAGATTATAATATTTGCCACCGCCCAATTGATATTCATAACCCGAAATCAAATGCCAATTCATCAGGATTTTTGCCCGAGGAACGTGAATGGATGGAGAACTTTATAGAATCGGGGTTTGTGGATACGTTCAGGCATTTGAACAAGGAGCCGCATAATTATACCTGGTGGAGCTTCCGTTTTAACGCCCGTGCTAAAAACCTGGGCTGGCGCATTGATTATGCCATGGCCAGCAAAGAACTGGAAGATAACATTAAACGGGTAGCTATTTTGCCCGAGGCAAGGCATTCTGACCATTGCCCGGTGTTGCTGGAGATGGAGTTTTAAGATATGGAAGATAAAAAAACAAAAAGCCTATTTACCAGTATCTTACGGGCATTGGTTGAAATGGGCTTTATCATTTTCCTGTTCTATGCCAATTTATTAATGGGCGATTTTACCCGAAGCGGTAACGCGCGCAATAAAAGCATCATTTGGGGAATGCAGGATGTTTTTACCATAATCAATTTTGAAATAGCTGTTATAGCCGCTATAGTGGGGTATTTGGTGTTTGAGTTTTTGAGAAAGAAATTATAAAGTTTTTTTGGGGCTATGTGCCCGAAGATCATATTATCGGTAAGGCATGTTTACCTGGTTTAGTACCGATTCGACCCAGAATATATTGCACAGGATAAAGTGGAACAGGATTTTGAAGCCGATTGATTAAAAAGCTTTTATATTAAGCCATTTAGTTGTTCTAATAATACAGGTATATCTAACCGTATAGTTGAATATATTGTTACTGGTGAAACCCCGAAATATTCATGGATTAATTTGTTTCTCATTTCTTTCATGAGCCGCCATTGTACCCGTGGGTTTTGGGTTTTTAATGTCTCTGAGATTTTCGAAGCAGCTTCACCAATTATTTCAAACCGTCTGATAATAGCATCCTGGAGCATCAAGTCATTTACAAACTCAAATTCAGTTTTGTCACCAATATAGGAAAGTATAATTTTTACAGATTCAATAATATCCTGTAGGTATATCTTGTCAGACCTGCTCATAAAATAGTTATTGCAGACCGCAGTACTTCATCCTTAATAGACGGTTTTAGCGCGCTATATTCTACCAGGTCGACCTTGCATTTTAGCAGTTCAGAAATTTCTTCTTCGAGCAACAGCATTTTGAAAATGGTAAAATCTTTTGCAGGTTCAATTAGTAGGTCAATATCGCTGTTTGAAGTTGTATTGCCTTTAGCAACAGACCCAAATATTGCGGCATGCTTAACCAAGTGCCGTTTTAAAACCGGCAATATAACCTGTTGATATTGTTGCAGTTGTTGCATACTCAAAGATAAGGCAATTATTTATAAACAGCAAAGCCTTCAATTTTGGAGGCTTTGCTGTTTATATTTCGTTATTGCTCCCCTTCAGGGGCCGGGGGATTACCCCTTTACCCGCTCAACATACGCCCCGCTTGCGGTATCAACCTTTACCTTATCGCCAATATTGATAAATAGGGGGACATTGATCTCCGCTCCGGTTTCAACGGTGGCTTTTTTTAACGCGCCGGTAGAGGTATCGCCTTTCACGGCGGGTTCGGTATAGGTAATTTCCAGTTCAACAGAGCCGGGTATCTGGCCCATTATAGGTTCTTCACTTTCAAAAGCAACTATTACGTTCATGCCCTCTTTTAAAAACCGCACTGCGTTACCAAATAAAGCCTTGGGCACGTTATGCTGATCGTAGGTGGAATTATCCATAATTACCAGCTCATTACCGTCGTCATACAAATACTGGTAATCATTAGTTTCAACGCGGGCTATGGTTACATCCTCGTCTGTACGGAAGCGGTACTCAACCAGTTTGCCGCTTTTTACATTACGCATACGGGCCTGGTAAAAGGCGCGCAGATTACCGGGGGTACGGTGTAAAAATTCTTCTACCTGTAATAACTCCCCGTTAAAGCGGAGGATGTTGCCATTTTTTATTTCGGATGCTTTAGCCATATCAGTTTTATATCGAGGCGCAAACTTAGTTAGTTATGCGGAAAGAAACAAGTTTTGAGGTGAAAGGTAAAAGGCTAAAGGTAAAAGGTGTTTTAATATCGAATAATGAATGTCGAATGTAGAATGATTAAGTGAACCAAGGTAAAAAACCCTTTGCCTTTAGCCTTTTACCTTATATTCCGAAATATTTAACCTATGCTTACAAAACCCATATTCCTGTTCCTGGTTGGAGCAAATGATGGTGAGCCGGTTTGCAGCAAATTGCTGTACAAGGTTTAAATACCAGTCAACGCCCTGTGCATCTAAATTTGATGTGGGTTCATCCAGCATGAGTATGGGGGTATCGGCGCAAAAAGCAAGCGCCAGTTTTAGCCGCTGCTTCATGCCCGATGAAAAATAGCGGATGTCTTTATTTTTGCTGCCCGGTAAATTAAGCAGGTCAATAATTTGCTCCTTATTTATACCTTTCTTATATCCTTTGAACTTGAAATGAAAAGTTATCATTTCATCCAACGTGAATTCTTCTATCAGTTCGAGATAAGGGGCGGCAAGGCTAAGGTGCTGAAAAACCTGTTCAACCTCAACTGGTTTATCTTCATGAAAATAGCTGATAGTACCTGCTGATGGCGACAGGCTGCCGTTTAACACCTGTAATAAGGTTGATTTACCCGAGCCATTCGGCCCTAATATAGCGTAGGTTTCCCCGCCGTTAAAAGTATAGTCGATACCCCTGAAGATCCAGTCGCGGTTAAAACGGCGGCCAATGTTTTCGAGCGTGATCTTCATTTGGTTCATAGTTGTTGGTTCATAGTTCATAGTTGATGGATGATAGTTCATGGTAAAAAAGCTATGAACTATGAACTATCATCCATCAACTCCTAACTACTGCCAAACCCTTTCATAATGCCCCGCTGCGAGTTTTGAACAAAATTGATGATCTCGTCCCTTTCAACAGTAGGGTTAAACTCGGCCTCAATAATATCAAGCGCCTTGGTCATATTATACTTTTTCAGAAATATAATGCGGTATATTTCCTGTATCTCATTGATGGTAGTTGCCGAATAACCTCTGCGGCGTAAGCCAACAGAATTTATACCTATATAAGATAAAGGCTCACGACCCGCTTTTGTAAATGGGGGCACATCCTTACGCACCAGCGAACCGCCCGATATCATGCAGTGTGCGCCGATCTCAACAAACTGGTGCACGGCCGATGTTCCGCCAATAAAGGCATAATCATAAACGTTAATGTGCCCGGCAAGCTGCACGGCGTTGGCAATTATTACATTATCGCCAATAACACAATCATGCGCTACGTGTACATAGGCCATCAATAAACAATTGCTGCCTATGGTAGTGGTATTTTTATCTAAAGCGGTACCGCGGTTAAGGGTTACGCATTCGCGGATAACTGTGTTATCGCCTACGGTTACCGTACTGGGCTCGCCTTTATATTTCAGGTCCTGCGGCGGCGCCGAAACTACCGCGCCCGGAAAGATCCGGCAATTTTTCCCAATACGCGCCCCATCCATAATTACGGAGTTGGAGCCTATCCAGGTGCCTTCGCCTATCTCAACATCCTTATGTATGGTAACAAAGGGCTCAATTACTACATTGTCGGCTATTTTGGCTTGCGGATGTATATATGCTAACGGCTGGATCATACTTCTTCAGGTTTTTGCTTTTTTACAATTTGAGCCATCAGCTCCGCTTCAACTACCACACGGTTGCCCACCATTCCTATACCCTTCATTTGCGCTATGCCCCTGCGTATGGGGGCCAGCAAATTGCAATGGAATATCAGTGTGTCTCCGGGCACTACTTTGTCTTTAAACCGGGCGTTCTCTATTTTTAAAAACAGGGTTATATAATTTTCAGGATCGGGCACGGTATTCAAAACTAGTATACCGCCCGTTTGGGCCATGGCTTCAATTTGCAATACACCTGGGAACAGCGGCGTACCGGGGAAATGCCCCCTGAATATATCTTCGTTTATAGTTACATTTTTTAACCCTACCACATGGCTTTTTGTTAACTCCAATATCTTATCGATCATTAACATGGGCTGGCGGTGCGGAAGAATATTCATTATCTGCACGGTATCATAAACCGGTTGCATATTAGGGTCGTAAACCTTAAAGTGCTTGCGGCTGCGTTCTTTTTTTATCAGGTTTTTTATTTTTTTAGCAAAAGCTATGTTTGCCGCGTGGCCCGGCCTTGCAGCCATAATGTGTCCGCGTAACGGAACACCTACCAAGGCCAGGTCGCCGATCATATCCAGCAGCTTATGTCTTGCCGGTTCATTTTGATGGCGCAGTTCAACATTATTTAATATACCCTGCGGCGCCACTTTTATATCTTTCCGGTTAAAAAGTTTGGCTAAATGCGCCAACTCCTCCTCATCAACTTTCTTATCAACCACCACGATCGCGTTATTCAGGTCGCCGCCCTTTATCAGATCGTGCTGTAATAACATTTCCAGCTCATGTAAAAAACAGAAGGTACGGCATGAGGCTATCTCTTTTTCAAATTCGGAAATAGTAGAAATACTGGCATGCTGGCTGCCCAATACCTGCGAATTATAATCAACCATACAGGTAAAACGGTAATCGTCAAGCGGCATAGCTACCATTTCTACCTTGCGGTCGGGCTCTTCATAATGAATGTTATAAGGTATATGATAATATTCCCTATCCTCCTCCTGTTCAACCAAGCCTGCCTTTGTAATAGCATCAACAAACTGTATGGAACTGCCATCCATAATAGGCGTTTCGGGGCCATCCATATCTATCAGTACATTATCGATCTCTAAGCCAACCAAAGCTGCCAATACGTGTTCAATGGTGCTTACACTTGCGCCGTTTTGTGAAATCGTGGTACCTCGCGACGTATCGGTAACGTTATCCACATCAGCATCAATTACGGGCATGCCTTCTACATCTATCCTTCTGAATTTATAACCGTGATTTTCGGGAGCGGGATTAAAGGTCATAGTTACCTTTTCGCCAGTATGTAATCCGGAGCCTGAAACGGAAACAGGCGATTTAATAGTCCTTTGCTTTATATTCATATAATTTAGTTCATTGACTAATGAACGCTGTCCTTGCGCAGTTCAGCAATTATTTTTTCTAATTCTTCAATTCTTTTTTCCAGTTCAGGCAGCCGCTGTATTACCACTTGCGACCGCATATTATTGCTGTATGGAACAGCCGGACTGCCGGCCCATTTTTTATTTTCTTCTGTGATGGTACGGCCTATGCCTGATTGCCCTTGTACCTGCGAACCTTTAGCAATGCTAATATGGCCCACTACACCAACCTGCCCGCCTAATACTACGCTTTCGCCAATTTTAGCGCTGCCCGATATGCCGGTTTGCGAAGCTACCACTGTATTTTGTCCTATTTCTACATTATGCGCTACCTGTACCAGGTTATCCAGCTTTACTCCTTTGCGTATAATGGTTGAGCCCATCGTTGCCCTGTCGATGGTGGTATTTGAGCCAACCTCAACATTATCTTCCAGTATCACATTCCCTATCTGGCTTATCTTCTGGTAAGTACCATCAGCCGATGGTGCAAAACCGAAGCCATCGCTGCCAATTATAGCGCCCGAGTGTATAATTACATTATCGCCAATAACACAATCAAAATATACTTTTACACCCGAAAAAAGGGTAGAATTTTTACCGACGATTACATTATCGGCAATATAGGTATTGGGGTATACTTTGCTGTTATCGCCTAGTTTTACGCCAGGGCCAATGTAGGTAAACGCGCCTACATAAACATTTTGGCCAATTTGTGCCGATGGATGTATAAAACAGGGCTGCTCAATTCCGCTTTTATTTAATTTGATAGTATTGTATTTTTCAAGCAATACAGAAAACGCACTGTAAGCATTTTCAACCCGTATTAATGTAGCTTTTACCGGCTCTGCAAGCACAAGGTCATTATTAACAATAACTATAGAAGCATTGGTGCTGTACAGGTACTGTTCGTATTTTGGGTTAGCCAAAAACGATAGCGCACCCGCACCGGCCTCCTCTATTTTAGCCAGTTGATTAACCGGTACTAACGGATCTCCTTCAACTGTTCCGTTGAGTAAAAAAGCTATCTCCTGGGCTGTAAATTGCATCGGGCAAATTTAAAGTTTAATGTTATATGTTGTACGTTTAACGTTATACGTGTTTTTTAAATTATGAGTTAAACGTAGAACGTCAAACTAAATCCTTGCTATAGCAAAGTATATATTTTTTTACAGTTTTAACCAATGCTTCCAAATTCGAATTGTCGCTGGCGGCTGCAATATCTTTTATAGTACCATCTTTCATCAAAATACGGATGTTGCCATCACCAGGCCTATACGCGTTATTTCTTATCGAATCTGTAAAAACAAAATACGAAGCCTCGCTGGTTGTTATGCCATATTTTTTAACGGCCTTCTGCACCAAACCGGCCACTACGTGTTCATCAGCCGGTTCATTGGTAATATCAACATGAAAAAGTTTACGGTGCACAAAATCGCTGCATAACTTCGCCAGCACAAAATCATCATTCAGGGCCCATACCTTTACCGCCGATAAAATATCAGTATCATCCAAACCAGTAAATATTTCCAGGTGGTTGGTTCCCTTCATAAATTCTTCACGGCTTAATGTTTGGGTAAGAAAATGATCAAGGGCAGGCGTAGCGAACAGCTTCTTGCCGTTTAATGCCAGTTCGCGGCTGCGCTCCAGTATTTTAACCAATAATTGTTCGGCGGCTATTACGGTTTTATGCAGGTAAACCTGCCAGTACATTAACCGGCGGGCAATTATAAATTTCTCAACCGAGTAGATGCCCTTTTCTTCAATAACAATATGGTCGTCCTTAACATTGAGCATTTTTATAATACGATCTGAACTGATGATACCCTCGGATACGCCGGTAAAAAAACTGTCGCGATTCAGGTAATCCAACCTGTCCATATCCAACTGGCTCGATACCAGTTCATGCAAAAACCGCCGCGGGTAAGTATTATTAAAAATATTGATAGCCATAGCCAGGCGCCCGTTAAACTGTTCGTTCAGGTTATTCATTAACAGCGCCGAGATATCTTCGTGCGATATTTCTTTAACAATGGTATTCTCCAGGGCGTGCGAGAACGGGCCGTGCCCGATATCATGCAATAATATAGCTATGGTTACCGCTTCTTCCTCTTCGGCGCTAATGGCGTGGCCCTTGCTGCGCAGCGTCTCTATGGTCATCTTCATCAGGTGCATAGCGCCCAGCGCGTGGTGAAAACGGGTATGCAGCGCGCCGGGATAAACCAGGTGGGTCATGCCCAATTGTTTAATATACCGCAGCCGCTGAAAATAAGGATGCTCGATCAGGTCGAACACCAGTTCGGTAGGTATGCTTATAAACCCGTAGACCGGGTCGTTAATAATTTTCTTTTTATTCAATGTGTAGGTTAAACGCTGCAAAAGTGTTAAATTATGGTAAACAATATAGTTTATATTTGTTAATATTTGTTAATGTTCGCTATAATTCATAACAAAACACTTGCTTTGAGGTTATATCGGTAAGTTTATTGAAGTATTGATTTACTGAACGACATTATTTTTTTGATATTATACATATACCATGCAGGACACTACAATATTATGGGCTGATGATGAGATTGACCTGTTAAAACCACATATACTTTTTTTAAACGAAAAGGGCTATAAAGTTACCACGGTAACCAATGGAAACGATGCCGTTGAAGCTTTCAAAAATAACTATTTTGATCTTGTTTTTTTAGACGAAAATATGCCCGGCCTCACCGGGCTGGAAACCTTGTCGCAAATAAAAAATGTAAATAACGACGTTCCTATCGTAATGATAACCAAAAGCGAGGAGGAATATTTGATGGAGGATGCCATAGGATCGAAAATTGACGATTACCTGATAAAACCTGTACACCCCAAACAAATACTGCTCACCATAAAAAAACTGACGGAGAATAAGCGGTTGGTTACCGAAAAAACAACGATGGCCTATCAGCAGGATTTCAGGAACCTGGGCATTACGCTTAATGATAACCTTAGCCACCAGGAATGGGTTGATGTTTACAAAAAACTGATCTATTGGGAGCTTGAACTGCAGCAGTTGGAGGATGCCGGGATGCACGAAATATTGACCATGCAAAAAGCAGAGGCCAATACGCAATTTTGCAAGTTTGTTGAAAAAAATTATCTTGACTGGGTAAAAAATCCCGATACGGCGCCGGCCAGTTCTACCCAGTTATTTAAAAAGAAGGTTTTCCCGAAGCTTGACGGCAAGGGCCCGGTGTTTTTTATATTGATAGACAATTTAAGATATGATCAGTTCAAGATCATTAACCCGATAATATCCGAATATTTCAGGATGGAAGAGGAGGATACCTACTATAGTATTTTACCTACTGCCACTCAATATGCGCGAAATTCTATTTTTTCGGGCCTGATGCCGTTGGAAATGGAGAAACGCTATCCCGAAATGTGGCAAAATGATGAGGATGACGGCGGTAAAAACTTATATGAATCTGATTTCCTGTCCGACCAGATCAGCCGTGTTTACCGCAAGGATTGTAAACACTCGTACCATAAAATTTTAAATTTGGATGAAGGCCGCGCGTTGAATGATTCGGTAAGCAACCTGATGAAAAATGAGTTGAACGTTGTAGTATATAACTTTGTGGATATGCTTTCGCATGCCCGCACAGATATGCAAATGATACGCGAACTGGCCAGCGATGATGCTGCCTACCGCTCGTTAACGCTTTCGTGGTTTGAACATTCGCCGCTATTTGACCTGCTTAAGTTTTTAGCGCAAAAACAAGCGCGCGTAATTATCACTACCGACCACGGCACCATTCGCGTTAAAAAGCCAAGTAAAATAATTGGCGACCGGAATACCAATACCAACTTGCGCTATAAACAGGGCCGCAACCTTAATTTTAACCCTAAGGATGTATTTCATGTACGCAACCCGCACGATGCCATGCTGCCCAGGCTACATGTAAGCTCAAGCTTTGTATTCGCCAAAGAAGACACCTACTTTGTTTACCCCAACAACTACAATCATTTTGTTAATTTTTATAATGAAACTTTTCAGCATGGCGGTATTTCATTAGAAGAAATGATCATTCCTATTGTTACTTACGGGCCGAAGTAATTACTGATTATTTTTGTATTTTTGAATATAGTTCCTGATTAACGAAATATAATATGGATACGACAAAAAAAAATATACCTATTAACTTTCAACAATTAATGGAGGCAGTAAAGCAACTCAGTCCTAAAGAAAAATTAAAGTTGAATGAAATAATTTGGGATGAGAATGGCTCTATTCCAATCGAACACCAGGAGTTGGTAATGGATAGAATAAAAAGGGCCAGGCAAAACCCTGAAACAATGCTGGATTGGGAAGAGGCATCAAAAAGGCTTGTGCCATAAATGAAATCCTATAAGGTAAAAATCAGTGACGCCGCTTTATTGGATATACAGGAAGCGACTGATTGGTATAATGAACGCTTACCAAAATTGGGTTCCCGTTTTCAGAAAAATGTCAGACAGCAAATCAACACGCTAAAAAATAGTGCTGATGGCCACAGTATCCGTTATAGCAATGTGCGTTGTACTCTCGTAAATAAATTTCCTTTTTTAATTCATTTTATAATTGATGAAGAAAACCAAGTTTTGGAGATTTTTGCTATTATTCATACGAGCAGGAACCCTAAAATTTGGGAACAAAGAACTAAAAATGTTTGAACTGCTTGCTAATTACCGGTTCAGCGTTTAGAGTCTTTTTTAGCATTTTAAAGTGGGGTGTCGGCCTACCTAAACTATAAAAAAGCGGCGCAGTTTAAAACGCTGCATAAAAAAATCACAACCAACCATGCAATACAGAAACCTTAAAAACACACCCATATCCGAAGTAGGTTTAGGCACCTGGCAATTAGGCAGCGCCGATTGGGGAAATGTGAACGAAGAAGCCGCTTTCGAAATTTTAAAAACCTATACCGATGCCGGCGGCAATTTTATTGATACCGCCGATGTATATGGCATGGGCATAAGCGAGCAAGTGATAGGCAGGTTTTTAAAAACTATCAATAAAGAAATATATGTAGCCACCAAGCTGGGCAGGCGGGGGGATGCGCCCAACGGCTGGCCGCAAAATTTTACTTACGATGCCATGAAGCGCCAGGCGGAAGATTCTTTAAAACACCTGGATATCCCCCAATTGTTTTTGGAGCAACTGCATTGCATCCCTACGGAAGAAATGCAGGCAGGTAAAGTGTTTGACCATTTGAGAAAATTGCAGCAGGAGGGGCTGATCAAACACTTCGGGGCCAGTGTGGAAACATCCGCAGAGGCGCTGATCTGTTTGGAGCAGGAGGGGCTGGCATCGCTGCAAATTATATTTAACCTGTTCAGGCAGCATGTAGCCGATGAAGTATTTGCCAAAGCCAAAGAAAAGGGGGTAGCTATCATCGCGCGGGTGCCTTTGGCCAGCGGGTTATTAACCGGCCGTTTTAATGAGCATACCCATTTTGCCGCAAACGATCACCGCAGCTATAACGCTCACGGCGAAAAGTTTAATGCCGGAGAAACATTTTCGGGCATTGATTTTAAGGAAGGCGTAAAATTAGTCGCACAAATAAAAAAATTATTGCCTGATGAACGCATGGCGCAATGGGCCATCCGCTGGATACTGGACCATCCCGAAGTAACCACTGTAATACCCGGCGCGTCAAAGGTAGCGCAGGTGCATAGCAATGTGGAAGCATCGGCTTTGCCAAATTTACCGCGGGAATCGCATGATGCGTTAAGGGAACTTTATGATGAGGAGATAGTTGATAAAATAAGGGGGCATTTTTAATATAAACAATGTAATTAAATTGTTTCATAATACCTTTAGTATTTATTCGTTAAATTTGGGAATGAAGCATCTTAAATACCTTTTGCCTTTTGCCTTTCTCCTTTTGCCTCTCCTCAACAGGGCTGCTTCTATACTCATGCCTATGGATGAGGCGCAAAAAAATCATTTAAAGGCTTATGGCATCGCTTTTTTGGTATTGAAGGATGGCGGCGAGGTTGACTGGCTGCTTAATTACCGCGGCGGCAGTTTCATGACCAAATATGATAAAAAATTGGAGGACGAATGTAATATCCGCGGCGTTAGCTACGAGGTTTTACCCGACGCTAAAGTAAGCGAGATCATTACCCAGGTAAGCGACCCATCCGTTAATATGGACCTGGTGAAGCTGGAAAAAGCGCCTAAAATAGCAGTGTATTCGCCCAAAAACAAACTGCCCTGGGATGACGCGGTTACCCTGGTGCTAAAATATGCCGAGATACCCTTCGACCTGGTTTATGATGAAGAAGTGCTGCGAGGCGACCTGCCTAAATACGATTGGCTGCACCTGCACCACGAAGATTTTACCGGCCAGTACAGCAAGTTTTTCGCCGGGTACAGTAACGCCTCATGGTACATAGAGGATAAAAGGGTACAGGAAGAAACAGCCGCAAAGCTGGGTTTTAAAAAAGTATCAAAAATGAAACTGGCCGTAGCCCAACATATCCGCGATTTTTGCGCGGGCGGGGGCTTTTTGTTCGCCATGTGTTCGGGTACCGAAACTTTTGATGTAGCGTTGGCTGCTGCTAACACCGATATATGCGAAAGTATGTTTGACGGCGATGCTGCCGACCCCGCAGCGCAGTCCAAACTTGATTTTAGCCAGACCTTCGCTTTTCAGAATTTTACGTTGGATGATAACCCGTTTTCGCACCGGTTCAGTGATATTGATGTAACCACTACACGCAAGGTTGACCAGGTGAACGACTTTTTTACGCTGTTTGATTTTTCGGCAAAATGGGATGTGGTGCCCAGTATGTTAACACAAAATCATGATAAAGTGGTTAAAGGTTTTATGGGTTTAACTACAGCCTTTGATAAGAGCAAGCTTAAACCTGATGTAACCATAATGGGTGAAATGAAAACCGCTAACGAGGCACGTTACATACACGGCGAATACGGCAAAGGGCAATGGACATTTTACAGCGGCCATGACCCCGAAGATTACCAGCACAATGTTAATGATCCACCTACTGATTTGAATTTGCACCCTAACTCGCCGGGTTACAGGCTGATATTAAATAATGTGTTGTTCCCGGCAGCGAAGAAGAAGAAACAGAAGACGTAGTTATCAGTTTGCGGTTGCCAGTTTGCAGTAGCTACTACCAACTGCCCACTGCCCACTGAAAACTGCCAACTCATTTATATAGGTTATTTTAATATGAAAAACATAAAATACCTTTTACCATTTACCTTTCTCCTTTTAACCTTCTTCAGCAGGGCTGCTTCCATATTGATACCTATGGACGATGTGCAGAAAGATCATTTAAAATCATACGGTATAGCTTTTTGGGTATTGCAAAACGGTGAGGAGGTTGATTGGCTGCTTAATTACCGCGGTGGCAGCTTTATGGCCAAATATGATAAAAAAACCGAAGACGAATGTAAAGTACGGGGAGTTACCTACGAGGTGCTGGCTGATGCTAAGGTAAGCGAGATAGTCGCCCAGATAAACGACCCCTCGGTTAATATGGACCTGGTAAAGCTGTTTAAGGCGCCCAGGATGGCGGTTTATTCGCCTAAGGTTGGGATTAAACCTTCGGACGACGCGGTCATCATTGTATTAAAGTATGCCGAAATACCTTTTGACATTATTTACGATGAGGAAGTTTTAAAAGGCGACCTGCCTAAATACGACTGGCTGCACCTGCACCACGAAGATTTTACAGGACAGTATAGCAAAACGGGACGCGGCCGTATGAGTTCGGAAATTGTGATGGAAGACAGGGCCATACAGGAAGCCACGGCGCATAAATTTGGCTTTGAAAAAGTATCAAAAATGAAACTGGCTGTAGCGCAGCGCATCCGCGATTTTTGCGCCGGAGGCGGGTTTTTATTTGCCATGTGTTCGGGTGCTGATAGTTTTGATATTGCCCTTTCTGCGGCCAATACCGATATAGTTGACGAAACCTACGACGGCGATCCGCCCGACCCGAAGGCGCAATCAAAACTTGATTTTAGCCAAACCTTCGCCTTTCAGAATTTTAAAGTGGTTACCAATTCGAACCAACGGGGCTTTAGCGATATTGATACCGGCCCAACGCGATACGTTGCACCCGAAGATGATTTTTTTACCCTGTTTGATTTTTCGGCCAAGTGGGATGTTGTACCCAGTATGCTCACACAGGACCATGAAAGGGTAATACGGGGATTTAACGGGTTATGCACCGCTTTCAATAAAAGCAAAATTAAACCCAGCGTAACCATTATGGGCGAAATGAAAACCGGCAACGAGGCCCGTTACATTCACGGCGAATACGGAAAAGGGCAATGGACCTATTACGGGGGCCACGACCCCGAACGGCAGCAAGGCGGCGGCGGTGGCCGGGGAAACTACGGCGGCGGCTTTAATGGTGGTGGCAATTTTGGCGGCGGCGGCGGTTTCGGCGGCGGTGGCCGTGGTACCGGGACAGACCTGAGCCTGCATCCCAACTCGCCGGGCTATAGGTTGATCCTGAACAATGTGCTGTTCCCTGCAGCAAAGAAGAAGAAACAGAAGACGTAAGCCCCCCAACCTCCGCCGAAGGCGGAGAAGTAATAGTGCTCGGGTGGGGTGTAAACTCATTGCAGGACTATATATTTAAAAGTGATGTAGTGTTTCACAAAATAGTGAAACAGTATGAAACACCTGAAACACCTTTTGCCTGTAAGTTATTGATATAAAGTGATTTGGCAAAATGGGGTGAAACACTTTGAAACAGTACAAAAAGATGATGTAAAAGCCCATAAATAATTTATTTACAATTATTTATGGGCTTTTTGTATTTATCATGAAATTTGGAGTGAAACACTTTGGTGAAACATCCCCCTGAAAAAAATTTACCTATTACCCCCCCTTTTTCTTTAATCAGGAGTATTTAGTGTATAAGTAATATAAAAACCGTATGGTCACTTCCTTTTTTAACAGGGCGAAAAAATGAACGGTATAAATAATAAACCAGTTTTGACTGCATTATTATTGCAGCTTATTACACTTGCCGCAATTGCGCAAGCGCCTTCAACAATGCAGCACGACAGCCTTGCCCAAGTTAATATCAAAGATAAATCACCAAAATTACCTAACATTCAACAGATCAGCCTGCGCGCCCCGGATAAATTTAAAATTGATGGCAAAGCAACAGAGTGGAAAAACCAGTTTCAGGCGTATAATAAAGCCACCAATATTTATTATACGTTGGCAAATGATGACAAATATCTTTATCTGACCGTGCAGGCGACAGATCCCGGAGTAATTAATAAAATTTTGGGCGGCGGGGCTATTTTCAGCATTAACAGGTCAGAAAAAAAGGATTTTAAAGATGCTATGCGCATTACTTATCCAATGCTTAAAGACAGTGGAAAGATGGTGAAGCTGGCAGTAAACTTTGGAGCTATGCCAAAGATCATTCTCGGTTCACACGTTTCGGAAATGCAGGCAGATTCATTTATGAATATTAATAATAACCTCATTGGTAATAAATTAAAAATGATTATGGTTACCGGTATAAAAGGAATAGATACGCTTATTTCAATATACAATGCAGACGGGATCAAAGCCGCGGGAGCGTTTGATAATAAAATGGCTTATACCTATGAGTTGGCGATAAGTTTGAAACAATTGGGATTTAGTGCTGCCGATGATGTAAAATTTGCCTATAATATTAAGCTGCCGGGTGTATATACCCCCTTTGCGGCCGGTGGAGACATAAGTGTCATTGCTCCGAACGGGCAACCTGTGACTTTTACATTCGGAACATATAAACCCGCAAGGACACCCGGCAACCCAACCGGACTGAATATTTTTGCCCCGACTGATTTTTGGGCAGAGTACATATTGGCAAAAAAGTAGAATCAATTGTAAAATATTTATAAACCATTTATGAAAATCAATTATGCTTGCTGCTGAATATATAGTGCTTTAAATGATTAATTTGAGAATGAACAGAACGAATTATAAACTGGTTTTGCCCGCATTATTATTGCTGCTTATTACAGTTACCACAAACGCACAGCAGTTAAAAGTTACCGACGGCCTGGAAAATAAGATCAATTTATATGCAATAAAAAATCAATCCCCAACACTGTTCATCCATTTCGATAAAACCATCTATTCAAACAACGAAAACGTATGGTTCACCGCCTACCTGTTCAATGCCGATTATAAGCGGTACAAAATCCTTTCGCTTGTCTTAGTTAAGGACGACAACCGTGCCGTAGTTATGGAGGACAAGTTTGTGATCAGCAACGGTCTGTCATTTGGTAATACCTTTGTGCCCGATTCAGTCGGGCCGGGCAATTATAGTTTTATAGCAACCACCAACCTGCTGGTAAACGGAAAACCTGACGTGGTTTTCACCCAGCCCGTCACCATTAAAACAGAAGATAAACAGAATTATACCGCCTCGCTTAACCCCCTGGATACTTCTGTAACCGCCGAAAAGCAAAAAGTAATGCTGCTGGTAAATTTTGTCAATCCAAAAGAGGTACCACTTTCTGTGCCGGTTTGGTATTATATAGGCAATAGTTCGCATCCCGTTCTGAAAGATTCTGTAAAAACAGCGAACGGGCAGTATGTTTTTAATATACCCTCTAAACTGCTTAGCCAGGGCAACAACCGGCTGCATGTACAATTGAAATATAAAAAAGAAGTTAAAGAAATAAGTATAGCGCTGCCCGCAGCGTCGCGGCCCGCTGTTGTGAGGTTTTACCCGGAAGGTGGTTACCTGGTAAATAATACCCAAAGCACCATAGGCTGGGAAGTAAAAAACGCCGCGGGTAACCCAATTGGTGTAAGCGCTATACTTTTCCAGAATGAAAAAATAATTGATACCCTAACAACAACCAGCTATGGTTTGGGTAAATTTACCTTAACACCGCAGGCAGGCAGCAGTTATTATGTAAGGCTTTATGGCGCAAAAAAAGATACCCTGTATCAATTACCCAAAGCGCTTATGCAGGGGCCTGCTTTATCCCTTCCAACCGCGCTGGTAAATGATACGTTGGTTGTTAACCTGCGCGATGAGCAGCATGAGAAATTATACCTCATCGGCCATAACTATAAACAGTTGTTTTTTACAACCCCTGTTAACATGACCACCACCACTAAGCGAATAAAATTTATACTTAAGGCTGTGCCGAAAGGGTTAACCCAATTAACCCTAACCGATAGCACCGGGCGGCCATTTGCCGAACGCGTATTCTTCGCGCATTATAACCAGCGGGCGCTGCTTACCATTACTACGGATATGGACGAATATGCCACCCGAAAAAAGGTTACCGTTAAAGTAAGACTGGAGGGCAAAGCCGACAGTGGGTTTGTATCTGTAGCCTGTGTACAAGAAAACCGGGTTGAGTTTAAAAAGAAAAATGATATTGAAAGTTACCTTTATTTAAAGCATGAACTGGAGGATATGCCCGTAAGAGAAACTTATTTAGGCAATAACGAAGCCGATAAGGGGTTCCTTGAAAATGTATTGCTTATTAAAGGTTGGCGTAGGTATACGTGGGTTGATATGTTGAAGTCGGAGCCGGCTGATACCGTGCGCAACTTTGAGGAATTGATTTTTAAAGGTGATGTTACTCAAAGTCCTTTTGGCAGGTTTATACAATTCAAGCCTTTAAAGGTCCCTGTCTCCATAATAAACCTCGCCCGTCCGTCGAACCCTCTTATTACCGATAATACAGGGTTGTTTACTTTAACAGACAATGATATACGCACTGAATCTGACAAAAAAGTACCCTTATTAATAATCAATACCCAAATAAATCGATTTCGCATTCATGTATCCGATCCTTATACATGTATCAATATGGGGCTTTCAAACCAATTGTTGGTTACAGATTACAGCACTTCAGGGCAGGAAAGCACGCATTATATGCTCGTTGCTGATAATGAACATACTATACAGTTAAAGGAAGTAAAAATCAATGACAAAAACGATGACTCTTTTTTTGAGAAACAAGGGGGCTATGGAGCAAATGCCTGTGGTGACTATGTATGCATGTATAATATTTTGAATTGTAAAAACCATCGTAATGCGCCTGATAACCGTCCGCCGGTAGTTGGAGAGACATATTTTGGCAGTAATGGTCCTTACAAGGGCTGTAGTATACAAATAAAAAATGATAATATATTCAAATTTAAAGGCATTTACACTGCTCAGGAGTTTTACCCGGCCGATTATTCAAAGGTAAACCCATCGCAACCTGATTATGTTTCAACCATTTTCTGGAAACACCAGTTGAAAGTATCCTCAGCAAAAGATGCGGAGTTTTCATTTTACACCAGTGATATCACCGGCAGGTATAAAATAGTTGTACAGGGCGTAACCGGGAATGATGTTACTTATGGGGAGAAAACTTTTAACATGGTAAAAGCCAAATAATAACATGAAAAAATTGCTCTGCATACTATTAATTTTTTTGAGCTTTGGCGTCACGGCGCAGAGGAAATTTCCGATTGATAGCCTAAGCAGCCAGATCAATTTGTACGCAAATAAAATGGAATCGCCGATGTTGTTTGTGCATTTTGATAAAAATGTTTATACCAATAACGAAAGTATTTGGTTTACGGCCTACCTGGTAAACTATACCGATGCCGGCCTGTACCATACTCTTTCGCTGGCGCTCATGCGCGACGCCGACCGGGCTGTGGTTATGGAAGACCGCTTTGTGATGGGCAAAGGAGCTTGTTTTGGCAATACCGTTATTCCCGATACGGTTGCGCCCGGCAATTATACCTTTTTGGTTACCACCAGCCGCCTGGTGAACGGCAAGCCCGAAATGGTGTTTGCGCAACCGGTGACCATTAAAACGCAAAGCGAACCGGTATTTACCGCCTCGCTGAACCCGCTCGATACCTCGGCTAATGCCGCCGAACAAAAAGTAATGCTGCTGGTGGGTGTGCCCGACCCCGATCCGGACCCCGACAAGCAAACACCGCCGCCGCAGATAGGCTTTCGTTATTTTGTAGGCAGCAGCGCCCATCCGTTAATGAAAGGAGAAGCAAAAGCCGACCGGCAATACATTTTTACCATACCGTCGCACTTGCTGGTGCCGGGAAATAACCTGCTGCATGTGCAGCTGAGCTATAAAGGCGAAACCAGGGATATCAGCATGGCGCTGCCCGCCCGCCCCGGCCCGGCTACAGTGCACTTTTTCCCCGAAGGGGGTAACCTGGTAAATGGCCTGCCCTGTACGGTAGGCCTGGAAGTGCGCACCGCCGCGGGTGCGCCGCTTGGCGCCAGCGAATTTTTGCTGGATGGTGAAAAGGTGATAGATACCCTAACAACCAACAGCTTCGGCCTGGGCAGGTTTACGCTTACGCCCAAACCAGGGCATAACTATAGCCTGAAACTGTATAACGCGAATAAAAAAGATACCAGTTACCTGTTGCCTCAGCCGCTGACCGCCGGCCCCACGCTCTCGGTAAACGATGCCGTAGTGAACGATACCGTAACCGTTACTATTAAAGATAACCAACAAGAAAAGCTTTACCTCACCGGGCATAATTACCGGGAAGTATTCTTTACGAAGCCGGTGAACATGACCACAGGGGTAAAAAACCTGGCGCTGGCAATCAGCGACCTGCCCAAAGGACTGGCTGAGCTTACCCTGACCGACAGCCTGGGCCGGCCCTTTGCCGAACGGCTGTTCTTTGCCCACTACGATAAAAGGGAGCCGTTAATGGTAACAACGGATAAAGACGAATATACCACCCGCCAGAAAGTGAATGTGAAAATAAAGATGGATGCCAACATGCCCAATTCAGCTTTGGTATCCGTTGCCTGTGTGCAGGAAAATCGCATTAGCCTGAATAAAAAAAATGATATTGAAAGCTATTTTTATTTAAAACACGACCTGGGCGAACTGCCGGTAAGGGAAAGCTATTTTGGGGCCGGTGATAAAAAATACCTGGAAGACATATTGTTGATAAAAGGCTGGAGCCGTTATACCTGGATGGATATGCTGAAAGCTATGCCTGATGATACGATAAAACAAAACAGTTACCTGAGTTTTGGCGGGGATGTGTACTGGATTGCTGATAGACCCCGAAGTTTTAAAGGAGAGTGGCTTGGCGAACCCATAAAACACAGTGTTGATATAGTTAATTTGGCCCAACCGCTTAACATTACAACAACCACCAAAACGGGGGCCTTTACATTGGCCGACTCAAATTTACTTACGCTCCCGGGAAAGTGGGTAAACCTGCTCGTAATTGGAAAAGATCCGAAGGATTACAGAACAATAATAAAAGATCCTTACGTTTCTTTTGACAAGGCATTAGCTTCCCGGGCAATACCCGAGGATCACGAAACCAGGCCCCCGGAAAACAGCAGTTACCTGGAGATACCAGAAAATGAACATGCACATCATTTGAAAGAAGTAAGGATAAATGGAAACGGTGATGACGGGTTATATGGAATGAACGCGTGCGGCGATTATGTATGCCGGTTTAATATTTTAAACTGCCCCAATCACCCCCATGAACCGGATAACAAGCCACCGGTTAAAGGACAATATTACTATACACCGGCGAATTTATTGGCTGGCAACAAAACACAGTATTTGGGTTGTGTAGCCAACGCCGGTAAATTTAAGGGCGTTTATTACGCCCAGGAGTTTTACCCGGTTGATTATGACAAAGAAAGCTCCTCCCTTGCGGATTACGTTTCGACCGTTTACTGGAATTACCGGTTAAAAGTATCCTCGTTAAGAGATACCGGATTGTCCTTTTATACCAGCGATATCACCGGCAGATTTAAAATAGTGGTACAGGGTATAACCGGTAAGGAGGGTGTTACTTATGGAGAGAAAACTTTTAATGTGGTAAAAGGGAAATAATAAACGCAAATTAAAAGTCTCCCCTACCGGGGGAGATTTAGAGGGGGCTGTATTACTCAAAAAACATCCAGCTCACCCCAAATTTAAGTACATGGTCCTGCTGCGGGTAACGGTATACGGTATAATACCCTTTGCTGAACAGCCCCTGGTTGGCATAATCGTACGCCACAAAAAGATTTGTTTTTTGTATGGTACCCTTTAAAAATACAGTTGCCACAGGGTATGATGAGAAAGTAACATTGGGCCCGGTATAAAACTGCCCCAACCCGACGGCGTATGATGGCGCGGTGTAGGGCGTGTTGTAACGCACATCCATACCTGCTGACGTATGCAAGGTATTAAACAAGAATGAATTGTAATACAGGCTGCTATAGGTATACAGTTCGGGTACGCGTAAGGTTGATTGATAATCTGTTTTCTCGTACACTAAAAAATTATCAAAGTGCAGGTCGTGCCACGAAAGGTTTTTACCGAAGCTTACCTTAAGCAAATTAATAGGGTTGGTTAACTGCACGGGGTGCGCGTCAATACCGCCCGGCTGCGCGGTAAAATACAGGTAATCGGCAATTAAAAAGTACTCCGCCTTCAGGTCAAGCTGCAGGGCATTATTGATATAGTTAAAAGAGACGCTGGTGGTTTTTTGGTTGTGAAAGTTATTGTGAAATATATAGTGGTTTGATATCCAGTTAGTAGCCACCAACGGCGTCGAACTGCTTTGTATATAACCATCCAGTATAATTTTACCTTCTTTATTGTTTCCGGCTAATAATGCTTTGGCATCGTACATAAAATCGCCGAAATTACGCCCTGCAGCTACCTGGTTTATGTTGGCTTCTAAATTTATTTTATCGCTAAAGCGATAGCTTAGTTTGCCTTTAACAGTAATATTCTGGAAGGTAGCGCTCTGTTTCTGGTCGGGTGCCCTTAGCTTTATGCCGAATTGATTAACGGTAGTATCGCTTACGTATTGGGTATAATGATAAAGATCGTGCGTGAGCCCCAGGTCGAGCTTCAATTCATTCTTCACAAACTGCTGCGACTTGCCGCGCAGGTAAAAGCTGTATGAAAAATCATTTTGCAGATGCGTTAAACTCAACGAATCTCTCGACCTGTTCGAGCTAAAGTAGTAATCAGGAAATACATGATAGGTATCCAGGTCATTTTGCAGGAACTCATACGTGGTAACATTATAATTAAAGGTATATGCTACCCGTTGTGTGGGCAATATGTTAGCTGAATTTTTTTTGTTCAAGGTATCTATACGGCCTATATAATAAAACTGTTTAATATAAAAGCCCCCGGTTTTCCAGTTCTCAAAGGTATTGGGCAACCGTACCGGTTCGGTGGTCTTATCAAACGAACCCTTCGTGCTTGTAAAAACCGAATCGTTTAATATTGACCCGGTTTCCGGCGATTTCAGGTTATTGAACACCAGGTTGGCCAGCAGGTTATAACGCTTGCTTTTTGATTCGTACCAGGTAAAAACCGCCGCGTTTAAATCGCTCACATTTTGCCCCAGTACAAGGTTACTGGCATAAAAACCCCGTGAGCCTATAAAATTCAGGTTAAAACCAACATTCCAGTTAGGTTTAATATTTTGCGTATGCAGTATTTTAAATAATTGTTCGGCTTTGTTGGCGGTAAATAACGATAATATGGTTAACGGCACGCGGGCATTATAATATTGTATATCCTGCGCGGTTAACAGGTAGGGGTCAAGGGCATGCATGCCCACATCAAAACCAATAATTTTCGATGGTTCGAACAATAAACTTCTCGTTGCCAATCCCAGTGTGCTGCCCAAACTTATTTTAGGCGACCGCGGCTGAAAAAGTACGCTGTAATTTTCAAAATTTGCCAGTGTTGTATCAATAGGAAACAGCTGTGTGCTGTCTCTAAGTAAGGCTTCATTGGTTATTTTGATAAACTTTGAGGTGAAAATTACCGAGTCGTGCCTGCTTTCTTCACGCTTACGCAACGTATCCATTTGTTGTTCGGCGGTAAGCGGGCCCTTGCCCGACGCTTTTAACGCCGACGTATCGCCCACAAAACCGCTGGGCATCCGCTGGGGAGGGAAAGCAGGGTTATATTGTTGTGCAAGTGTTGCCTGCGCCGTAATACAGATCAGCAATACCAGGATGTATTTTAACTTATCGGGCATTTAAACCGGCAATCAATTCTTTAAGTATCAATGTCATTTTGGGTTCGGCAGCCTGGGCCACCGCTATTATTTCTTCCACCGAAACAGGTTTTAGCTGTTCGGGAAAGCCCTCGTCGGTCAATACCGATATGGCAAATACCGGCAGGCCCATGTGGTTGGCAACTATTACTTCGGGCACGGTGCTCATTCCAACAGCATCGCCGCCAATTATTCTTAAATATTTATACTCGGCCCTTGTTTCCAGGTTGGGGCCGGTTACGGCAACATATACGCCTTTATGGCATAATATATTATTTTTTGAGGCAATGGCTAAAGCTTTGTCAATTAACACGTGGTTATAGGGTTCGCTCATATCAGGAAAACGCGGCCCCAGGCTTGAATCATTCCTGCCCAGCAACGGATTATCGGGCTGTAGGTTGATATGGTCTTCGATCACCATCAGGTCGCCCTTTTTAAAAGCGGGGTTTAACGCGCCGCTCGCGTTTGATACGAACAGGGTTTTTATTCCCAGCATTTTCATCACCCTTACGGGGAAGGTGATCTGCTGCATATTATAACCTTCATAATAATGCAAACGCCCCTGCATGGCAACTACTTTTACACCGGCCAGTGTGCCAAATATGAGTTTACCCGAATGAAACTCCAGTGTGGAAATAGGAAAATCGGGGATGTTTGAATACATAAACTGTTTTTCAACATCGATCTCGCTAACCAGGGCGCCTAAGCCCGTGCCTAAAATTATGCCCGCTTCGGGCTCAAAATCGCCTATGCGGCTTTTAATGTAACTGGTGGTGCTCTCTATATTTTCCGACATATTCAATAACAAGTTGGTCAAACTGCTGCTGTTCGCTGTATAAAAATTTTACGCATATAGGTATTACTAAAACCGGCAATTGTTTAACAAGCGGCAGCAATTCCTGTTCTCCTAAACGCTGTGCATCCTTTTCTGTTGTTATGAGCACTTTTTTTTCTGCGGCACAGGTTTCAAATTCAAGGGCAAGTTTAGTGATATTTTTTAAGCTAAAGCGATGATGATCGGGATAATTATGATGTATAACGTGCGGGGTATGCTTTTTAATATAATCAACCAGCGGACCGGCGTTGGCAATACCGGTCAATAAAAAAACGGTGGTATCCTTATCCAAACTAATTGTTGCCGTGTTGACCTCCATATCCTGTAAAGGCTGGTAAGTTATAGCCGTAAAAAATAGCTGCTGGTAAGGCAGCGGCGCTATGCTGGCCGCTATTTTAGCTTGCTCACCAGTACTTAATGTCTCCGGGCATTTGCTTACTACGATCATATCAGCGCGCCAGCGCCCGCTAAATGGTTCGCGCATATTGCCGGCGGGTAATAGCAGGCGCGGTTTGTTCAAATTATTATAATCGAACAATAAGATACTTAACCCCGGCTTAACCGCGCGGTGCTGGTAGGCATCGTCCATGATCACCAGGTCGTGGCCGTTTTTAAGTTGTTCTATTCCAACAACCCTTTTCTCGCACACGGCTACGGTAATATCCGGAAATTTGTGTTTGAACTGCGCGGGTTCATCGCCTACCTGCGCGGCAGTGGCGGCGCCCGAAGCAATTTGGTAGCCCGTGGTTTTCCTGCCGTAGCCACGGCTTAATATGGCCGGTTTATAATTGTTTTTTAACAGGCGGATGAGATACTCAACCATAGGGCTTTTGCCCGCGCCACCGGCTTCTAAATTACCAACTGATATAACCGGTATGTCAAACAGCCGGCTCCGAAACAGGCCTGCGTCATAACACCAGTTGCGCACTATAACTACCAACCCGTAGAGCAATGAAAAAGGAAATAATAACAGGCGCAGATATTTCATACAGGCGCAAAGATATGAAAAGGGTTTAATAGCTGTTTTTGGGGCAGGAACACAAAGAAGATCGTTGGGTGTGCATAGTTACCGGGATCGAATTTATTCAAGCACAAAAAAGCGCCCCGGTAACCCGGGGCGCTTTTATTCACCGTCACTTATCAAAATTACTTGGCCTTGCGTACTGGGTGTTTAATACCATCGCGGCGCGCTTGTTTAATATCTGCTTTTAAAGTTTTACGGTCGGCCTTAATATCTGCCTGTTCAGCTTGCGCTGCTTTTATATTTCCGGCTTTAACATCGGCTTGTTCGGCAGTTTTGTCGGCATGAATATCAGTTATTGTAGTTTTAACCGCTTTTTCATCGCTCACTTTCACTTGCTTATCGGCCGTTTTTACAGGGGTTTTAACACCTTCACTTTTTAAAGTAGCGGCATCTGTTTTAATATCCGCACGTGCAGTTTGGGCGTTGGCAATATCAGTTTTAGCGGCTGCAAAGTTGCCTTTATTAACTGCTGCTTTAGCTTCAGCCTTGTCTTTGTCATACGCGCGAACATCTGTACGCAGGTCCTTCATTTGTGCTTTTTCGGCAGGTGTGCGGGGTGTTGGGGTAGTTGTAACAGGGGTAGTGGTTGTTTGTGCGAATGTTGCTGCAGCTAATAATATTGCAGCAGCTGTTAAACCAAATCTTTTCATAATAGTAGTTTTTTAATTTGTTGTTTTGTGTAACATGTATTTTACATTACGACGTTATAAATAATACATGGTTTAATATGGAGAAATAAATATTTTATAACTAAACCATAAAATATCCCAGCGGTCTTATAACTTTAACCAATTATTACCCCTATTTTATACTTATGGCCATTAAATTTTACACCATAGCATTAGTATGCGCGTTTACCTGCAATGCTTATATAGCGTTAAGTCAAACCAAAAAGGACAGTATTAAAGCTAAAACCGATACGGTTAAAAAAACAGACCATAAAAAGGATTTCGTAAAATTTGGTGTTAATTATGTAAGCGATAACGTTTTTATGGGGCGGGCAGATACGGTGCGAACACCAACTATTATCCCCGAGATCAAGTATACCTTTAAATCGGGTATTTATATTTCCGGAAGCTTTGATATTATTCCCAATCGTAAAAAAAATAAACTCGATGGCGGCGATCTTTCGCTGGGCTATGATTTTGATATTACCGATGACCTGTCGGGCGGCATATCTTATTCAAAACTGTTTTACAGTTCAACCAGTACACAGATCTCATCATCCATCAGTAGTACATTTAACGGCAATCTTACTTATGATATCGGCGATATTATAAGCCCCTCAATGGACGTAGATTATAACATTAATAAACAGGGTGTAAATGGAGATGTCTTTCTGAATTTAGGGTTATCGCATGATTTTCTTACCGAAGGCCTGTTTGCAACGAAGGATATATTGCTGGTATCGCCCACAGTAGCCGCAAATTCAGGCACGCAAAATTTTTACGATGGCTACCTGGTTTACCACAAGTTAAAAAATGCAAAACGAGATGCTGCAGAAACAAACCTTCTCGCTGCCTATACTGCCCAACTAAGCGAATATAAAGTGCTTGATTATGAATTTTCTGTACCTGTAGAATATAAAACAGGCAGTTTTATATTCCAGTTCACGCCCATCTATGCCCTGGCGCAAAACCAGTTTCAATCGGCAGCTATTGTAAAAACGCTGGGATTATCCAGCCAGTCATCTGTATTTTATTTTAACCTGGGGTTAGCCTTAAAGTTTTAACAAAGCCTTTATAACTCTTAAAGTAATTTTATCATCTTTGCGGCTGATGTTTTTTTTAATCATTATTTGTTAAAAGATGTTAATGAACAGGTATATTTTGAAAAACTAATTCATAAAATCCTGATATTTACTGAGTAATAAACCGTTTTATATCCATGCAATACAAAAAGATCAATAACCTGTTAGGCTGGCTTTGCTTTGTTATAGCTTCTGTTACCTATATTTTAACCTTAGAGCCATCCGTAAGTTTTTGGGATTGCGGCGAATTTATATCATGTGCCTTCCGTTTGCAGGTTGCCCACCAGCCCGGTTACCCGGTATTTGCCATGCTGGGCAAATTGTTTTCGCTGCTTTCATTCGGCAATAATGCCAAAGTGCCCTATTTTACCAATATGGGTTCGGCAATAGCCAGCGGGGCAACCATCATGTTCCTATTCTGGACCATAACCGCGCTTGCAAAAAAACTGCTTCCGGTTGCCGAAGGCGAAGAAGATAAAAATCGTACCTTATTAATAATGGGTGCAGGTTTGGTTGGCGCTTTAGCTTTTACTTTTAGTGATACCTTTTGGTTTTCGGCTGTTGAAACCATAGTATTCGCGCTTTCTTCGTTATGTACAGCTATTGTATTCTGGGCCATTTTAAAATGGGATGCCCACGCCGATGAACCCGGCGCCGATAAATGGCTCATATTTATAGCGTATGTAATAGGCCTTTCAATAGGCATACACCTGCTTAACCTGTTAACTATACCCGCAATATCGCTGGTATATTATTTCCGCAGGACCAAGAAAATAACCGTTAAAAATGGCATGATCGCCTTTTTTGTCAGCATATTGATATTAGGAGCGGTACAATTCGGTATAAGGCAATTTAGTATTCAATTAGCCGCTTATTTCGACCTGTTTTTTGTTAACGGGCTCGGCCTGGGCTTTGGCACCGGCGCGGTTTTTTTCTTTTTATTGCTCATAGGCCTGCTGATTGTGGGCATACGATACAGTATACGCAGCCGCAAGCCTGTTTTAAACCTGGCGCTTTTATGTGTGGCTTTTATTTATTTTGGTTACAGTTCGTTTGTGTATATACCTATACGCGCCATAGCCAACCCCAATTTGGATAATACCCATGCCGATAATGCCTTCACCCTAAACAGTTACCTTAACCGTACGCAATATGGTGAAACACCCTTGTTATACGGGCCATATTTTGACGCCAAACCAATTGATCAAACCGAGGGCGCTACTTTATACCGTAAGGGTAAAACCCAATACGAGGTATCGGGCAAAAAACAGAATGTTGTTTATGATCATACTACTATCTTTCCGCGTATTTGGAGCCAGGAAGGTGATGATCCGCAATTTTACAGGCAGTGGCTGCAATTGAACCAAAACGATGTACCCACATTTGGCGACGATTTAAAATGGTTTTTTAGCTGGCAAACCTACCAGATGTATATAAGATACTTTATGTGGAACTTTGCCGGACGCGTAAATGACCAGGACGGCCAGCAGCAAACGTTAAGTCCATTTAGTTTTCATGGGTATGTTGATGGTGACTGGACGACAGGAATTTTTGACGGGTTTAAGCATTTGCCTAAATCAGTAACGCATAGCACTACTTACACACCTTTATTTGCGCTGCCCTTGATTTTAGGCTTAATAGGCGCATGGTTCCATTTTCAGCGCAAAAAACGTGACGCGCTTATTATAGCATTGCTATTTTTCTTTACCGGCATGGCTATAATAATATACGTTAACCAGGAACACGTACAGCCACGCGAACGGGATTACTCGTATGTAGGTTCGTTTTACGCCTTCGCTATATGGATAGGTTTGGGTGTTTTAGCCCTTGCCGACTTACTAAAGAAAGCCATAAAAGCTAAAGGGGCCGCCATTGCCGCCACCCTGGTCTGTTTGGTGGCCGTGCCGACAGTGTTGGCTGCTGAGGAATGGAAAGATCATGACCGCTCAACAAAACTGACACCGCACGATATGGCTTATGATTATTTAATATCGTGCCCGCCAAATGCTATTTTGTTTACTTATGGCGACAATGATACCTATTCGTTATGGTATGACCAGGAGGTGGAGAACATAAGGCCCGATGTGCGTATTGTAAACCTTAGCTTGTTTACCGGCGACTGGTACATATTGCAAATGACCCGCAAAATGAATGAAGCGGCGGCATTACCCATAACTATGCCTTATGATAAATACAAGGATGGTGTGCGCGATGTGATCTATTTTAAGGATATGAAGATACCGGGTTATACCGAAGTAAAAGATGTTTTTGATTTTATATCATCGGATGATCAGCGCATGATGACGCAATATCAAAGCGGCGATATTGCCAACTACCTGCCCACCAAAAATTTTAAAATAACCATTATTCCCGATGAAGTAATTAAGGACGGCGTGGTGCCGGCATCTCAAAAGAGCATGATAGCCGATACCATGAAATGGAAATATACTTCTAATTATGTAATGAAGGATAACCTGGCAATGCTGGATATACTGGCGCATAATAACTGGAAAAGGCCTATATGCTTTACCGTTACCGTTGGCAGCGAAAACCTTATAGGCATGCAGCCTTACCTGTATAAAGAAGGGTTTGTATACCATTTAATGCCTTTGAAGGTTGATACCGCCAACAAAGACCAGGCCGGTAAAACCAATACCATGGTAATGTATGATAATGTAATGAACAAGTTTAAATTTGGCAATTTTAAAACCGCGCGTTACCTTGACCATGAATCAACCACTATGTTTTACCCGGTAATGACAAGCACGTTTCTTGACCTGGCGCAAAGCCTGGTACATGAAGGCCACCCGGACCTGGCCTTAAAGGTGCTGCATAAATATGATGAAGTAATGCCCGACATTAATATTGATATGCACTCGTTAAGCAGTAAATTTTTTATAGCACAAACGGCTTACCAGTTGCATGATCTAACTTTAGGAACCAAATACGTAAACAATATTGATAATTACGCCACCGACCAGTTAGATTATTATTATACGCAATTGGAAGTCAATTCAAACACATTTAGCCCGCGCGACGCGCAAATTGGCATCCAGCTCATCGGCGCTATGGCTGACGAGGCTAAGAATAATCATCAAACAGAATTATACAATAAGCTGCAGGCGCAAATAAAGGATTACGAAACCAAGTTTGCCGCAATATTTAAGCAGTAGTAATATTATATCAACTTGCTGTCATTTCACTCGCTAATACAGGGAGAAGGACAGCAAGTTTATTTACATACCGGCAGATCAAAATAAAAAGTTGCCCCTTTACCCGGTTTACTGTCAACGCGAATTTTACCGCCATTATTTGCAAGGATCACCTGCGATATATAGAGCCCCATTCCCAAACCGCTCGACATATATTTTTTGTCTTCTACCCTGTAAAAGCGCTCAAATATGCGCTCTTTCTGTTCTTCTGATAAGCCTATACCAAAATCAGTAACCGACACGCGCACCTTATTCCGCCGTTTATTGGCTTTTATAATAATATTCTTGTTTGCCGGAGAATATTTTACCGCGTTGCTAATTAAATTCATTAATACCTGCTCCAGCCGTTCTTCGTTGCCGGTAATGAAAAGCCCTGTTTCTGGCTGGCTTTCAAAAACGTGTGAAGGATAAATATGCCTTGCATTTTCGGTACATAAGCTTACCAGCTCTGTCAGGTCAATTTTATGCAGGCTGTATTCTAACCTGCCGGCCTGTATTTTGCTCACATCCAGCAGATCATTTACTAACCACTGTAATTTATTTAGGGAAGTTATGGCTTTATCAATATATTGTTTTACCGCATCAGGAAGGATTTCCTTTTTATGGCCAATAATTTGTAAATAACCCTTTACGCTGGTTAAAGGTGTTTTAAGTTCGTGGCTGGCTATACCTATAAATTCATCCTTTTTTTCAAGTTCTTTTTTCTGATCCTCAATATCAGTAGCGGTGCCTACCCAAAAAATTATTTCCCCGGCTTCATCGCGCAAAGGAATGGCCCTATTTAAATGCCAGCGGTAAACGCCATCGTGCCTTTTATACCGGTTCTCCACCTCAAGCACCTCGCCTGTTTGCAGCGCGGATTTATATTTTTCCATGCTTAAAGGCCGGTCATCCGGATGAATTATAGTTTGCCAATCCGAATCTGTGTTTTTATTTGGCTTAAAGCCAGTGTATTCAAACCAACGCTGGTTATAAAAATCAACTTTACCGTCGGGCAGGTTGGTCCACGTCATTTGCGGGATGTTGTTAGCTAATAATTTAAAATGTTCGCGGCTTATCAGCAAATCAGCTGTCCTGCTTTTTACAGTATCTTCCAGTTCATCATTCAGCTTTTCGGTAATACTTTGGGCTTCGGCAAGCTGTTCATTGCGTATCTTTAATTCTCTTTCGGCATTTTTTTGAACAGTCAGGTCAGTAAGGATAATGCTTAAAGCAACACCGTCGTCCAGTTCAAGTGTATTGCATGATAAAAGGCAGGTTATCATGTTATTTTTACTGCTCAATTCTATCTCTTGTTTACACTCATTTTGCCAGGCGTTTTTTATCAATGAATTAAATTTATCATGCAATTCACAGGGTATAAAAGTACCGAATGATAAACCTATTACTTTTTCCAAAGGCAGGCCCACCATTTCGGCAAAACGCGAATTACAGTAAAGTATCAGCCCGGCATGGTTAAGGGTAACTGCGCCTTCGTTCATTTTTTCAATGAACATGCGGTAAGTTTGATCGGCAGTTTTTAAAGTGTAAAGCTGGTGCCCGTTCTCGCCCTGCATAACCAATGCGTCAACCTGGCCGGTACGGATGGCTTGAAAGGCATCATTTGCTTCCTCCAGTTGTAAGCGAAGTTCATTGTTTTCGCTTAACAACTCGTCATATGTTAATCTCGCGTGTTCCATTAATAATATCAGCCTATACCAAGCCCCCGCAATACCCGCTCCCTGTTTGACATGTCTCCTATTAACCTGCGTTCAATACCCGGCGCCCTTTTAACCAGCAGGGGCAGCGCAATTATTTGTTCGCGCTGCGCTATTAAAGGCTGCTGGTAAACGTCTATGATCTCCAGTTCGTACCTTTCTTTTAAAAAGGTGTCGCATATTTCTTTTAAATTCAATATGGCACGGGTTGAATTTGGCGACGCGCCGGTTACAAACAAGCGTAATTGATAAACCTCATTTTCGAATTCGGGCACTTGCTTCTTTGCTATCATTTATATTTAATTTGTCTATGCAGGCCGAATGTTTAAACCCACTAATACCTTTTCTTCATTTGAAAGATCACCTATAATTTTTCGTATGGGCTCTGGTACCTTGCGCACCAGTGTTGGTACAGCAAATATCTGGTCGCCTTCGGCCAGTTGCGGATGTAGCAACAGATCTATTACTTCAATTTTATATTGTCCATGCAAATACTCATTACAATATTTTTTTAAATTACCCAGTGCCAAAGCTGATTTTGCTGTTTTTCCGGCAATATATAACCTTAACTCATAGGCTTTTGCTTCTTTTTGTTTTACCATATTATTTTTTACTGTTTCCATTTTGCCCCTCACCGTTGTCTCTGCGCCTGTTTGTAATTTCCTGCCTGTTATTATTGCCGAGCTGTTTGACCAGTTCTTCCTGCTGGTACATTTTATTCAGTTCGTCTTCTGCCGATTCAAACTCCATTTGCAGGTTTGATATTTTTGCCTCTAAAACTTTACGTTTACGAAGTAATTCGCGGTCCTTACTGCTTACAGCAAAATCGCGTAGTACCTCGCCGGTTTGTTCCTGTATTTTTTGTGCTTCGCGTGCCGAACCGGTAAGTACACCTTCGGGGCCCAGGTAAACTTCTACCAGGTCGAGCCCTTTATCGGTAATTATAAATTCCCTTACCTGGTTCGAATGTTTCATTCCGCGCGATTTCATGATATACATACCGCGGTTGCGTTCACCGTTGAACTCAATATCCCTCACCAATATCCATGCATCAACTAACGACGATACCCCCTCATCTGTTTGTTCATTAACAATATTATTTAGTGTTAGGGCCGTAAACATTACGGTAATTTGCTCTTCCTGTAAAAAATCTATTAACCGTATTAGCATCGCTTTTACTTCGCTTACTGAACCTACAGTTATTAAATTGGTTATGGGGTCAAGAATAACAACACGGGGCTTGAATTTTTTAATAATTTTATAAATAGCAACCAAATGCATCTCCAGGCCATGTAATGTTGGGCGCGAGGCATGAAATTTTAAAAGCCCCTTATCAATATGTTTTTGAAGGTCAACATCGATAGAATGCATATTACGTATGATCTGTTTGGGCGATTCTTCGAAAGCAAAATATATGCAGCGTTCATTACGTTTACAGGTTTCATTGGCAAAATAAGCGGCAATGCTGGTTTTACCCGTGCCTGCTGTACCCGATACCAATATGCTGCTGCCCCTGAAAAACCCTTTTCCGCCCAGCATACTGTCCATAGCGGGAATACCGGATGATATTCTTTGGGATGATACTTCTTTTTCTAACTTTAAAGAAGTGATAGGTAATACCGATATACCTTCTTCATCAATTAAAAAAGGGTATTCGTTGGTGCCATGCACAGAGCCGCGGTACTTAATGATCCGTAAGCGGCGGGTTGATATTTGATTAACAACGCGGTGATCTAATAAAATAACACAATCCGATACATATTCTTCCAGCCCTTGCCGGGTAAGTGAGGCGCCATCGCCTTTCTCGCCGGTAATAACCGCGGTAACGCCTTTATCTTTTAACCATTGAAAAAGGCGGCGCAATTCCGCGCGTAAAATAGTTTGGTTACTTAGCCCCGAAAAAAGGTTTTCGAGGGTATCTAATACTACCCGTTTAGCTTTAATGCTATCAATAGCATATCCCAGCCGTATAAATAACCCATCCAGGTTATATTCGCCGGTTTCTTCTATTTCGCTGCGGTCTATGTGAACATAATCCAGCTTTACTTTCTTATCGGCCTGTAATTTATCCAGGTCAAAGCCTAATGAGGCTACGTTCATGGTTAATTCGGCAGCCTTTTCTTCAAAAGCCATAAACACCCCGGGCTCATTAAACTCCATTGCCCCGCGAACTAAAAATTCAATCGACATTAATGTTTTACCGCAGCCTGCTTCGCCGCAAATTAACGTGGGCCTGCCCTTGGGGAAACCGCCCATGGTTATTTCATCTAATCCTAAAATACCTGTGGGGGTTTTTGGTAAGGCCGGATGATGAACAAGGTTTTTTTCTTGTTGAGTTTTATTCATTTAAAGGATAATAATTTTCATACAATATAATTTTAGCGTTAGCTTTTATTATTTAAAAGCATATAATATTAGTAGGGCTAAATTTGTTTTATAAAATATTAATTACAATTACACGTGAAATAAAAATCAGAGGATGCTCTAAAATATGATCACATTCCGCTGCTTTTAAGATAATTTGCTACCTTCAAAAAAATTATATCATATACTATGCCGTAATTTTTATTCAACACTGCTTTATCACAATGTGATTAGCTAAACGCTTAATTATGGAAGAACTAAACCGGCGCGATTTTATAAAAGACACCGCAACGGCAGCCGCCGGTATGGTGCTGTTGCCGGCGCTCCCCTTATCCGCAACTTCGCAGTTGGTACACCAACCCGTTGTAAATACGCCAGTGAAATCGATAGAAACGAAGATCAAATTTTCTGTTATAGGCATTAACCATACTCATATTTATGGTATGGTTGACGCCATAACCCGGGGCGGTGGCCAACTTGTTTCCTTTTATGCAAAGGAGGCCGATCTTGCGGCTGCATTTGCCAAAAAATATCCGCAGGTAAAGCTCGCAGGCAACGAAAATGAAATATTGGAAGATCCGTCCGTTCAGTTGATACTAAGTTCAGGTATCCCGGTTGACCGTGCGCCGCTGGGCGTCCGTGTAATGCAGCACGGTAAGGATTACCTGGTTGATAAGCCGGGCATTATTACTTTAGAACAATTTGCCGAGGTGCGCCGCGTGCAGGCAGCGACCAAACGCATTTACTCCATCATGTATAGTGAGCGGTTCGAAAGCAGGGCAACCGTTAAAGCGGGCGAACTGGTTAAGGCCGGCGCTATAGGCAAAGTGATACAAACCATTAATATAGCGCCGCATAAAATGAGCCCTAAAACCAGGCCCGAATGGTATTTTGATATTAAATATTGCGGAGGCATTTTAACCGATATAGGCTCGCATCAATTCGACCAGTACCTGTATTTTACCGGTACCACCAGGGCCGAAATTGTGGCATCACAGGTTGGTAATGTAAATCATCCGCAATACCCCAAAATACAGGATTTTGGCGATGTTATGCTGCGCGGAAATGGGGGCATGGGTTACATCCGGCTGGATTGGTTTACGCCTGACGCTATACCCACATTCGGCGACGGCCGCCTAACCATACTGGGGACAGACGGCTATATTGAAGTGCGTAAAACTATTGATATTGCAAGCCGCCCCGGCGGCGATCATCTTTTCCTGGCCAATCAAAAGGAAATTAAGTATTTTGATTGCAGTAAAGAACCCCTGCCTTTTGGCGAACAATTGGTTAACGACATTATTAACCGCACCGAAACCGCTATGCCGCAGGAACATTGTTTTTTAGCTACTGAACTGGCGCTATTAGCACAGAAAAAAGCGCAGAAGATTTAGTTGGCAGTTCTCAGTTTGCAGCAAATGTACAATACCCCTTGCCAACTGCCAACTGCTAACTGAGAACTGCCTACCCCTTTTTAATTGTTTTGTAAAATTCGGATCAGATCTTTTAAAAAATCAACACATTTTTTTAGTTTGAATGTTGTGTAATAATTAAAACCTGTAAAAGATCATGAAATACGCGTTTATTATTGGCACAAGTGCCTTTATAGTACCCAGCGGTGTAATTACTGCTGTTGAGGGGGGCCATTCAAAAGAAATATTAAGGATACGTTCGATTTACCACGACAATGAGCCGGAATCGGCTTTGGCCATTGACGCCGACATTAAGGATTTGAACGGCAATTCGATCGTAATAAATAATAATTGGGTTGAAATAAACTCGGTTTTTACTGTTGAAACCGGGCGCGATCATGTTAAAGTTTTAAGGCCCGACGGTACAATTGTACTGCATGTGCACCAGTTAGATGACCGTTCGGCTATGGGATTAGAGCTAAATATTACAGGCGAACTATTGGTAAATGCGCCGGTGGTGGCAATACGCGTAACAGGTGCTTTTGAATCGGGAGGGTTACATATTTTAGCCGAAAACGAAAAACTGTTTATTAATGATAACGGTTACGCAACATTCGCGCAAGCCGGAAAAGGCGACTTAAAGTTTACCGAAGCCGGAGTGGTTTTATAATTTGATCTGATAAAATAATATGGCAAATTTCCAGGAGGTCATAGCGTCTGACAAACCCGTACTGGTTGATTTTTCGGCCGAATGGTGCGGGCCATGTAAAATGATGCCCCCTATTTTAAAAGAGCTTAAAACCAATATGGGTGATAAGGTTACCATTATTAAAATAGATATTGACAAAAATCCGGCTGCGGCAAGCGCTTACAAAATACAAAGCGTACCTACGCTCATGATATTTCAAAACGGACAAACCAAATGGCGGCAAAGCGGTGTAGTGCAGGCCGGCCAGTTACAGCAAATTATAACGCAATACCTGTAAGTATAAATTTAATATAGCGTTGTTAATACGTTTACACTTAATAACCATATTTGTATAGAGACTTTTAAGGCAGAAATTAAGTCTTTAAATACTATTGCCTTAAATAATTTGTTATAATTATATAACTATTTTAAATTTGTTATATTAATACCCAGCTACCATAAAATTTGTTAAACTCTAAAACCGGGGGTTACTATGTCACAGCAAATAGGGTTTATGCCGCAGCGCCAGTTTCATGTATTGATAGACATGGCGAACAGGCAACATAATTTAACTGTTTTACCAGGCGAGGCCGGAAACTTCCGGGTTATTGAGCAAGGTAAGGTTTTGGGTGAAGTTGACTTTACACCCCAGCATAAATGCGTCCGAAGAACGGGGCGGCTCAGAAAATCTATGGTTAGGCAGCTTGAAAATCATATCAGGAATTATTATTCGCTGTTTAAAGGACTGCTGTCTTAAAGTTATAATATAAACTCACTTTCCATACCAGGCCATCAGCAGCAATACCATCTGGTTATAAGTACCTAAACCTTTCGGCTGGTTATTAGCCTTTAAATAATCATCATAAAAAATACTGCTTAATATGCCCGCCTTGCTCCGGAAAGAGAGCCAGTAAGCACGTTCGGCCTTAAAATCATCGCGTACAGCTTTTGACAGGTGTGTTTTTAATTCGTTGTTGGCCGCGGTATCCCTGCGGCGCAGGGCATGCATACATTCATCCAGGGCAGCCTGGTAAGCCGAGTAACGCAGCAACCTGTCGTGCGAGCCGATCCCCGCCAGGAAACCTGCAAAATTGGCCTCATCCTCGGGCCCGTAACCCATCTGGTGTGACATTTCATGACAGGCCACAAATGAACGTTCAAAAACGGGCATCTGGTAATTCATCTGCGCTTCGGTAGTAAAAGGGTTATAATAGCCCGAAGTGCCCAGGTAATTCATCAGGGGCGTAAGTATAGACGGTTTAATATCCGGTTGCCAGGTACGGAAATTGGCCGAATCTGCCGAAAGTTTGCTAACCGCATTTATCGCGGTTTGGTAAATAGCGGCATTGCTTTGTAAGGTATCAGTAGAGTTAATACGTGCGCGACAGGCATTGGCACTATCAATGATGATACAGGTAACAGCCTGCAGATCGGCGGTGGTATAATTAGTATCGCGCAAGCCAAGCCGCTGGGCCGCCGGCGGCCTGAAATAGTTTAGCCCCCAAAACAGGTAAAAAATTAGCAGGCCCGCCTGTACACCTATTACCAAACCCAACAACGAGTGCCCCGCGCGTTTAAATTGTTTTTTAAAAACCAGGACCATTAGCCTGCATACAAAATAAATAAGGTATACTACAACAGCGATGTATAATACATCGCCAACGCTGAACGGGAACAGGTTAAGAACCGGGTGCATTACCTGGCAAATAAATACATAAAGCCCTTTGGAATAATAGCGCTCAACTGTTGCTGGGTGGTCTTCAAATAAAGCTAACAGGAAGAGCGCTATTGCCAGTACCACTATAGTTAGCAGCCGTTTTTGTGTTTTGTTGAGTTGGTAGGGCATCATTACAAATATAGGCTTATGCGCTGCCGTAAACAAAAAATGTCCCCGTATACAGCGGGGACATTTTTGCATTGAAAATTAATTTAGCGTTATTTTATAGCTACCGGGATCGATACATCCTCCCATACCAAAGCAAAGCCCTTATTATTGATCTCGTATTTTAAACGTTCAGTCACTTCATGGCTTGCTGGTTTAACGGTTACCACCAAAACGTCTTTAGCGGGATCTTCATTAGCAACATGGCCGCCCGGTACATTGCGTATTCCCCATTGGCCGGTTTGCGAATTAAATACTATTTTCCACTCCTTTTCTCCGGGCATTGCAAACAGGCTATACTTACCTGCCGGTAAAGTTTTACCTTCAACCTTAATATCCCTGTCTGTTGTAAATGTGGTAGACTGGTTGGCGCCCGCCCTCCACAATTTGTCATAAGGCTCCATTACCCCCAATATTTTACGCCCCCTTAATGACGGCGCCCCATAATTTATACTAATGGTTGCCGTGCCAATTTTGCCTGATACGCTATCGCGTGGGCTCGGAATTGTTTTACCGCCCATTTGTGCAGAAGCCGCAGTCGAAATTAATAGCGCAACTACAAAACCTGCTATTGCTTTTAATTGAAATACTGTTTTCATGATGTTGAGTTATAATTTGATTTTAGTATAAAGGTAATTGCTAATTTGGTTATTGCAAATAGGATGCGGCAAATTTTGCATTTA
>Ga0206891_10031_pt1 | contig 43533 bp, 40 predicted proteins | sample Alteio_BWOrgHeat_55_FD_153246 | JGI IMG/M metagenome (GOLD analysis project Ga0206891, IMG submission 153246) | Enriched cells from forest soil in Barre Woods Harvard Forest LTER site, Petersham, Massachusetts, United States - Alteio_BWOrgHeat_Nextera7 ...
CGCAGTTGATTGGCTGCATGTATATTTGCAGTCAATCAACTGCATGTCAATATGAGACGAGATATTTTCCAGGCCATTGCCGACCCTACGCGCAGGGCCATTTTAGGTTTACTTGCCCTGGGGGCTATGACGCCTAATGCTGTGGCAGAACACTTCGAAAGCACCAGGCAGACCATATCAAAGCATATCCAGATCCTAACTGAATGCGAAGTATTGGTACAGAAGAAGACGGGCAGGGAAATATATTATCACTTTAACCCCGAAAAAATGAAAGAGATTGATATTTGGCTGAAACGCTTCCGCAAGATGTGGGAGGACAGCTTTGATCAGTTAGATAACCTGTTAAATGACTTATAAATCAAACAATCATGACAAACAATTTTGTATTCGAACCGGACATGGCTGCTAAAACGATCCGCATATCACGCGAGTTCAACGCGCCGGTTGAAAAAGTATGGAAAGCACATACAGACCCTGACCTGCTTGTAAAATGGATAGCGCCGAAACCCTGGACAGCAGTAATCAAAATATGGAATTTTACCGTTGGCGGAATATGTCTATATTCCCTGGTTGACACCAACGGCAAATCACCATGGTGGACGCGTATAGAATTCACGGCAATAGAAAATGGGAGTGCTTTTTCGGCAACAGGTATGTTTAGCGACGAGAACGCTAACGCAGCTCCTGATGGGCCAAAAACGTACAGGGTTACTAAATTCTCATCCATCGACGGTAATAGAAGCAAGGTGGATATGGTGATCACCTTTACCAGTGATGCCACCCTTAAAATGTTTGTAGAAGGAGGAGGCTTTAAAGATGGCACTGCCGCGGGCTTTGATCAGTTGGATGAGTTGCTGGCTTCGTAATAGGTGCAATTTCCATTGCGAATACTTCTCAACTTTTTTTTGGCACAAATCACCCCTGTTTTGTCCTTATTACACCCACCATATCTTGGACCGCTTAAAGATATTTGCGATAGAATGAAACACTATCAATTTTAAAAACAATTGCTATGAGAAAATTAAAATTACAAATGCAAATCACCGTAGACGGTTTTGTAGCTGGCACTCGCCACTATAGTATAAAATTGTCCTGATTTGTCCATTTTTTGATTGGCCAACAGTTATAGGGGTTTGTAACAATTAACAATTTAAAATTACGATGGAAGTATTAGTTTTTAAGACGAATGTAACCAGCAAGAAAAAGGTGAGCATGATTGCGCCACTGCTCACTTCTTTTCCAACAATTCGCCAATGGAATTTCGACCTGGAAGATCGTGATAAGATATTACGTATCGAAGCTACCGGTCTAAATCCGGGTTCAGTAGAGCGGCTGCTGCTCACGGCAGGTTTTAATTGCCGGGAGCTGGATTATTAATAAGACCAGGCGTCAGTTTTATGTTCAGCTTTAGCGTGTTTATCCAAATGAGCTCATTTCAATGTGGGATTCCCAACTGCATGAGGCCCGGCTGTGATGTGGAACGTATAAGTGCCCGCCGTCAAATTCTCGAATGGTCCGGCAGTGGGATGTACTGCATTACGCTTTTTGCCCAGGATGTCCTTATCCACGGTGATATGGTTGCCGTCCCTGTCCTCTATGCCCTGCCTGGTAAGGGAATTTATACCGATAAAATCCCAGTTAATTACCGGAGCTGATACCTGTTTCGGTGCACCGTCAACCCGGAAAGTAATGGTAACACCATCGGCATCATGAACCATGGAAAACTGGGGGTCGAAATCTGCATTTTTAATACTGTTCTGGTCCTTAGCCGTAGGTTTGCCGCCTTTGTATAAAACATTATAATCTGACCGCTCAGCCGTTTGGCAAGGACCACACTCAATGAAAATATTATTAAAACTCATGTCTTCTTTGGCCATATTGGGAATCCAGTCGGCTCTATTTCCGGAGACCTGCGTTTTAGTATGTGGTATCCACGACGCCAGGGGCCGTTTCGGCTCAGCGGCACAGGTCATGGGAGAGTGTACAATCAGGTTATGCACATGATAAACACCATCGGAAAGCACACGCTGGTCCGAACCTAACAGGATATTATTGTCTATCAATATCGGGCCATGTTCCAGTTCGCAAAAAATGTTGTGCGATGCCTCTGGAACATCAATTATATTACCCGAAATCCGAAGGCCCTGGTTAGCGTTGTCTGCCCAGATACCGGGTGCATCATGGCTCAGGTTCGTGACACGGCGTATAATATTGTTCCTGACTAATACGTCCACTGTAAGGTGGAACTTTATTCCACCCTGTTCGCATCCTCCGAAAAGTTTTCGGGGGTTAATATCCTGTATCAGGTTCCATTCCACAATGCTCGCGGTAAGTCCGTGGAGCCCAACAATACCGTTTTGTCCGCATTGCTCAATAAGGTTATAACGGATGAGGTGGTGCCCTATTAGATTGATATCCTGGCCCCCACGGGGGCTTCCTACACAGGTTACTGATATGCCTGCACATTTAGCATCATGGATATGACAGTTCTGGATGATCCAGTGGTTGCCGCCCCAGGGGCTGATAAGCCCCGGCTGTTCGCAATTGCCCCCGGCCCAGTTGTCTGCGGCCTGGGCCATTTCAAATCCATCAACAGTAATATAGTTAATCATTGCGGCATCAGGCCTGAATACGCAATCCCGTACATTGATCTCTGTTAACTGCTTATTAGGGTCCGCGTCGCCGAAATTGCAGGTGATGGTGGTGGTTGAGTCGCTGTGGGTTGCATTCCATCCGGTAAACTCAGGTATGACTTTCCCGTCAAGATACACTTCCCCTAAATGATTGTTCGCGCCCCGTTCAAGGCAGCTTCCTTTTACATTGGTAGTATATGGATTGACCGATCCGAAGAACTTGTCGGGCAGGCTAACAGACCAGGCGTTCCCGTCGCCTTTCTTCCATGCAGTTATGCGCTCTGATCCTTTGATCACTGGTTTTTCACCGTGATAAGCTTTATATACAATGCGTTCTGTTTCTGATGTCCCACCATGCAGGGGTGTTACCCGTTCACGGTAAGTTCCGGTTCGTACATAACAGATATCGCCCGGCTGTAGTATGGAAGCCGCCTTTTGTATAGTTAAAAACGGCTTGGATAATGTTCCCGGGTTCTTATCGGAAGCATTGGTCTTGCCATTGTCTACATAATACGTTTTATGCGCCGGTATGGAGCTGGTTTTAGCCCGGGTAAAAAAACTTAGCAATAGTACCGCCAGTATAACCGGGGCAAATAGCATAAAGGATTTTGATCTCTTTGACATAATTGAAAAGGCTTATAATTGGTTTGGCTTATGGCCGGTGTTATCACCGTACTACTAATCTAAGTTAAAAAATTAAAATATAAAAAAAGCCCCCACGTCCGTGGGGGCTTGATGTCCCGCAGGGTCCTCTTCGAGAGACCCTGCGGGGACGTAAGTTCATTGAAAAACTTAGGAGAATTTCAAATCTTCGCGAAGATCCTTTAAAGGATTTCAAATAATGATTAAATAAGATATCAAATTTAATATTTGTAGGTGTCATCAATCGATTCCGTGTTTCCGCCGAAAGTCTGGGTCGCTCATATGCCCGTTATAAAAAGTGGGCAAGACTTTGGGCTCACTGTAACCTATGTCACCTGCAATACGAGGAAGCGTGATCTCAACTTTGGAATGCCTTAGCGGCTTGTTTGCACCAGCCGGATAATCAAATGTTACGGTCATCAGAACATCAAACTCCCTCGTTTTGATATCGGCGTCAATAATCCACTTTAATTCTTTAGGGACCATTCCCATCATGATAAGATTGGCATATGCTCGTTCTTCGGCAAAGGCGATTGCCACCTCATGAAAGCCCGGCCATATTTTCCCCAAAAATTGTTCGTCGGCGACAATTGGCGCGTAAACACCTTCAGCAAGAGTATCACTAGTCGGAAGTTCTGAGGGTAGGTTTTCCAAGGTTTTAAGGCGTTGATCGACAAAAAGTGTTGGCGTGTTCAGGATGATGATTTCCGCGTCCGTTAGACGATCAATGGGGCAGTATTTGTCATCCAGGAGCGCGGCACGTGAAGAATAGCCAAAGTACGCCGCCACAATTTCATGTGCATGGGACGATTTTAACTGGATACCGTAATTTTTTTGCGTGAAAGCGCGTAAAGAATCCGCGCAAGCTTTTGTGATTTCAAGTTTCATAACAATTTTTGTTAATTGCTGGGCTTTTAGTCATCGTGAGTGTTTAAAGACAACCATGCCAGCGGTTTAACAAAAATTTGCTGTTTGACTTGTCGATTATTGATTTTACCTCGCGTTTCAGTCACTCACAACTGGGGCGCTTGATTCCTACGTCGAAAGTAAAATGAAAATTTTAAAAAAACAAGTTATATTTTAAAATATCAGATGAAGCGGAATAAAGTATGTAAATATAAAATTCCATAAAATGCAAAAGCCCCCACGGACATGTGGGGGCTTGCTCCTGAGGCTGGGCTCGAACCAGCGACCCTCTGATTAACAGTCAGATGCTCTAACCGGCTGAGCTACTCAGGAATAATTTCCGGTTTGGAGTGTGCAAAAGTATGATTTCTGCGCTTATTTCACAATATTTGCGACAAAAAATTTAAAAACATATTAAATGAGTTTAGTAGTTATTGGTAGTGTAGCGTTTGACGCTATTGAAACACCCTTTGGTAAAACGGATAAAATTGTTGGCGGCGCAGCTACTTTTGCCAGCCTTGCGGCATCGTATTTTTATGATAAGGTAAAAATTGTTGCTGTAGTAGGTGATGATTTCCCGGCAGACGAAATAGCCGATTTTAATAATCACCACATTGATACCGAAGGCCTGCAAATAAAAAAAGGCGAGAAATCATTTTTTTGGAGCGGTAAATATCATAATGATATGAACAGCCGAGACACATTGATAACTGAATTAAATGTATTGGCCGATTTCGACCCTATAATTCCCGATAGCTACCAGGATTGCGAATACCTGATGTTGGGTAATCTTACGCCGCAAGTGCAGCAAACGGTTATAAAGCGTTTAACCAAACGGCCGAAACTGATTGTGATGGATACCATGAATTTCTGGATGGATATAGCGATGGACGACCTGCTGACAACTATAAAACTGGTAGATGTATTAACCATTAATGACGCTGAAGCACGCCAGCTATCCGGCGAATACTCGCTGGTTAAGGCTGCCCGTAAAATACTAACCATGGGCCCCGAATATTTGATTATTAAAAAAGGCGAACACGGCGCGCTGCTGTTTCACGGAGATAAAATATTTTCGGCCCCTGCCCTGCCCTTAGCCGAAGTGTTTGACCCTACAGGAGCCGGCGATACCTTTGCGGGCGGCTTTATTGGTTATATGGCCAAAGTTGGTACAGTGAGCTTTAATAATATGAAAAATGCCATTATCTATGGTTCGGCGCTGGCATCGTTTTGTGTGGAGAAATTTGGGACAGAAAAGATCAGAAATTTAACCCAAAAGGAAGTAGCCGCGCGGGTACAGGAGTTTGTGAGTTTATCAGCGTTTGAGATAAAGTAGTTTCGACTTCCACATGCTCAATTCATGTTAAATATTATATTTGCTGAGCAGTAAAAAACAACACAAAGCATATTTATGGAAGAACATGCCTTTGTTATACCTGTTTATATGGATTCGCCCTATCTCGAACAGTGTATTCAAAGCCTTCTCAATCAAACCGTTAAAAGCCCGATAATAATAACCACATCTACGCCATCATTATTTATAGAAAATATGGCTGCGGTTTATAAGTTGCCTTATTTTATTAATCATGCTAACCGGGAAGGTATTGCTTCCGATTGGAACTTTGCGCTAACAAACGGCGGGGCCAAACTCGTAACCATTGCGCACCAGGATGATATGTATGAACCGGATTTTACCGAAAAAGCAATAACACAAATAAATGCCGGGGATAAAAACACATTACTGCTGTCATTTACCGGTTATTCAGAAATTGTTAATGGTAAAACACTTGGATTTTCATTGAACGCGATCGTAAAAAAAGTTTTACTGATACCTTTTCTGTTTAAAAAAACTATAAACAATAAATTTTTTAAAAAATTGGTATTAATAGCCGGTAACCCGATATGCTGCCCTTCGGTAACGTTGAATATGCGTGTGCTGGAAAATTTTAAATTTTCGAAGGAATACAATTACGTGCTCGATTGGTATGCCTGGTATGAACTTGCGCAATTGGAGGGAGGGTTCGCCTTTATTAATAAAAAATTGGTGGGGCATCGCCTTCACCGAGGCTCGGAAACTACACATCAAATAAAAAACGGTTTAAGAAAAGTGGAAGAACAGCGTTTATTTGAACTGATGTGGGGTAAAATGCTGGCTAAAATTATATCATATATTTATTCGGCCGGGCATAAAAATAATTTTTCTAATTAATTATAATATCGCGTTTAAAATATAGCCTCCGGCCGTCATCGGAAATAATGTCTCAATACCATTGATAATACTTTCAGACAACTGAACCATTTGTTTTTTTCCTGGCCGTGCTTTTAATATCATTTCGGTAAACTTTACGTTATAAGGTATTATTTCCCATTCATTAAGTTTCGCGGCCCTGCATAAAGTATTCAATGTTTTAAATGAATACACCTGCAAATGATCGGCATGTGCAGACTCTCTTTTAAAAAATGATAAAAGCATGTTCGAAAAAGAAGTGGCATTAGGAGTTGAACAGATGAGCCTTTTGCCGGTAAACTTTGTTTTTAAACCTGTTAAAAAATCAACTGTATTCGGCAAATGCTCAATTAATTCTCCCGCAATAATAACGTCAAAATCAATATCGCCGATTGGCAGTTTATCCAATTCATAAATATCGCCTTGCAATATTTTTACCGTATCACTAAAGGTTATTCCTTCGGATGGTAGAAATTTAGAATTATCAACCCCAATATGCAATGCCGAAACCTTTGAAATTGCCCCGAATAAATAACTGCCCGTTTTTTCTTTTATCAATGCTGTTTCGTCAAAACAGCCCAGGTCAAGCACTTTTTTATTAACACAGGCATCAGTAATATACTTTATCCTGTTAACGGGGTGTCCAACAGTTACCTTTTCAGTTGGCGTATATTTTAAATCAACCATAATATTTATTTATTGAGGTTGCTTTTTGCCCAATTTAAATTCCCCATTGCCAGCTTATTATTCGGGTCTATTTGCAGCGCTTTTGTACAGGCATCAAAACCCTTTTGCCATTGCTGCAGCATATTATAGGAGGCCCCCATGTTATTATAGGCTATGGCGGCATCAGGTTTAAGCTTTATAGCTTGCAAACAGGCTTCAATACATTTAGTATAATTTTTCTCGTTATAGTATTTCAGGCTTAAGTCTATATAATCATTCGCGGTAAGCGCTTTATGTGCTGGCGGCTGATTAATTATTACTACACCAATATGATTTTTACCTGCCTGTAAAAATTTTTGCGCATCGGCATCATTAGGTAAAATAGCCAGCACCTTTGTGGCAGTTTCCTGTAATTTATCCCAGGCACCCAGGTTGTTATAGGCGTCCATTAAAATCTGGAGCGCCATAACCGAATAAGGGTTTATCTGCACCGCCTTTTCGGCCATCGCAATGGCGGCAGTATCGCGGTTCGTCTGCTTTAAATATCGCGCGTAATAAACATACGAATCGAAAGTATTCGGGCTAAGGTTAATAGCTTTTTTAAAATTCTCCTCTGCTTCTGCGGGATGCCCTGTTGCGCCCTTTAGTATGCCTATATTAATGTAAAGCGAGTTATAATAAGGCAGGTATTGGGTAGCCTTTTCAAAATAAGTATCAGCAATATCATAGTTGCCTCTGGCCATTTGCGTTAATCCATAATTCATCAGTCCACGCCCATTTAACGGGCTTTTTACAGTGACATCCAGCCAAAGGGTTTCTTCATTTTTCCATATTTTATTGCGCTGGTGAACGCCATAAACATTTAAAACCAAAGCCAGCATAAAACAAGTGATAATAAGCGTTCTGTACCTCCAGGTCCTTATATTTTTCTCATCCATTTTAACGAGCAATAACCCAACATAGGTAACTGCGCTAAGAGAAAGGCCAATAAATGGAAAAAACATCCGGTGATCGTTTGTGATCTCCGAAAGAGGCACAACTGATGTTGGCAACAAGGCCGCCGCAAACCATATTAACCCAAAAGCAATGGGCCTGGTTTCTTTTTTGCGTGATGTTTTAAAAATAGCAATGATTAAAATTATTACAAATACCAGCCCTATAATTATCCTTTCATCAAAAACATTTGTAATTGTGCTCCAATCGCTGTCGGCACTTAAATTCATCGGTAAAAAGAAAGCGATAAAATAATGAAGCCATACATAAGTTTGAGTGAGCAGATAAGGAAAAAGCGGATTGGAAATGCCTGTTGTGCCGGTTATTTTTGAGAGGGCATAAATTTGAACTGCCAATAAAATAAAAAAAAGCGGTAAAATCTTTGTTATTGCACCGCCCGTCTTTTTAAAATTTTTTGATTTAAACAGATCAGGAATAGAAAGGCCCTCCTCAAACAGCAGGATGTAAAAGAACAATAGAATAATAAGCACTAAAACAGTTTCTTTTGCAAATACGCCTATAACAGCAGGTATAGCATATAAAAACAATTTCCGTTTGGCGGGAAAAGCGACATATATTAAAAATGACGCGACAATACAAAACGTCGATAAAACATCGGACCTAGCAATAATATAATTTATGGTTTCGGCATTGGACGTATGCAATATGTACCATGCCGTAGCTGCCAGCGCTATATAGATGGCCCAGGCATGATCAATTGCTTTGTAAAGCAAGTTTTTATACATAAAAAATATAAGCACCCCTAAAAGTACGAACCAAATAAAAGTTGATAATTGGAAATAAAAGGGGGTTAATCCTCCGGCAATCCAATAATCAATGGCAAGAGTAGTGGTTACTACGGGCCTTAATGACCAGTGCAGCGGATCGGCACTAAACATTTTTGGATCAGAAAAAAAAGCGGGGATGTTTTTAAGAGTTCTGATATGTACATTATCAACAACAGTGTGCGAATCGTCAAAATGAAAGCCATTGTTAAAATGGTTAGCATATGCGGCTATTAACACAAGCAGCAATATCATCCCTAAAATTAAAACGTTTTTATTTGGTTTAGACATTTTATGATTTATTGATCACAGGTAAAACACAATAATTACAGTTTACTATTTACAGGTCTTTTTTCCTTATTTGTGACAACTGCTCGGCAAGGGCAGCAAAAAATAAAGTGATCAACCCAAATACAATAGCAAGCATAGCGCCCACAGAAATACCATTTCCCCGTAAAAAAATAGGTATATCCCATACTATTCCACTGCCTATAGCAATTAAAGCCACAGGCAAAAAAATACGTATGGGATTAAAAAGAATAATAATATTAAAAACTTCGTATATGGTGTGTAAAGCAGTTCGCATACTTACAGTACTATGCCCTAACTTTCGCTCATTAATACGTATCGGTGTTTCTATTACCCTATGATATTTATTAATAAAAGTAAGGCAAATTACATCGCTATAAGCCATGCCATCGGGGCATATTTTGCAATATTTTTTCCCAAGATCAGTCCTGTATAACTTCATCCCCGAGTTGATATCATAAATAGGCAGGGGCATTAGCCTTTTTATAATAAAACGTATAATCCTCTTGCCAACAGACCGGGTTATACTGTTTGATCTTAACCCCTTCCTGCTGCCAACAACCATATCCGCGTCGTGCAACAAAAGTTGGTCATGCAAATCTTTAACATTCTCAACAAAGTGCTGCCCATCGCAATCCATAGTAACCAGGTAAGTGGTTTCGCACGTGCTTATCCCTGTTTTTATGGCGCCCCCATAACCCTGGTTTATTTTATGATGTATCACCGTTAAACAATCATCAGCGCCAAGGCCTATTAGTTCCTCTTTGCTATTATCGCTGCTGCCGTCGTTTACTATAATAAGCCGATAGCCGTTCTTCCTGCAAAAATCAATTATACCGGGAATAACCAGCGGGATATTTTTTTCTTCGTTATAAGCCGGAATAATAATAGATAAAGCTTTTTGAGGCATAGGTTAATTGAAAAATTAAATTTAAGCCATTTTTTTAACAATGTGAATATAGAGTTTTTGCGTATAAGTAAATTATATATTCGGTTAGACCATTGTTAAACAGCGGTACGGTAAACCTTTAGTTAAACTACCTTTGCATTTTTTTTTGAAACACACATAAAAAAAGCCTTTACAATAGCGTAAAGGCTTTTTTTGAATAGGAGAGTGATCCCGCTGGGACTCGAACCCAGGACCCCAACATTAAAAGTGTTATGCTCTACCAGCTGAGCTACGAGATCATCTAAACCGCTTCCGGTTAAAGTGGTGCAAATATAGGACTATTGCCCTATGCGTACAAGGCTTATTTAAATTTATTTTTAGGCCTGATTAAGCGCTTCATTACCAATATTCTATAGCTTTAAAATCCCTATTTTACCCCCGTCGCCGGCCAATAAAACCAATGTTCCGTTCTTGGCTTTACGGCATACATTATAACTGGAATCGTCAATTTTAGTCCACGTTTTGCCTCCGTCGGTGGTGATGTTACTACCTGGTGTACCCGTAGATAGAAAAGTTGACTTGCTCACAAATTCAACACATGACTGGTAACCCGCCGGGAAGGTATTTGCCAATTGCCAGCTCGCCCCACCATTCGTGGAGTAGCAGGCGGTAGAATCGCTGCGTTTATCGTGCCTGTAATCCCCTCCTACAGCAATTACAAGTTGTTTATTGACGGCTATTGAGAACACTCCCTTTGCAGCCTGACCGCTTGCAATAGGAACTCTATGGTGGCGCCATCCATCGGTTGGTTTTGGCATAACAACTTCAGCAGAAACGCCTCCTGTAGCTACAAACAGATCCCGGTTGGGCGTAACGCGCAAACAGGTACCACTTGCCGCAAAGGCTGCCTGGCCAAACAATGCAACGGGGTTGCTATCGTGATTATACCATGTATCACCACCATCCATAGTTTCTAATATCAAAAACTCATTCTTAATCGGATCGCCTAGTATATAACCATGCCGACTATCCGCAAAATCCATCGCATCCAAAAAGTAAGCAGTATCAGCATTCCTGTATTTCACTTGCCAGTTTGCACCGCCATCAATAGTTTTTAATATCAATGCCGGCGTGCCCGAACTCATTATAATAGCCTCTTTATCTGAAAATGCTTCAATATCCCTGAAATCGGCCTTTTCAAATCCTTTAACCAGTTGCCAGTCCCAGTTTTTACCGCCGTCTTTTGTTATGGCTATAATACCCCGGCTTCCGCTGACCCAGGCAATGTTATCGTCAACAACTGATAAACCGCGTATGCTGGTTGGCTTGCCTTGCTGCAGTAGTTCTATATGCTGCGCCTTTAAATCAGGCATACCTGTTAAAAGCAACCATACAATATTTAAAATTACGGGCAAGTGTTTCTTCATTGCGTTTAGAATTTTATAATTGGTTGAGGCTAAAGTACTATCCTATTGTTAAAATAGAAAATAAATTAGCTGTCAATTAGGTTTAACCATCAAACGGCTACCTTCCGAATGCGCATTAAATTCAGGTGCATACATACTCTCAACGGTACTGATCCCTGTTGAAAAATTGCCCGGCTGCGCTACCCGCAAGCGGTACTCAAAAACATAATTACCTTTATTTAATGTGCTGATAAAGAAATTTGTCGCCACATCTTTTGTTACCTGGTAATAGTACAGGCCATCCTGGTATTTGTAGGCCGATAGTACATCTATGGGTTCGGTACCTGCCGGGCGCATATCTTTTAAATGGATGTATTCAAAATCTCTCCCCGCTTTAAGATACACTACCACTTTAAGCAGATCGCCGGTTTTGGGTTGATGCGTGGCATCAACAGCGGTTAATACCGGCCCGGCATCAGTTTGCTTTTGTATAAAATATTTACGCTCCAACTGAATGTCGGTTGTTGACGGTGTTATTTTATCCAGCGTTTCTAAATATTGCCAGTAAAGTGCACCCCAGGCAATTGTCTTGCCGTCGTTTTTAATATCCACTTTACCTAATTCGGGTTTAACCTGGTTATCTGTCCAGGTGGTTTTTATATATCCTGTTCCCGCATCGGTCTTGATGTCGGGTTTTAACTCAGGTAGAGCTTTCCCATCCAGCTTAATTGTGGATGTGCTGTTAGCATCCAGCCAATCGCCACCTTTCATTAACAAGGCATAACAAGCCGCGGCGGTGGCTTTGGTTGTTTTCCAGTTGTTAGCCTGTTTGTTGCGCAGCAACCAAATCTTCATTTCTTCAACAGCTTTATCATTATTTCCTGCTTCGGTAAATAGCTCGATCATTAAACTCTGCGTCTCAACCGGCGATTGGTACCAGTAATATCCCAGTTGATTTTTGGCCCAATACATCCCCATATCGTCTGATTGCTGCGCAGTTTCCAATAATGAACGAATGATCTTTTGGGCCACATCCGGTTTTTTATTGCGCTGCATGGTTAGGGCTATCATGGCCTGCTCATATACATTTTTAAGCGTCCATTGTTCTGTCGCCAGTTGTAGGTAATTGGCCAATAGTGCTTGCATAGAAGCCCCCATATCTCTGCTTGTAAAATAGCTTTGGGCATAATAAGCATGTATCTCCACGGAGCTTAAAACCCGGTCATCGTATCTTTTTTGCCCTTTTTCACGGGCCGCATCGTCTATCAGCGTATTATCCAGATAGCTCATGGCCTTATCAGCTATGTCTTTTAGTTCCGCATTTTTGGTATCAACAACGCCCGAATGGTACAATTGTCCCATGCCTGCCAATACGTGCTGTGTAATATAACGATCGGCATAGTCGCCGCCGAACCAGGGGAAGCCACCGTTTGGTAATTGTTTCTTTTGCAATTTATCCAGGTTCTGCTGCAATTCGTAGCTCATTTTGTTCAGATCGAACAATAGCGCCACGCGTTTTTTCTGTTCCGTTTCATTCTCCGCATCCCGCAGCCAGGGTGTTTCTTCTATAAGAGTTGATTTTAACTCCTGGTTCTTCTCCAGGTTCGACAATAATTCTGTGCTATTGCTGCTCTTCCATTGGTCGAATACTTTTTTAATTACGGGCATCCGGTTCACTAAATTAGTAGCCAAACTATTAGCATAATACCTGCTGAATACCTGTTCAGAACATTCATAGGGAAATTCCATCATATAAGGCAACGCCTGTACGGCGTACCAAACGGGGTTTTGCGTATATTCTAAAGTGAGCGATTTATTTTGAAGTGTTGTACTGGTTTGGTTTACCAGTTTGTTAAAAGTGAATAACTGCTCCTTGCCCGGCCTCACCATCATGGGCATTGATTCGGTTACCAGCATACGGTTAGGCAATACGGGCAGGGTATTTTCCTCACCGTCGGTAAACTTTCCGGCATCGGCTGTAAGGCGATAGTCGAGGGCATCTAACCCCGCCGGAATTACTATGCGGAACGATACTGCCTTAGTTGTCGCGCCCGCGATAGTAAAACCTTGCTGCGCATCTGCCGGGTTAAGCAACAGGGATACCGGCTGCATATTTAAAGCATTAAATAATTGCAGGTTCACCTTGCCTTTTAATTCGGCGGCGGTTAAATTAGCCAGCCTTGCCGAAACAGTTATGGTATCGCCCTCTCTTAAAAAGCGCGGCATATTGGCATTAATGCTCAATTGCTTTTGGGTAACTATCTCCTGCTCAATGTAACCTGTTTTAAGGTCTTTGGTATGCGCGAACCCTTTAAAGCGCCATTTGGTTAATGATTCGGGTATGGTAAAATCAATCAATATTTCACCGTTTTTATCGGTATGCAGCTGCGGGTAAAAGAACGCTGTTTCGGCGAAGTTTTTACGGGCGGCGATGGGAGCACTTGCCTGGTTGCCGTAATCATCTATTACCTGTACGCTTGCCATCACGTCTGCCGGTAAATATTGTACCGTATCTGCCCTAAAATCTTTGCCGTTTAATGTTGCCCTTAATACCTGCTGACCTTGATGTGTTAAAGTACCGTCATTGCCTACTTGTATACCCGAGAATCCCCGTATATCAATACCTGGTGTGACCGTACCAATCGCATCTGTTAAACTTGTCCGCGCCTGCGTACCGTAACCTACAACTACTACTTCGTGTAAACTGTTATCTGATGGTTTTAATGATATGGCAAGTTTTTTACTTTTGGCGACTACTACTTCCTGTGTGTCATAGCCAACAAAGGAAAAAACAAGCTGCTCATTAACGGGAACTTTAATTCTAAAGTATCCTGTTGAGTTGGTGGTAACAGCTAACCTGGGGGCGCTTTTTATTTTTACAATTACACCGGGAAGCGCCAGGCCGGCCTCATCTTTTACCTGCCCGGTTATTTCAATACCGTTTTTTACCTGTTCAACAACTTTTTTATAAGTTTCTTCCAACAGGCTATCTGTATGGGCGGCAAGTGCCCGTGCATTTAGTTTTTGCAAAGATTTTTGCATATAATTATTATAAGCATAATTGTAACCGCCATAGTAGCCGTAATTAAACATATTGAGCCGCTCATAATTACGTATTACGGTGTTATACCAAATAGCTTTCGAAACTATCTGGATGGTGGACTTACTGCCTAAAAATCCATTGATATCCCAGGTAAAATAATTAGGCACATACTTTCTTTTCAGATATAGGGGATCGCGCCAGCTTTGAGCTTCCGTTAAATTGTCTAACGATGCATCATACAAAGTGGCTAACAGCTCGGCATTCTCTTTTTCATTATTGCTTCCGGTTATACGCAGTTTCCATTGTTCTTTTTCGCCCGGCTGCAATTTGTCGCGGAAAGTTAAAAAACCAAGCTTTAGCGATGTATTATCCGGCCTGTCAACGGTTATTTTTTCTGCGCTGACATATATCCTGTTTTGATGTACCATTAAAAACTGCACCGTAACGTTAGAATCGGTTTCTGCTACCGGCACGTCTACATATTGTTGCCCTTTGGTTATGCTAAGCCATTTTGAACTCATGATCTCGGCGCCGCAATATTTTTCCATCAGCACATAACTGTCCTTATCGGCTCCAACTACAAACCTGGCATTTTCGCCGGGTTTAACATTAACTATAACCGGCATTACCCAATCATCCGTATTTTGCGGGATCGAGGGCTCGGTTACCAGGTCTACAAACTTTGTTATTGAGGTGGTATCACCGGCAAGGTTGGTGGCGCCTATTTTTATTTTGTATATACCCGAGGGCTGTTTGGGCAAAACAGTAAATTGCATTATAGCAGGCTTATCAGCGGTAACTTTCAGGTTAAGTTCTTCAACCTGGTTTAAAGCCTGGCGCGCCTGGTTGTTATCTTCGCGATCCGCATATTCCGGAAAGTATTTTTTATAGTCATCAGCCGTCAATATTTGTTGGTCGGGTTTTTTCCAAAACCGCTTTTTTAAAAACCTATCTATTTGTTGTAACGGATAAACCTGCACTCTGATATCACCGGCTAATGGCTGCATATTCAGGTTATTAATACTAACCGCCAGTTTTATCGGGTCTTTAGTTACTATTCGGTCGGGCACCCTGGCATTGATCTGCATATTTGGCCTTCCTACAGTAACTTTTGCTTGAGCTGTATGTGTTTCGCCGCTCGCATCAGTAACATCGGCATTTAAATTATAGGTATAAGTATTAAAATAAGGATCCATATTTTCGCCGGAAATGGCTTTAAATTTAACGATGTAATTTCCCTGATCGTCTGTTGTTAATGTATCAGTTGCTATTTCCGTTATTACCGGAGCTCTGTAAATATATTTTCCATTTATATAGCCCGGGAATGATTGGGTACAAGCAATATGATAGGCAACCCTTGCCCGCGATAACCCATATCCCGAAAACGAAGTAACCGTACCTTTGATCATTACAGAATCACCCGGTTTATAGCTTTCCTTAACCGGCAAAAACTCCACCAGGAAAGTTGGACGCTTATACTCTTCAACGCTTACGGTTATTCGCCCGCTACCCGTATTCAGGATAACGTTGCCATTCAACATACTCAAGGGTAGAATAAACGACCCGCCATAGGTGCCAAACTCATTGACCCGGTATTTTACCGTACTTATGGTTTTACCATTGGCATCCTGTATATCTACCTCGCCCTCAGCATCAGGGTTAATTTCGTTATTCCCGTTTAAGATTTTAAGAGCCAGTATTTTAAAATAAATGGTTTGGCCCGGGCGATATATTTGCCTGTCGGTAAATAAAATGGTTTTATCAGGAATTTGATTTCCATAAACCATAGTGGTTTGCCCGTAAGTGTATTTTTGCGGGTCGGCTATCGAATCGTTTTTTAATGAAAGCTCGACCGAAAAATCTCCCCGTCCAATTTTTTTTGTTGTAAACGAACCGTCGGCATCTGTAGTGCCTTTTTCAAATACCTTTTCGGTATTATACCTATTGACCAAATATGTACCGCTCATAGATATTCTCACCCCCCGCAAAGGCCTGCCGGTTTCTCTGTCCATTACATTTAACTGCACATGATTATCAGGATTTAACCGGCTTGCATACGAAAGATGGCTTACTTTAAAACTGCCGTATTGCATAAGAGTAGTGTCACTGCTAATGTCCCGAACCACTATACCATAGGTGCCAATTTGCAGCGTATCAATTTTAAATTCTGCACTATGTATACGATAATCCATAGGGTCGGGCAACTTAAGCTCCTGCTGCTGAAATACCTTTAACTTTGCTAAAAACTTTAAAACAGAATCAGGTTTGCGCCGATAACTGTAAAGCTGGTTATCTGTTAGTTCAGTTGCCTGCGCGGCAGACAGTTTATAAATAAATACCCTGGCTGTTTTCACATTCCGGTAGTTAATATTCATTAATATGGGCTTACCCGGGCTATAGGTCGCCTCCATATTTGCCGTCAGTAGCTTTTGTTCTATCTGTTCTATGGCGATATCTGCATTTTTAGCACCTATACTACCAGGAAATTTTTTTACTGCCTGATCAAAATGCAACCTGGCAGTTTTTAAGCTGTCCTTTTGTTGGTAATATTGCCCTTGTAGCAACATAGCATCGGCGCTAATGGGTTTATCGACAAACGTGTTTTCTATTTGCTGCAATGCATTTAAATATAAAGAGTCCCCATTCCTGAGCGTGACCCGGTTACGTAAAAATCCGAGACGCTTAATATCCAAGTCGGCCAACGGCTCTTCATCTCCTTTTTGCAAATGAAACAGGGCAGCTTTTTGCAAATAAATAATACCCTTATACCAGGTTGACGCTGTATCGGTAGTTTTAACCGGTAAGTAAGCAAAAGTTTTGCTATCGCTAAAAAACCGGGGGTCATTTAACGAAAAAGGTTGTTTGGGTTTAGTAAGTGCCGGCTCATCCGAAAGGAAAAAATCAAGTGCGCGCTGCACCAGCAGATCATATAAAGTAGGGCGCAGGTAGCGGGTTGCCTTGTCGCCCGTTAATGCCCCGTCAAGTATGCTGATTGGCGCGCTTTGAAGTTCTTTTTCACCCTGCAACGAGAGCGAATATAGCCTGCTCGTTTCATTTATTATTGTTTGCAGATCCCATTTAGTGTAATCAGTTCCGGGTTTTTCAAGCCGTGTACGCTGACTAAACTGCCATCGGTTTTGTTGATAGTAATTATAATACATATTGGCCAGTACAGATTGTAAAACGGGCCGTACGGGGAAAGCAGATCTGTTAATATCGCTTTTTAATGTATCAATAATAGCAACCAGGCTATTCTCTTCAATGTACGACTGGAACGTCATCCGGTATAGTACGGCCTTAATTTGCATCGGCGCGTTTTTATTTTGCCGGGCCAGCTCATCCAGCTTGTTCACCTCGGCCAACGCTGATTTTGGTAAACCGATATTCACCAGCGAATCAATACGGTAGTTTATTGTTTGATAATCCTGCGCGAAAACCATATTGCAAAAAAATAGCATTGCCGGTACCAGCAGTAGTTTTTTTGATAAATATTGTTTTACAGGCATAATTAAGGTTCGGTAAAGGCTTAGGTTAAATATACCCATATCTCCTTTTAAAGTTAAGTACTGCATAATAATAGGTTTGACAGATAGATGCAGAACCGGCCGCAATTCCATAAATCATAAAAAATTATTAGCAATAACTGATTCAAAAAAGTGATTCACCAGGTTTTATGAAATTTTAATAAAATTATATAAGTTTAATAGTTACAATTGTTTAAAACAAATTATTTAAAGTGTTTGTACTGATTCAGGGTGATTCACCCTGTTTTTGTAACATTTTGATTTTCAGCATCTTACAAGCAAAAAGTGATTCAGGTGATTCAAAGTGATTCACTATTTTGTGAATCACCTAAATCGCATTAATTCAGTATAAAAAAGCTCAAACAATTTTGCAGACTGTTTGAGCTTTAATGACTACCTCTTTAAAACAAGGTTTATATGTTGATTGTAACTATTTTAATATACCATCAATAATATTCAACTCTTCCTGCGTAAACTTCGTGTTTGACAGGCACTTCAATGAGTCGAGCAATTGTTCGGGTTTGCTTGCACCCACCAGTACCGATGTTATCCGGTGGTCTTTCAATATCCACGACAAGGCCATGTGCGCCAGCTTTTGGCCGCGTTGTTTTGCCAGGTCATTCAATTTTTTAATTCTTTCTATTTTATCGGGTGTAATGCTGTTTTCTGTAAGTGAATCACCAATTTTTACCGCCCTCGAATCGGGGGGTATGCCATGCAGGTATTTGTCAGTCAACAATCCCTGGGCCAGCGGTGAAAACGGTATACAACCTATTCCTTCCTTTTCCAGCACATCCAGCAATCCCCCTTCTACCCATCTTTCAAACATGGAATATTTAGGCTGATGGATGATTATAGGCGTACCCATTTGTTTTAGCATCTTAATAGCCTGCGATGCTTCTTGCGCCTGGTAATTGGAAATACCTACATACAAAGCTTTACCCTGGCGAACGATGAGATCAAGCGCTGCCATAGTTTCCTCCAATGGTGTTTCCGGGTCGGGGCGATGGTGATAAAAAATATCCACATAGTCCAGCTTCATCCTTTTCAGGCTTTGATCTAAACTTGAAACTAAATATTTTTTAGTTCCCCAATCGCCGTAAGGGCCATCCCACATGGTATAACCTGCTTTTGATGATATGATCAGTTCGTCGCGATGGTCCCTGAAATCTGTATGCAATATCTTGCCAAAATTCTCCTCGGCCGAGCCGGGAGGCGGGCCGTAATTGTTGGCCAGGTCAATATGCGTAACACCATTATCAAAAGCTGTTTTAATAATGTTGCGGCAGTTTTCAAATTGGTCGTAATAACCAAAATTTTGCCATAGGCCCAATGAAACGGCGGGCAGCTTTAACCCACTGGCGCCGCTGCGTTTATAGGGCATGCTTTCGTAACGTTTTTCTGAAGGTTGGTAAGACATAAGTGCTATTGTTATTTTTTTCCGAAGATATATCCTTTAATTTAATTGGGGGTTATTCTTCTTGAAATACGTGTTAAAAAATAACAGGTGGTAATTTATAGAGTTTGCCCAATATTGGGAGGTATGTGCCCCCGGCCTGGCAGTAAAATCATGCGGTATATTTCTTTCCAGTAATTTTTCATGAAATTCTTCATTTACTTTAAAAAAGAAATCCTCTGTACCGCAATCAAAAGTTATGGCCAGGGCATTTGGCGTTAACAGGTAGATCATATTGGTAACCGTATTTTTCTCCCAGTTTTCGGGATATTCTGCATACGAACCCAAACGCTTGGCTAAGTCCCAATTTTTAGGGAACGGCCTTATATCAACCCCTCCGCTCATGCTGCCTACCGCGCCAAAAACATCCTGATGTCTAATAGCCAGGTATAATGCCCCGTGCCCGCCCATGCTCAAACCGCTGATGGCTCTGCCTTTACTGCTTTTAATGGTTTTATAGTTCTTGTCAATATAAGCTACCAGTTCTTTTGCAACATAGGTTTCATATTTTGATGTCGGATCAACCGGGCTGTCAAAATACCAGCTCGTATTATTACCATCAGCACAAACAATCATAAGATGATAATAATCAGCCCAGGCAGTGATACCATGATTAAGCGATATATACTGTTTATAATTACCCCCTGCACCGTGTAATAAGTAAACCACGGGGTATTCTTTTCCCTGTTCATAACCATCAGGTGTAATTACTACAGCCTTGATCTTTTTGTGCATGGCATCGCTATAGGTTTCCACTGTGTCAACCTTTGCAGCTTTTACCGATAAAGTAAAAGCTGCTAAGATTAACAAGAATAATACCGGTAATGAATATTTCTTCATGTTTTTGTTATTCTTAATTAACCGGTGTTAAAGTTATGTTACGCACATTTATAGATTTCCAGCCTTCGGCTACCGGTGTTATCGAAATACTGTTTACGCCGGCTTTGCTAATTTTAATCTCTCCAAGACTTGTTTTAACATAATTCATATTCCTTCCCGTCATACCAGTTGCCCTGATAACTGTTTTTACAGACTGGTCTCCTGAGTTTACAGTAATAGCATTGGCATCAGTAGATGTAAACACATTTGCCTCTATAGCATATGTACCCGGTTTGGCAACTTTAATTTCCCATGATACAGATGATGACGGGTCTGTCCATGTACCTAAATTAGCTTCATTTCTGCCTTCAACAATAATAGCCTTTCCACCCGCAGCAGTATGCATATCGGCCATAAGCGGACTTAATATAAACGATCCGTCGGATTCAGGCGATTGTATATACTGGGCGATTTTTGGTTTGCCTTTTATCTCCAGTTTAATAACGGTCGAATTATCATCCAAAGCTGTAGCAGGCACGGTTAATAAAAATCCGTCAACCGCTTTTTTACCTTTTAAAACTGCGCCGTTCGCTAATAATTTTGCCGATGTGACCTGGTTCTCTAATCCGGGAACCAATAACTCACCATTTGCAGGCCAGTTAAATACATGCAGATAAAGTATGCTGTTACCATCTGCCGATTCCTTAACTGTACATCTGCCCCAGGGCAGCACGCGGAAAGGGCTGGATGTAGTACCATAAATAGCTTCGCCGTTAACTTTGGTCCATTTACCTATATCACTCAAAATATTTACGATGGGTTCAGGCAATAATCCATTAGATTGAGGTCCTACATTCAGTAAATAGTTGCCTCCTTTTGAAGCAATATCAACCAGGTTTCGTATTAAGGTTTTGCTTGATTTCCAGTTATGGTCGGTTGACTTAAATCCCCATGTATCATTCATTGTCATACAAGCTTCCCAGTAACGCCCTGCTACGCCTGTTGGCGGAATATACTGTTCGGGTGTAGACAAGTCTCCCTGTACACCGCCGCCCAGCCTGTCGTTAGTGATCAGGTTAGGGTAATCTTTAAGCAAGGGTAAAAATTTAGCAGCGCGCTCTTTGGTCATATCTGTTGGTACATCCCACCAAAGCTCGGCTACATCGCCATAATTATTTAATATTTCCCGTATCTGCGGTACGGCAACTCTGTCAATGTAGTCATCAAAACTGCCGTCCTGTGCCTTATCCCAATGGCCGCCTTGTGCTGCGCCGCCGGGGTTGTTCCAGTCATTAGCCTGCGAATAGTAAAAACCCAGTTTCATGTTATATTTACGACAAGCATCAGCCAGCATTTTTATAACATCCTTGCCATACGGCGTTCTTTTTACAATATTCCAGTCACTGGCTTTCGAGTCGAACATGGCAAAACCATCATGATGTTTGGTGGTAATAACAATGTACTTCATTCCGGCATTTTTTGCCATCAAAACCCATTTTTCGGGGTCGTATTGGGTTGGGTTAAAATCCTTGGCGTAAGCCTGGTAAGTAGCTACCGGGATTTTGGCGTTGTGCATTATCCATTCGCCCAGGCTTTTTACTTCCTGGCCCTGGTACACGCCGGCCGGCACACTATAAACACCCCAATGGATAAACATACCGAACCTCGCCTTGCTCCACCATTCCATTTTGGTATCAACTTCGGCACGTTTTATAGTTTTCTTCTTTGGCGCCGGATGCTTTAGCGGCGAACCATCATTAATTAAAGAAGAACATAAAATAAACACAGCTACCAATAAGGCGCTGCAAACACCAGTGTACTTTTTCATTGTTAAATTGGTTTAGTTATATTGGTTTTAGTACAAGAATTAAACTTTAGGTGCCCATCCCGGCTCGTAAGTACGGCTCCATAATTTTTGTGCCTCAGGGTCATTAATTATGTGTGCATTCTTAGGGTCAAGATGCAGGTCGCGCCCAACGCGCCATGATATATTGCCCAGTTGCATCGCCACCACACTCTTATAACCTAATTCCACATCACAATTTGGTTTTTTATTATTACGAATAGAATCGAGGAAGTTAGCCACATGCAAGCTATCCATACCCAGACTTACACTCGCTGTATTCCTGGCATCAATAACTTCGGTCGGGCCTTGTTTTTTAACCTCTTTTACCAGTTTGCCGGCCAGGTCATAAATGGTATAGCCTTCTCCATCGCTGTCTAAACTACCCTTATCCCCATAAAATATTACTCCCCTGTCTGCACCCTCTATTTTCCTTCCGTTCGAACTGCGGTTCTCCCACATCAGTGATACCCGGTCAGGATAGTCCATAGTAATAATTTGGGTATCGGGTGTTTGCCAGTCGTCTTTAAACTGGTAACGGCCGCCAACCGAACTTACCCGGGTAGGGAAGTCAACATTAAGGCCCCAGCGTGCAAAATCAACTTCGTGCGTGCCATTATTCAGGGCCTCGCCTGTTCCATAATCCCAGAACCAATGCCAGTTGTAGTGTATCAAACCGTCCTGGTAAGCCTTGCGGGGCGCGGGGCCCTGCCATAGCTCGTAGTTTAACCAATCGGGTACGGCGGCTGGTTTTAAAAAGGTTTCTTTACGATTATTGGTATACCACGCTTTGGCTAAGTAAACCCTGCCAATAACACCGCCATGCAATTCTTCCACACACTGTATAGCCAGCGGAGATGAGCGGCGCTGGGCCCCCATTTGTACAATACGGTTATATTTTCTTGCAGCTGCTATTGCCATTTCTCCCTCATGAGGGTTATGACTTAACGGCTTCTCAACATATACATGCTTACCTGCCTGGCAACCCATTATGGCCATTGGCGCATGCCAGTGGTCTGGGGTGGCAATGTATATGGCATCAATATCTTTATCAGCCATTACTTTGCGTACATCGCCTTCGCCTTTGGGCGCGTCGGCTTTAGTTATAGCCGATACAGATTTCTGAACTTTGGGTATGGTCCTCGAATCCACATCGCATATTGTATTGATCATCAGGTTTTGCTGCCGGGCAAAGGTCCCCGACATGCTGCCGCCTCTTCCGTTCAGCCCGATTATGGCCTGGTGTATCCTGTCGTTAGCACCGATGATCCGGTTATAGCTCGATTTAGTGAAACTAAAGGCTTTGCTTCCCAATGCAAGGCCCCCGGTAGTAATAGCCACCTTTTTGATGAATTCTCTTCTCTTCTCCATTATTTATGTTTTAGGTATTTTGGTTATAATTTAGGTTAATAAAGTTACAATAATTTCTATATCGCGCACATTAAAATTAAAAACTTCACCGATAGCTATTAGCTACCCGCATACCCGGTCTAAATGCGTATATCCGCCATCCACATGTATCAATTGTCCGGTTGTATGGCTTGATGCTTCCGATAATAGAAACACCACCATATTAGCAATTTCCTCGGTAGTGGTCATGCGGTGCCCTAACGGGATATTCTTTACGATCTCTTTCAATTTTTCTTCGGGGTTTGGCAGTGTGTGGATAAACCAATCATACAACGGCGTCCAGCATTCGGCAACAATAACAGCGTTAACACGCATACCGTAGGGCAATAATTCAACTGCCCATTCGCGTGTTAAAGCGTTACGACCACCATTTGCAGCGGCATATGCCGATGTATTCCCCTGCCCGGTCTCTGCAACCTTTGAACCGATGTTTACAATATTGCCTTTGTATTTTTTTAATTCCGGCAGCGCGTATTTAGCCATCAGGTAGTAATGTACCACGTTACGGTGCAGGCTGCGCATAAAATCTTCATAGTTGCCTTTTTCTAAGCCAATACTGTCATTTACGCCAGCATTGTTAATTAAGCCTTCTATCCTTCCATATTTGGCTATTACAGCTTTTACCGAGCGCTCACATTCTGCAGGTTCGTTCAACTCTGCAGCAACCTGAAAAACTTCAAAGCCCTGTGCTTTCAGATCGTCGGCAACTTTTAAATTATCCGCTTCCTTACGGCCAATAATTACAGGTATGGCGCCTTCATTTGCCAACACCCGCACAATGCCTTCGCCTATGCCTTTTGCACCGCCGGTTACAATAACCACTTTGTTTTTTAATTGCAGATCCATTGCTTAATATTTTTTAGTTTAATTTAAGTCCATAAAATTTAATTGCATTACCGCCCCAAAACTTCGCCTGTTCATTTTCTGAAAGTTTTGAAACGTAAGCCTCAACAATATTTAACATCTGCCCATAAGTGGCTGCCACACGGCATACCGGCCAGTCTGAGCCATACATTAACCTGTCGGTACCAAAGGCTTCAAACACCACATCAAGGTAGGGGGTAAAATCTTCGGGTTTCCAGTTTTTCCAGTCGGCCTCGGTAACCATGCCTGATACTTTGCAAAGTACATTATCATTCTTCGCTATCGCCCGCATATCTTTTGCCCAATCGGCTATATCGCCAGCTTTTATTTTTGGCTTCGCGATATGGTCTATCACAAATGGCTGGTCAGGAAATGCCGCTGCAAACTCATTTGCATAACCTATCTGGTCGGTATATACCAGGATATCATAAGTATAGCCGAACTGTTTTAATTTGGATATACCCTTCTTAAAATCAGTGTTCAGCATATAGGCCCTGTCTGCTTCGCCCTGCAATATATGACGGAATCCTTTTAATTTTTCAAATTGCTTAAAGTATGCCAAACGGTCCATAATATTTTCGGCTTTAAAATCTACCCAGCCCACAACACCTTTAATAAAATCGTGTTTGGCAGCATGGTCCAACATCATGGTGTTTTCTTCTTCGGTTTGATCTACCTGTACGGTTACACAGCCACTAAAGCCATATTCATGCAGGATAGGTTCCAGGTCCTCCGGCATAAAATCATTCTGGATGATCTCCATATCATCATTGATCCAGGCATGCTGCACCGGATCATACTTCCAGAAATGCTGATGTGAATCAATTCTTGGCATATGCTTTTAATACTTGTTTTGAAGTGCCTAAGCCATCAATGCCCAGCTCCATCACATCGCCCGCCTTTAAATAGATGGGTGGCTTAAAGCCAAGCCCTACGCCTGCTGGCGTACCTGTTGAAATGATATCGCCCGGTAATAAGGTCATGAATTTACTTACATAGGCTATAACTGTAGGCACATCAAATATAAAGTTTGAGGTATTGCCATCCTGCATTTTCTGACCGTTAACGGTTAGCCAAAGACGGAGATTATTTACATCACCTATTTCATCAGGCGTTGCCATAAACGGGCCCATCGGCGCGAAGGTGTCGCAGCCCTTGCCTTTGTCCCAGGTGCCGCCGCGCTCCAGCTGAAATTCACGTTCTGATACATCGTTATGCAGTACATAGCCTGCTACATAATTTAAGGCATCGGCCTCATCCACATAACTTGCTTTTTTGCCGATAACTACGGCTAACTCAACCTCCCAATCGGTTTTAACAGAATCTTTTGGGATAACCACATCATCATTAGGGCCAACCAGCGCGGTTGTTGATTTCATGAACAATACCGGTTCGGCGGGCGGTGTTGCGCCGGTTTCTTTAGCATGGTCGGCATAATTTAAACCGATGCAAAGTATTTTTGACGGCCGGGCAACCGGGCTGCCTAAACGAGTGCCATCAACAACTTTTGGCAACTTGCCTTCATTATTCTTAATAAACTTTTTAAGCCTTGATAAGCCATCGGTTTCAAAAAAAGCTTCGCTATAATCTTCGCCAAAGGCTGATGTATCGTAATTGGTATCGTTAATAATTACACCTGTTTTTTCTTTACCGGGATTACCAAATCGTATAAGTTTCATAAATTAAATGGTTGATAGTTCAATAATTGTATCCGTCGGGTCCAAGGTTATATTATCTGTATATATAAAAACACCTTCGGGTAGTTGTTTAAATTTAACGCTGCTGCCGTTGCTCATCAGCATAGCTTTGGTTATTTTGGCTTTTAATTGTGGTAAAAGTATGTATGGTTGCTCAGGCGCTGAAATTATATGCACAAAAAGCGTTTTATTTTTCGAAGTTACGGTACCCCAATCCTGCGACTGAATAACGTTACCCCTGGTGCCATAAATACTTTCTCCATTCTTTTTCATCCAGTTACCCACCAGGGCAAGTGTATCGGCAAATTCAGGCTGAATTTTACCATTCGGCATAGGACCAACGTTTAATAAAAAGTTGGCATTATGACCCGCGGCGTTTACGATGTAGCGCACTATCTGCTTCACCGATTTATATTTCCTGTCGGTAATATTAAAGCCCCAGCTATTGTTTATGGTTTCGCAGGTCTCTAAAGGCAGTTCGCCTACTTTTGATTCGCCGCTAAAGCCAGTAGTATTACCTCCCGGCAGATCTTTTTCAAACATCTGGAAATCTTCACCCTCCATTGGCGCCAAATGGTGGTTGTTGCCCACTATTATTGCAGGGTTAAGTTTATGTATCAATCCATATATTTCATCAAAATGCCAGTTAACATCGCGGCGCTCCCATTGCCCATCAAACCATATAGCTCCTACAGCCGGGTAATTGGTGATCAGTTCGGTTAACTGGTCCTTCATAAATTTGATGTAGCTGTCCCAATCGCCTTTTGTTGGCTTGCCGTTTACAATAGGGCTGCCAAAAGCATAGTCAGCACGTCCCCAGTCTAAAAGCGAATAATAAAAATGTAGTTTGATTCCTTCTTTCTGGCACTCTTTAGCCAGTTCCATTAATGGGTCTTTATGATAAGGGGTTGCATCAACAATATTATAGGGCGATGCCTTGGTACCAAACATGCTGAAACCATCGTGATGGCGCGAGGTTATGGTAATGTATTTCATGCCCGCCCTTTTGGCAAATTGCACCCACTCTTTAGCATCAAAAGCCTGCGGGTTAAAAAAATCGGCCAGGCGCTTATAGTTAGCGTAAGGTATTTTCTTATTGTTCATTACCCATTCGCCATCGCCCAACTCACTGTATATTCCCCAATGAACAAACAACCCAAATTTCATATCCTGGAAAGCATCCCGGTAGGCTAAATTGCTCTGCGATGGTTTATAGCCCGTTTGCGCATAAGCAGTTACTGTAAACAGAAACAACGCTGATAATAATGCCTTTTTTATCATGGTTTTTTTGATCAGTTATTTAGTTTAACAAATCCCCCATCTAACAAATAATCACAACCGGTTACAAAACCGGCTTCGTCCGAGCATAGATACAGCGCTAAAGACGCTACCTCTTCGGGCTTGCCCATACGGCCTATAGGCTGACTGTTTGATAGTTTATCAAACATTTCTTCTTCCTGACCTGCATAATTTTTGGCGATAAAACCATCGACAAAAGGAGTATGAACCCTTGCCGGAGATATGCTGTTGCAACGGATGTTGTCATCCAGGTAGTCGCGCGCTACCGATAAGGTCATAGCAGCAACCGCGCCCTTGCTCATGGAATAAGCAAAACGGTTAGTAATACCAACCACAGCAGCTATCGATGCCATATTTAATATAATACCGCCGCCATTACTTTTCATTAACGGGATAGCCGCAAACAACGAGTTATAAACACCCTTTACATTCACATTAAATATTTTGGTGAAGTCTTCCTCGCTGGTTGTATCGGCAACGCCGATATGTGCTATGCCTGCGTTATTAACCAATATATCAATAACACCTATTTTTTTATAAATATCAACCATTTGCTGCTGATCGCTCACGTTGCAGCTATGCGCGAAGGCTGATCCACCCTGCTGTGTAATTTCATTTACGGTATCCTTTGCGGCATCAGCATTTAATTCGATGATATGGACAACCGCACCTTGTTTTGCAAAAAGCAAAGATATTGCTCGTCCTATTCCGCTTCCGCCGCCGGTTATTATAGTGGATTTTCCTTTTAAACTAAACATTTGGCCCCCTCTAAATCTCCCCCGGTAGGGGAGACTTTTTGATTTTATTTATTGCTAAAATTTTCTCATTAAGAATTATTAAAGCCCTTCCGCCTTTTGGCGGAGAGGGTTGGGTGGGGCTTTACAAAGAAACCCCTCGTTTCCACGGTATAAAATCGTCCTGCCCTAATTGTACCGATTTTGGCTGAACAACTCCACTGGCCACATCTATCACATAGTTTAATATACGCTCGCCTGCCTGTTCAATGGTTTCTGTTCCTTCTATAATTGTTCCGCAGTTAATATCAATAATATCGGGCATTTTTTGATAAATGCGGGTATTGGTTGATAGCTTGATAACCGGGGTAATAGGATTACCTGTAGGTGTGCCTAACCCGGTAGTAAACAATACTACATTCGCGCCCGAGCCTACTTCGGCGGTGGTACTTTCTACATCACTGCCCGGTGTGCATAATAAATTGAGTCCCGGTTTGGTTACCTTTTCCGGGTAATCCAATACTGCTGCAACCGGGGAATTACCACCTTTTTTAGCGGCCCCTGCCGATTTGATGGCATCGGTAATTAAACCATCCTTAATATTTCCTGGCGATGGGTTAGCATAAAATCCCGAACCGTCGGCCTCAGCTTTCGCAGCATAGGTGCGCATTAAGTGCATGAATTTTTGGGCGGTATCTACATCAACACAACGGTCGCTCAACTCTTGCTCCACACCGCATAATTCAGGAAATTCAGCCAGTATAACACTTCCGCCCAGGCTAACCAATACATCTGATACATAGCCCAGCGCGGGGTTAGCCGATATGCCTGAAAAACCATCAGAACCACCACACTCCAACCCGATACAAATTTTTGATATAGAGGCGGGCCGGCGTTCCTGCTTATTAGCCTCTATCAACCCGGCAAAGGTTTGTTTTAGCGCTTCCTGCATCATGGTGCTTTCTTTGCCTATTTTTTGTTGTTCCAACATCACCAATGGCTTGGTAAAATTCGGGTCGCGTTTTTTTATTTCTGTTTCCAGTATGCTGGCTTGCGCGTGCTGGCAACCTAAACTTAATACGGTAGCGCCTGCCACGTTTGGGTGCGTAATATAACCCGCCAGCAATCCGCATAAAGCGTCGGAATCTGTCTTGGTACCACCGCAGCCCATATCGTGGGTTAAAAATTTAATACCATCAATATTTTCGAACAGTTTTTTTGATCTTTTCTCCGCCGTTTCCATTTGCAGGTCGGCATTTAATATTGATTCGACAGAATTGCCTGTTTGGTATAAACTGATCAGGCTATCAACCTCGTTTTCGTAGTTCTTTGCCTTTTTGAAGCCCAGTTTTTCAACCAGCGCATCTTTCATAACCATAATATTGCGGTTCTCGCAAAACACCAGGGGGATAACCAGCCAGTAATTAGCCGTACCTACCGAACCATCCGCACGGTGATAGCCCAAAAAAGTTCTTTGCGCAAATTTATCTACTTCGGGTTTATGCCAGTTTAATTTGCGTTCGCCCAGCTTAAAATCGCTGGCGGCATGGTGTATGTTTTCGGTAGTGATGGCATTTCCTTTCGGTATATGATGGTTGGCTTTTCCTACCAATACACCGTACATATAAATTTCCTGGCCTTCGTTAAGGTCGGTTATTGTAAACTTATGTTTGGCGGCTACATCGGCTACCAGCGTAATGTTATCGCCCTTAAATGGCACTACGGTTCCTTTGGCGATATCCTGTAAGGCAACCAGCACATTATCGTGCGGGTGTATTTGTAAAAAAGTATTTATATTCTCTGTCATTGCATTTGCACAAATTATATTTCAAAAATTTTATTCATCAATACCCATTTCTCGCCGAGTTTTGACCCGGGAATGGCCTGCTGGTATTTCCACATCAGGTTTTCCCATTCCTGCACCGTGGGGTTACCCGCATCCATAGCGCCTTTTTTATCAAAAGTGAAACTATTATCAGTTTCCATTATCATAAACATCCGGTTAAAACATCGCCATATTTCCATATGCGTAATGCCCGACTCTACAATGCTTTTATGTATTTCCGGCCAAATTGCCTCGTGATATTTTTCATATTCGGCAATGAGTTGGGGATCATCCTTCAAGTCTATGGCTAAACAGTATCTATTCATAGTTAATGCTTAAATTCAACTTTAACGGATTCATTATTTCCACCTTTTACAACGTAACCTTTCCACCCATACCACGCAACAATTATAAAACAGAATAACGGTACACTGTAAGAAGTTGCGGTAGAATATTTTTCGGCCAGTATACCCATTACATATGGCATTATCGCCCCGCCCACTATAGACATTATAATAAATGACGAACCTTTTTTGGTATGATGCCCAAGATCTTTCACACCTAATGCGAAAATAGTTGGAAACATAATAGACTCAAAAAAGAAAACAGCTAATAAAGCATAAACCGAAAGCCAATGACTGTTAGAAACTACTATAGCACAAAGAAAAATATTGATAAAGGCATAAATTGTTAATAGCTTGTTTGGTGCAATCACACGCATTAAAGCCGTTCCAACAAAGCGCCCTGCTGTAAATAATACTAACCCGGCAGAAATTAATTTCGAAGCCTTTGCGTCGCTGATGCCTAAACCACTTTCTGTACAATAGTTAATAAACAAAGCAGCAATGCCTACCTGTGCCGCTACATAAAAAAATTGTGTTATAAAACCGTTAGTAAAATTGCTATGGCTAAACAGTGGTTTTTTCACCAGTATTACCGATGAAACCATTTCGTCTTCCTTAATTTCTGGCAATGGGGTTCGAATGAATAACCCGGCAATAATTAATACTACCACACCAATGATTGGATAGATCATTTTAACTGAATCTAAATTAGAGCTTCCTTTCTCGCCGCCAAAAAACAAATAAGCCGCAATAATAGGGCCCAAAAAGGAGCCTACTCCATTAAAACATTGGGAAAGGTTTAACCTTGATTCGGAGGTTGCAGGTTCACCTAATACAGTCACATATGGATTGGCAGCTGTTTCCAAACAGGCTAATCCTGATGCGAGAATAAACAGAGCCAAAAGGAAAAAATTAAAGCTTGATTGCTCAGCTGCAGGATAAAATAAGAACGCCCCTGCTGCATATAAGAACAAGCCCAGGATAATGCCTTTTTTGTACCCGTATTTATTCATAAATAAGCCAGCGGGTAGAGCTATTAAAAAGTAAGCGCCAAAATAAGCGCCCTGCAATAGGGTTGACCTGCTTTTTGTAACATTTAGCGTTTCTTGAAAGTGTTTGTTAAGCACATCAAGCAATCCATAGGCAAAACCCCATAAAAAGAACAATGAGGTTACTAATACCAATGGAATAAGATATTTATTTTTCGACATAATGATGTAGGATTGGTTGCATAATTGGTTATAGCAAAGAAAGCATTTTTCGATAATAAAACAGTTGATTTTTAGCTTTTTTGTACTCCAAAATTTATTATGCACGCAATTCCTTCATATTTTAGAAAATGGCAGGGTAAGAAAAGAAGATTATTCTTTCTTTTCGAGTTTCTCTTCCTCATTTTCACATTGCAGCTTTTCTCTTTTTATATCCACTTTTATTAAGGCAAATAAGCTCATATAGATATTGGCTACCCAAACGATGGCGAAGCCCGCTAAGAGGTAACCGCGCCAATCGTCCATTAAAAGTTTATAGTTGGTGAGTATGAGTATAAATAAAGTTACGTAATGGCTAAAGCAGTATTCGCAGGTAAACACATAAAAAAACTTACGGCCAAGCAGTGTTTTTCTTTGCGTACTTTGTTTGATGCAGTATTCGCGGGGTTCCCTGAATACCTCTTCGTGCGTAACCGTCCAGGCAATGCAGGCAACGGGGATAGCTATTAAAAACAACCAGGCAATTTGGGTGGATAGCGGTATCATGAAAGTGCTACAATTATACGGCAAAAAAGTTTCAATTAACCGTATTTCAACCGTAGCGATGGTTTTTAAACCCATCTATGGTTGAATATTACTTTCTTTAAGTATTTTCGGGAACAGAAGATCATGACCGAATTGCCCATATATACAAAATCACAGCTGGCCCTGCGTAACGGGCAGGAGAAACCCGAAGTATGGATAGCTTATAAAGGAGTGATCTATGACGTAACCCTCAGCCGCTTATGGTTCAATGGCAAACACTATGAACACTGGGCCGGGCAAGATCTCACCCATGAATTAGGCGATGCCCCGCATGATGAATGGGTGTTTCAAAATTTTGACGCGATAGGAAGGTTAGGTTAATACGTTTTGTTGTCTGGTTATAATAACCATATTAATAGTGCTTATCAGAACATATAGAATAATCATTCCGTAAAAAGGTAATATATTAACTGCTCGCGCAAATCAAAATATAAAAAATGATAAAGAGAATACCATAAATGTCAAGCCAAGTAATTATCAGTTGGTAAATAAATCTTCAATAATCTCACCGCTATATAATTCCGAAACAAACACTAATAGTTAATTAATTGATTATATGGGTTATTTAATTTATTAATAAATAATATTTTCCTAAAAGAAAATTTTATTATTTCTTTTGAATACAATAATAATATTTTACCTTGACGCTGAATTATGATCAAGCCTTCGTTAATAAAAAGATAATCTCTCTTACCCGATTTAGCATCTTGTGGATTTGCATAACTTTTAAATTCAATTACAGAGCCATTATGGAACTCAAATATTCTATCTGTTTTGTTATAGTTTTTGATCAAATTTTTTAACCGGGCAGACTTATTATATATACTTAAAGCATCCCGCAGTGCCCCGGCTTTGAGGTTGGGAATATCTTGTCCTACAACAGTAATAACCTGGTTTTCAGCTTCGCCGGCAAGGCAAAAAAGCACCTGTACTATCGCATAGGTTTTTCCGGAACTTGTGCCTCCCTGGTTTACAACTACATGTGCACCAGATGAATAATTCTGCTTAAACAGAACAGAAGCTTCATAATCATGGGCAGTCATTGTTTATAGTATTTAAATAGATAATCAGTTTACAGCAATACTTCTTTTTCGCTGGCAACAGGCTGCGGACCCGATTCAATGATCTTTACTTTGATAGATCTGACCCTATCAACCGGTCTTGAATTTTCAGCCTTTTCATTCCGCCCCATGTTTTTAAGGACGAAAATGGCGCCGGCAGATGTGTCCAGCTTCTTCTCATAAGCTGCTTCTATACGCAAACGGGCGCGTTTAATCAGGGTTGAAAATTTGCCCCTGCTTTCATATTCATCAAATTCGTCCCGGCTATTAAATCCCAGGAAAAAAGCTAACCCGGCAATGGTTGCAGGTTCAGCTTCACGGTCCCATACCCTTTGCTCAATAAAATCCACCTCCGAAGTTTTTTTGGCTGGTATTTTTTCGATATGATACTGACCTTCGATGTAATTAAAATAAGCTTGGATAAGGTCGTTAAGCGTATTTTTATTGATAAAAAGATGTTTACGTTTCTTCATCATGATTTAAATGCCAATCAGCATAAACATATCCAAATATAATAAAAATTATTTACACTTGAATATATCCGCCTGAAATTATTTATAATATTTTTCTAACCCTTTGTGCAGTATTAATTGTTATAAAAATGTTGTATCGGTAATCATTTAACGTTAAATTTTGTTAAATGATAATTAGCACAACTGTTTGCTATTTATATTCGTATACTAATTGCAGCTGAGTTTAATATGTCCATAAATTTTATAAGGTTTACTTTCATCATTTTGTTTCTTTCGGTAGTAGTTATATCCTGCCAAAAGGATCAGGCTGTTGATTTAAACCAGGTAAAACCAACAAAATCAGATACGGTTAACACCTCTGGTAATTTTCTCGCAGTTAGAGGTACGCTCAAACTTACAATTGGCGATTCGACCTATATTTTTGATGCCGCCAAAGATTCCGTCGCGTTTATTAATGTACATGTTGACAGTAGTAGATATTTCGGCATTACAGCTGTTAATAAAGAACACACCATGAGTTTTGGTATCAGTTCTTCAGGTTCTGCCGCCGTTGATGCTTCCGGGCCAATAGCCGGAGGTCAGCTATTATTTAGCAATGACGATAAACACGGGTTGCAATATACTTTAGCAAAAACCACCGATCAGCAGGATTTGAATAACATCAGCCTGGCTAAATACATGCAGGACAGCGTACTTACTAAAGGCACTTTTGTTACTTTAATGACAAAGGACGGAAAGCCAAATTCATCTCTCTATAAAGTTCAGGGCAGCTTTGACCTGAAACTTAAATAAAAGGCTTACTATTTAACCAGAATGGCATAGAAACATATACCGATACAAATATAAGAATAATTATGATAAATATGCTAATTGGCATAAATAATTACCAAATTTCCGCATCCGCTACTTCATTTTCTACTAATTGAGTAAGCAGTAACTTAACTATTGCTTCGCGGGCCCATTGTTGTTCAACAATAGAGGCATCTTCCTGGTACCATCTAACTGGCTCATTTATTTCTATTCGGGCCTTGTAAATAAAGTTTTTCTTAGGGTGCATTTTTGTTCCTTCGTAGCTATTCAGGTTTTCGGCCCTTATCACTTTGGCAAATTGTTTTACAGCTATATCAACTTGTAAACATTCTTCAAGCGAATTTTTAAAATCATGTTTGTCTTCGAGCCATAAGGTTAACATATCTTCATTAAGTTCATGGTCGGCAATTGTAATGCGGCTGTAATCATAATCAACAGAGATGATCATCCACCATAATTTGTCTTTTAGTTTTTGTGATATCTTTATCATTTTAAATAATATTAGGCCATCATTAACCGATAGCAGGTTAGTTTAATAGAACAATTTTTACCGGCCTGAAAAGACGGGCACCCACCCGGGAATGTATTTTTGAATTGCGGCAATTTCCCTGTTATATTTATTGCAGACGGCCTGGTAGGCCCTAAAGCGGATGTTCAGGTGTTCTTCTTCCATTGTGTTTACCGGGGATATTTGCTTGATCGTGTCTTGTAATGCGGAGTGAGCGAGATGCATTTTTTTCTTGTTTTTTTAATGTATTATAGGTGATTTAATTTATATGGACCGGCAAGTTATTTTCGCTTTTATGTATTACGTATATTCCCGGAGTTGCCATTTTTGTAACCGGAAATGTGGCGCGATATTCGGTTTTTTAATTTCTTTATTCATTTTTCTTTAAATTCTGTATTATTTATTTGGTTTATATATAAATATGCGTTAGATTCGTTCCGGAATGGATTACAAATATAAAGAAAAATCTTTATTAAAATCAAGAATTTTTATAAATAAATTTTGAGGATTATGGAATTTCCTGAAAAAGTTAATAAAATAAAAACAGTTCGCCCTGAAACACTGGAGTTTATAATTTTATATAATCAATTAAAAGGGAAAGCTTTTACCGGCAATGCGCAATTAGCCGAAATACTGGGCTTTAATTCGGCAAGTTCTATTACAGAAATTATTAAGAGCCGACAAAATATTGATCCTGAAAAATTTAAGATATTTAAAGAAAAATACAAAGCTTTTCTGGATGATAAAAATTATACAGAAACCACTGCGGGTTCAAAAGTAGCTGATGGTATCCCGATGTATGAAATAACGGCTACAGCATCGGGCGTAGAGGTATATAATGATATTAATGATACGCAGTCTGTAGGGCGCATGAATTTCCCCGGCATTGAGGATTGTGATTTTGCTTTGCCCGTTTGGGGCCACTCTATGTACCCTTACCTGGAAAATGGTTGTTGGGTGGCCTTAAAAGTTATTCATGATAAAAAGATATTGCCGGGTGAGGTTTACTATATTGAGTGGGGTGAATACCGGATGTATAAAAGGCTTTTAGCGGGCGATAATAAAGATGAGGTTATAGCACATTCTGACAATACTACCGAAATGGTAGGCAATCATCTCAAATATGCGCCGTTTGTTATTAAAATAGCTGACATTAAAAAGCTTTGTTTGGTTAAGGATATTCATAAAAAGCATAATCATTAATTAATCATGGCCGATATAAAAACTTATTCCTACAGCAAAAAAAACAGTTTGGTAACTATAGGCGTATCGGTTGTTTTGGGTTTGCTTTTTCTGTCAAATGTTTTCAAAGCTTATCATAATCATGACCGGATAGATCTGTTTATATTTACCCTGCTTTTATTAATGTTGGTTTTTGTATTGGGTATTGTTGTGTTTAAAAGATTATTGCCGGCATTAAAGGGTGATATTGCGCTTGAGTTTAATGAAAAAGGAATTATTGATTATTTGCGAAATATTACTATTGACTGGCAAGATATACAAACTATTGATTTTAAGCGTACCAGGAGTTCGTTCATGATCTGTCTTAAATTAAAATGGGAATCAGATTATGGTTCGCAAATATTTATTTCTTTACGATGGATTGAAGGTAAAGACAGTGATATCTATGATACCGCATTATTTTATTTCGACAAATTTTCTGACGCCGGTATACAAACTGAAGAGTAGTATTATAATAACCAGGGATTTTACTTTTATTATATACTTTGTTTATTATTGCAATTAAATGGGGGATGAAGGCATAGTAAAACGGTTAAAAATAATTGTTAAAGAGCATGGCGGTCAGCTGGCACTTGCAGGCGCTATTGGTGTCGATCAGGGCTTTATAAGTAAAGTGATCAATAAAAAGCAGGAGGTAAGCTACTACCTTATCCGCAAACTTTGCTTCCAGCTAAAATATTCGCCCGAATGGCTCATACTGGGTACAGGAGAAAAAAAGATCAACAAACCCGAAACAGCTAAATTGATCACTGAAATACAAATGATGCGCACCGAATTAGATATTTTACATGCCCGTGTGCGCGCTTTTGAAATGGAGATCAAAGAAATAAAAGAAAATAATGCAGGCGGGCAAAAAAAAGCTGGTTAATTAATATTGCAGCAAGCTTAGTTCAGGCGGTTTATTGAAATAGTTTCCAAAGCATCACTTGTATTCTTGCACCGGTTAACGGTGTTTTCTAATGACGATAGTATTTCCCGGTATTTGATCAGTTTTATCGCGTCCTTTTCATTGGCGAACAATTCGGCCAGGGCATGATAATAAACCTGGTCTGATTGATGTTCATAAATTTTTATCTGTCGGCATAATGCAATAATAGTAGCCTCCTTATGAGATATTCTTAATAAGCCAACCACTTTTTCTATTTCCAAACTTGCCTTATGTATCAGTACAGCTATTTCTTTAATAGCTGTAACAAATTCATCTATATTATATAAATACATCCTTTCGCTTGCTTCATGTATGGTATCGGCCACATCATCAATACACGATGCCAAAACGGGTATGCTGCCCCTGTTTATTGGTGTAAATATTACCTTGTCAAGCGCCAGGTAAATTTTATGGGTTATATCATCACCTGTATTTTCTAATTTATCTATTTGTTTAAAAATAGCTTCCCTGTCTTCAGTTATATCGGTATTTACCGCTGTTACCAGCAATGCGGCCATATCAACCATATTTTTGGCAGCTTCGTCAAAGAGATTAAAAAATAACGCCCTGTTGGAGAAATAGTTGCGGAATAACCAGCCCATGCCTGTACAATGTTAAGAAGTGCTAAAAATAGCAGGCCAATGTTAAACCAGTATTAAATAAATATAATGCTATGTTAATTATTTATTACGCACCTGATTCGCACCAGGGGTGATTTTAAACCACTAATAATAAGGAAATTGACTGATAATATGCCATTAAATCTACCAATATGACTTATATTTTAAATGTAATTATTGTTTAGGTATTGTTAGGTAATATTATCCAAATGTTAATCATTCCTTAACATTCAGATAATGCTGGGTACGCACTTTTGAGGACAAAATTTATTTAACCTCCTTTCAATTATGAAAAAAATGTTTACAAAACTTTTTAGTACAGTCTTAGTAATGGCTTTAGTGCTAACAGGCTTTACAGTTAAAGCCCAGCAAACAACACTTGCATCGGTTACTACAATAAGTAAAAAAAATGATGCCAAAGCAGATTCTGCCGTTGTTGCGAAAACTGATAAAAAAACTGACGCTGCTGTAATTGCACAACCTGCTGCAAAGGCAGATGCGCCAGCATGGGTACCTGTAAGAAGGTTATGGGGTTACGCGTTTGGCGATCTTTATTTCGATCAACACGCCGACGCGACTAACAGGGGTGCTGAAACTATGTATAATGGTGTACCCGCAAACCGGAACGCATTCCAGTTCCGTCGTGTTTACATAGGATATGACTATGATATTGACCAAAAATTTACTGCCGAAGTATTATTAGCCAGCGAACCAAGTGCAAATACAGGCGTTAACGGTACCACCGCTATACAAAACGGAGATAACCTGGTTGATGGCAAAATGGCATTCTGGATAAAAAACTTTAATTTACGTGTTAGAAACCTTTGGACCGGAACCGACCTGGTTGTTGGTGAAATGGGTACTCCCGGCTTCGCGCTGAACGAACCAGGCACCAACGCTCCTACTTCTTTATCAGAAGCAACATGGGGCTATCGTTTTATCGAGAAGACCATTACCGATTTTCATAAAAACAACTCATATGATGTTGGCGCTGCTTTGCAGGGAACTTTTGATCCGGCAACCAAAAACTTTGGATATGTGTTTATGTTAGGTAATAACAGCACTTCAAGCTTATTAACAGCTGCGAATGCTAATACAGGTTTTTACAAAATAACTTATGGCGATTTATGGGGTAAATTCTTTAACAAGCAATTGTATGTAGATATTTACGCTGACTACGCGCCAACCAACCCCTCCACCGCAACTATACCAGATCAGCAATCACATAGCATAATGAAAATTTTTGCTGCCTACATTAATCCGAAATTTAGTATAGGTGTTGAAGCATATACTCAACAAATTAAGGATGGTGTAACTAATAGCGGAACAAAAGCAAATGAAGATGCTACAGTTAACGGGCTTTCAGTATGGGTAAAGGGCGCGATTGTAAAAGACAAGCTTTCTTTCTTTGCACGTTATGACGGTTATAATCCTGATACAAAATTTGATAATACAAATTCTTATACAGTTAATACCAACTACGGATCATACAACCCTACTGTAAAAGAAACATTCTATACCGGTGGTTTAGACTATACACCTGCACCGAAAATTCACTTTTCACCAAACTTTTGGTTAATTGATTATAAAGATCAAAGAGCATCTACCACAACAGGTTATGTGGGCGATGACCATACTTTAGTTTTTAGAGCTACTTTCTATTACACTTTTGGTAAATAAAAGCAAACAAAAAATACAAACCCTAATTACTAATAAAAAAAAGATCATGAATTTAACAAAAAACTTAAAGTTAGCAGTTGTAGCATTAGCGGCATCATGCTTAACATTAGCCGCTTCGGCACAAGATAACACTTTACTGGGTGCAGGCAGTACTTTTGTGAACCCGCTGTTCTCAAAAATGTTTTCACAATATACTGCATCTAAGGTTAATTATCAGTCAATTGGTTCAGGCGCAGGCATCGCGCAATTAACAGCAAAAACTGTTGATTTTGGTGACTCGGATGTCCCTTTAAATGACGATCAAACTGCAAAAATGGGGGCCTCGGTTTTGCATATACCTATGACCTCGGGCGCTGTTGTGGTAACCTACAATATTCCTGGAGTTAACAAAGCATTAAACCTTACAGGCAAGGACCTTGCTGATATTTATTTGGGTAAAGTGACCAAATGGAACAGTCCGGAAATTGCAGCCACTAACAAAGGCGTTAGTTTACCTGATCTTACAATAGTGGTTATACACCGTTCAGACGGTAGCGGTACCTCTTTTATTTTTACCGATTACCTGTCAAAGGTAAACCCTGAGTGGGCGTCAAAAGTAAGCAAAGGAACTGCGGTTAACTGGCCGGCCGGTTTAGGCGGCAAAGGTAACGAAGGTGTTGCCGGTTTGGTTAAACAAACTCCGGGCGCTATTGGTTATAATGAATTAGCTTATGCTATTCAAAACAAAATGGAGTATGCCAATATCCAAAACAAAAGCGGCAAATTTATCACTGCAACTATTGCTGCAACCACTGCAGCAAGTAATATTACCATACCTGCCGATTCAAAAGTTTCAATTACCAATACTGATAACCCGGCAGGATATCCAATTTCCAGCTTTACCTGGGCTTTGATATACAAAGAGCAAAACTATGGTGGCCGTTCAAAAGCAAGGGCTACTGAATTGCTTAAACTATTATGGTGGAATATTCACCAGGGTCAAGCTGATTGCGAACCGTTAAGTTATGCTCCGCTTTCAAAATCAGCTGTAAAAACTGCTGAAACTATTTTGAAATCAGCTACATTTGATGGTAAGGCGATTTTGTAATTATTGAAAGTTGAAATTAATGGATTATTGATTTTATCGTTCAACTGTTTTAATAATCGATCTAAAAGAATAATAATTACCAGTTCCGGATTTTTATGGGGCTGGTAATTGTTTTGTATATGAAAACCAAAAATTTGTGGAAAATAAAAGATTAGAATTATCCAACGACCAGTTAAAATGGGAAACTATTTTTAAGTGGTTTTTGATTGCAATGAGCATTCTTTTATTGCTTATTGTTTTAGGCGTACTTATAACGCTCATAGTGGAATCCATGCCCTCCATCAAATCATTGGGTATTAGCTATTTATGGGGAAAGGTGTGGGACCCGGTACAAAATATATACGGCGCTTATCCATTTTTAATAGGCACATTGCTTACATCGTTTATAGCGCTTATTATTTCTATACCATTCTCTTATGCCATAGCTATTTACCTCGGCGAATATAACCCGAAAGGTTGGCTTTCGGATACTTTAAAAAATGCCGTTGAACTCATAGCTGCCGTACCATCCATTATTTATGGCTTCTGGGGGATATTTGTGCTTGTTCCTTTGGTTCGTACACTCGAAATGAAAATTGGCGTGATACCTTTGGGCGCAGGCGTTTTTACAGCATCATTGGTTTTAGCCGTAATGATCATCCCCTATGGTGCATCACTGGGTATCACTTTGATCAGGATGGTACCTTCCCCATTAAAAGAGGGCGCTTATGCCTTAGGTGCAACCCGTTTCGAGGTTATCCGAAGTGTTATTATGCCTTATACTCGAACCGGTCTATTCGCGGGGGTGCTTTTATCGTTGGGCAGGGCTTTAGGCGAAACAATGGCCGTTACCATGCTGATAGGCAATACAAGCGCGATTGCAAATACATTTAAGAATTTGGTTTTTGGCCCCGGGAATACCATGGCCAGTGTTATTGCCAATGAATTTGCTGAAGCTGATCACACGATGTACTTATCGGCTCTTATCGAATTAGGGTTAGCACTATTCCTTGTAACAGTTGTTATAAACCTGATCGGCAAAAGAATAATCACACGTTTTACTAATAACTAACGGTATGGAACCAAAATTAGGGATAAGAAACGCGAAGAGCATTGCCTTTAAGGGGGTGATTATATTTTTTGCCTTTTTAATTACTGTGCCGCTGATTATTGTTTTACTATATATTATAAAACAGGGCATTACCCAGGTTAACTGGCATTTTTTAACACACGTGCCTGTTCCTACAGGCGAAAAGGGTGGGGGTATAGCCAATGCTTTGCTGGGAAGTTTTATAATGGTTATGATGGCATCAGTTGTTGCTGTACCTGTTGGTATACTTGCGGGGATATACCTTAGTGAGAACCCCAATACCAAACTGGCCTATTACAGCGGTTTATGTGTTGATGTTTTGCAAGGGGTACCATCCATTGTTGTGGGTATTGTTGTTTACTTCTGGGTGGTTAAACCACTAGGGGGATTCTCGGCTATTGCCGGTAGTATTGCTTTAGCTATCATGATGTTACCAATTATTATCAGATCAACAGAACAAACACTTAAATTATTGCCCGATTCACTTAAAGAGGCGGCATTATCATTAGGTGTGCCCTATCACCGGGTAATTATAAAAGTAATTGTTCCCTGTGGTTTTGCAGGGATATTGTCGGGGATCACATTATCCATCGCGCGTATTATAGGTGAAACTGCTCCGTTATTATTTACAGCTTTAGGTAACAATTTTTTAACGATGAAGATCACTGGCCCGATGGAAAGCTTACCGCACGTAATATTTACCTACGCCACAAGCCCGTATGATGACTGGCACGACCTGGCGTGGGGCGCATCATTTATATTATTAATGTTTGTTTTAGTATTAAACATAGTTACCAAACTGCTAACAAGAAAATGGAAAATACAATTGTAAAAGCTGAAAATTATAACTCTTATTTTGGCGATAACCATGTTGTAAAAGATGTAAACATCAGCATAAACAAAAACGAAGTTATAGCAGTGATGGGCCCGTCGGGCTGCGGTAAAACGACGTTTTTGCGTGGCATTAACCGTATGCACGAGCTAATACCAGGCGCAACATCGAAAGGTAAAATATTGCTCGACGGCGAAAATGTTTACGATATGAATGCCATATACGTAAGAGCGAAAATTGGCATGGTGTTTCAGCGCCCTAACCCTTTCCCTAACCTGAGCATTTATGAAAACGTAGTAGCCGGTTACCTGTTAAACGGTATTAAGCTATCAAAAGCTGATAAAGATGTTATTGTAGAAAAATCATTAACCAGCGCCGCTTTGTGGAAAGAAGTTAAAGATTCCCTGCATAAAAAAGGCACTTTCTTATCGGGCGGGCAGCAGCAGCGCTTATGTATTGCACGCGCCATTGCCATGCAGCCCGAGTTGATTTTGTTTGATGAGCCAACGTCTGCACTCGATCCTATATCTACTTCGAGCGTTGAAGCGTTATTCCATGAACTGAAAGCAAATTATACGCTAATTATTGTAACGCACAATATGCAACAGGCAGCAAGGGTAAGCGACCGTACCGCGTTTTTTTATATGGGCGAATTGGTTGAGTTTGACGATACCAAGCAAATGTTTACAGCCCCAAGAGATCAGCGTACACAAAATTATATAACGGGAAGATTCAGCTAAAAGCTAAAAGACCAAAGCTGAAAGCCATTTTGCTTTTTGCTTTCCGCCTTTAGCTTTAAGCTACTAAACATAACTTAAAGCATCATACAATGACACCATTAGAAAATGAAATAACCGCGCTTAAAAAAGAGCTCATCAGTATGTGGATACTTGTTCAATCGCAACTGAATAAAGCCAAAGAGGCGATGATCCAGTTTGATAAAGACCTGGCCCGCGAGGTTTTGATAAAAGAGAAAAGGGTAAACTCTTTTGAGTTGAAGATAGACCGGGATTGCGAAAATATATTCGCTTTGCATTGCCCCGTAGCTATCGACCTCAGGTTTCTATTGGCGGCACTTAAAATAAACACCAACCTGGAGCGTACAGGCGATATTGC
>Ga0206891_10029_pt2 | contig 43267 bp, 43 predicted proteins | sample Alteio_BWOrgHeat_55_FD_153246 | JGI IMG/M metagenome (GOLD analysis project Ga0206891, IMG submission 153246) | Enriched cells from forest soil in Barre Woods Harvard Forest LTER site, Petersham, Massachusetts, United States - Alteio_BWOrgHeat_Nextera7 ...
CTCCAATCGGACGTCCGTCCGGAGACAGGTTAGCCCTATGCATCTGGATGTTGGGACCTACGGGCACCGGTAAGACTCGCACAGTGCCCTAGTCGGCCAGCGTTTACGTTAGCGCCAGAAAACGCCTCCGTCCCCTTTGAGATGCGTCAGTTGCTCTACGGTTGCAATGCCACGTCTGTACCGAATATTGTTCACCATTGAGCGGGAAACTGTGTTTGTGTTGCGTATCCGGCATGGTCGCCGCAGGCATCTTGCGCCGCACTAATTTTCGGGCGGACCTCAACAAGATAAGGGAAAGATCCTAAAACGTGAATTTCACCGCGAGCTGCAGAATTCTCGGGGCAGCCGCACTGACTACGTTTCCGAAGGAGGAACTGCCCAACGTTCCATCGACAGACAATGGTCCGAAGAATTGCGCGTGATTAAAGACGTTGAATGCTTCCACGCGAAACAGCAGCGACTTGGTTTCGTTCAGCGCAAGCTTTTTACTGAGGGCCATATCAAAGTTTTCGGAGCCTGGGCCGTAAAAGAAACGCCGGGGACTATTGCCGGGGGTCCCCAACGGCTGGAAGCTGAATAAAGAGGTATCGAAGTAAGCGTTGCCGTTCCTTGGATTGTGGTTTATTCCCAGCGATCCGCCTGCATAGTCAGGCTCATCGACGCTCGAGTTGTTCACGCCGTTCGGGTTCGTTCCCAACAGAGAGTTGTCGCTGTTATTAACCAGCGTGATGGGAAATCCGGTGCTTAAGTGAGTGATTCCTGAAATGCTCCAGTCCTTTGTCCAACGGTTGGCCTTATGGAACATGATGTCAAAGGGAAGCTGATATTCATAACTGACAACAAAATTGTGCCTGATGTCGAAGGAAGATATTGCATAACTGAGAGCAGCATTCGTGGGGTTTACTGCTTCGCCGAGGTTCGATGAATGATCGAACGATTTCCCGTATGTATAGGATGCGATTACTTGCGAACGCCCGCTCAAATGGCGCAGGCTGAGTTGCAAGGAATTGTAGTTTGAATTGCCAGTAGTGGATTGATTGGCGTTGCTGCCAAAGTTCGGGCCCAGGGGCCCGCGTGTGCCGTTCACTGTTTGCCCGGATGCGCTGGTGTAGACATTTCCTTCGCCGAATGGGCCACAGGTGGCACTTCCGGGAGCAACCTGGCTCTGTTGGCTCAATCCAAGGCAGAGGCCCGGATCTCCAGGATTGTTTTCTACCAAGACGAGCAAGCGATGGCCCTCGTTGCCAACGTAGTTTGCGCTGACCATCGTGTTCTGCCCAATCTGCCTCTCGATGGAGAACATATACTGCTCCGTGTAGGGAATCTTGTTGGATGGCATGTAGGCAGGAATTCCGCTGATCGGAAGGTAATTTTGCCACTGGAACGTCGTGTCGGGATTTTCTTTCGTCACATTCAGCGGAGCGAGGCTGACCGGAAAAGGTTGCCCAAAATCCTGACCTGTTGACGCTGTGACGAACGGATTATTAAAGAGGGGCGGTGCCGGACTTGAGTAAGTCGTGCCATATGGCGCGTTTGCCGCTGCCACTGAGACAGTCAACGCCTCGATGGCGGTATAGAACATTCCAAAACCGGCGCGGATACTGGTCTTTCCGGGTCCTCCTATCAACCTCCCGAAGAAGCTGTCTGGATTGCCAGTGGGGGAGTAGGCGATCCCAATGCGAGGTGAAAATTCATGGCCAGGCGGGGCTATCGTGCGCGCAACACCGGGATCGGTTGGGTACAGAATGCCGGCGGGTGCGCCCGGGAAAACGACGGACTGTTGTCCGGCTTCGAAGGTTGAAATCTGGTTGTATTTCTCATACCAGGGTTCAATCCGCTCCCAACGCAATCCATAGTTGAAGCTGAAGTGAGGAGTGATACGCCAATTATCCTGGAGGTAGGCGCCCACATACTTGTTACGGCTATAAAACGAATTCAACTGGCTCTGGTTGTACTGGCTCGGCGCACCTAACAGGAAATTCGCGAAGTCACTGCCTGTCTCACTTCCGGTGAAAACAAAACTTCCGTTAAACTGGGCAATCGGGTTCGCATTTATCTGGTCGTAGTGAGTTTCAACGCCGAATTTCAGGGCGTGTTTTTCAATATTCCAAGAAAAGCCGTCCGCCACCTGGTATGTATTGTTTGCCTGTCGAAGCTCATTAGTGTTTGTGCCAAGAGAAAAGCTATTGAAGACGAGGCTCTCAACGCCTTCCAGTTGTGGCGCAAGGGGAACAATGCTGGGTGTGCCAGCGCTCGTCAGGAATCCTTGTGAGGCCAGGCTGACGCCCACGCCCCCTACTGGTTTGCCAAGAATGTTGTTGGCGCGCATGAAGCTCACCGTCAGTTCATTCACGGCGTTCGGACCGAATGATTTCGTATCGCCAAGATTAACGAGCTGCGCCCCGCCCAGGTACAGAGCATTGAAGCCGGGAACGCTGGCTCCGCCCTGGGCGACCGGATAAGGATTGTCCAAGTTGTACTTGTCGATAAAATAGTAAGCCGATAACATGCCCAGTCGGGTGTTGGCATCTATTCGTGCGCCCCCTTTGTTGTCATTCAAATATTGGTTGGACGATGACGTGGAAAAGCTGCTGGGACCTGCGTTGGGGGCAGGAATGTATTGCAATAGTTGTTGGGCAGGGGCCGACCACACGCGCTGCGGAATGACGGCGCCGGGAAACACACACTGACTGGATTGCACGCAACCGGGCGTGTAGTATTGTTCACCGGCGGTGACGGCGTAACCCAGCTTTTGGGTGAGGAGGTTCGCGAAGTAAGGCCCGCTTACGGCCCCAGTCAGCGAAGAGGCCATATCGGAGAGATTGCCCCCTCGATCTTGAAGCGACGGGACAGGAATGGAGCCGGTATCGATACCCTGGGTTTGCCCGGTACCCTGATAGTCGAAAAAGAAGAAGACCTTGTCGCGCCGGATGGGTCCGCCAATGGTGCCGCCGTACTGGTTTTGGCGAAATGTACCGCGCGTCGGCGAGAAATAGTTTCTCGCATCCAAATCCGTGTTGCGCAGAAATTCGAAGGCATCGCCATGTAGTTCGTTGGTTCCCGATTTAGTGATGACATTGATTTGGCCGCCGCTGAATTCGCCGTATTCGGCGTCGAAGTTACTCGTCAGGATCCGAAACTCGGCGATGGAATCAAGATTGGGAATAATCGCGGTGCCCATGTTCACGTCCTCTTCCACGTCACTGCCATTGACGATAAAGGCGTTGGCGAACTCGCGCTGACCGTTGATGGAGAGTGTGCCCGGATTCAAATCACCCGAAGGAGAGAACACGCTGGCGCCCACATCCTGCACGGTGTTTGCGTTGATGGACGTGGCCGGCGCGACTCCGGCCTGGAGCGAAAGCAGGTCAGTAAAACTGCGCCCGAGGAGCGGGACCGCGGTCATCTGCCTGCCGGAGATCACTTCGCCCAACTGATTACTCGATGTTTCAACATGGATGCCGTTATCCTTGACCGTGACGCTTTCGTTCTTGTCGCCTGACTGCAGCGAAGCGTCAATCACCAGAGCAGCATTGGCGTCGACTACGATGCCGGTCCGTGAATAGGAATTGAAGTGCGGAAAACTTGCCTTCAGTACGTACCTGCCAACCGGCATTACCGGGAAGGCATATGTGCCGTCGTTTCCGGTGAAAGCGACTTGAGAAACACCTGTAGCCAGATTGGTTAACACTACTTCAGCGTGCTGAACGACCGCACCCGACGTATCGGTGATCTTTCCCGAGATGCGACCGCCGACACTGGCTAGAACAAGAGCGGCAGCGATTACGAGGACACTGACCACTCGCAAGACAATACATTTCATAAATTAGGTTTTGAACACGACCACGATGAGAGAGAAAAATTCCGGCCGCGAAGGCCTAAGGGGAAGATATCAGACTGTTTTAGTCGGATATAAGAAACAAACAGTTTTTGGGGTAATCTCTAGGCCGAACGGGGATTATTGGGGGTCGGAGCCGCTCTTCGAATAGCGACTGGTAAAGGGTTGCCCTATCGATCAACACATGTAAAAACAATGACTTGCGGGGAAACCGAGGAAATGAACCGAGCAATGGCGTTCAAACGTCGCCTCGCTGGCGACGATGGGCTGAAAACGTCCACAGATCCGCACTGAAGAAGGGTTCCAACTCCCTAGGGGGATTTCCCATACGCGCTAGCTTAAGGCGGGTACCTCGTGATCCGATCATTGATCGCAATCAAATTCGCGTTTTGAATATCCACCTTCCGGCGAAAAGAATAGTGCCTTCGGGTTGGTGGCCGAGTCGCTCTAAATAGTCATGCGTAAGATGGTTCGGATGAATGTAAAGACGGGAGCGCTCATCAGTGCCGCAGGCACGGTCATTAGCACCATTGGATCATTTTGGATCGCCTCCGTGAGTATCCGCTCGATTACCTCAGTCCACCCGAGCTGGAAATGGTGGATAACGCCATTGTTCGCGCTCGCCCTCCTTGACGGGATTCTGCCTCTCTTCTACTGGAGTCTCTATCGATTTGAAGGGAGGTTCAAGTTTCCGAAGTCGTCTCGGACCACTGCTCTCTTGGTGGCCTGTGCTATGGGAGTAGTTCTTTGCTTGGAAGCTCTAGACCTCGCCAAATCAAGAACCTTCCCTACTGCACCTGCCTGTCTCAGTCTGGTTGGCGAGCTATGCTGTGCTCTGCTACTTTTTTGCATATCTCAGTACCGAATCGAGGAAGACCAAGCCCCGCAACCAAAGTCCGGTGTGTTCTTTATCGTCACCAAGGTGGCGGCCTTGTGGGGAGCATTGTGGATTGCAATCGGTTGCCTGCAAGTCGTCGCAACGCCCTTTGTCTTCGCAGTAGATCGTCACGTTGCGTCCGGATACGGTCGGCCAACCCCCCAGTTCGCACACATCTTGGTCCCGAGTATGGAAAGACTTGTGAGCGTGCTCTGTCTCTGGATAACGCCGTGGCTTGTTTATACGATTAGCAGACGAACAGGAACGGCCGAATCGATGGTCACCGAATCTGCAGTGTCCTCGCGCCCCGACACCGTCTGACCTGACAGCAAGACCTACAACGCGAATCAGAAATCGAGCCGCCACATTAGCGCAGAGCTGTTGGCGGTTGCTCGGCTACCCGTACGTCGAACAGGGACGGATCGGAGTTCGACTCAATCTCCGACGCGCGCGTCATCTGACGAATTAGGCCCGCCCGCTCGTATCGGCGATCACATTGTAAGGACAGCGCGGAACCGGGCCTTGCCCTCCGCAACGCGGTCGTAGGCCTTCGCCGCGTCTACCAAGGGGTACGTCTCGACAATTGTTTTAACTTTTCCTTGCGCTACGAAATCAAGCGCTTCGTAGAGATATTCGGGGCTGTTTTGCTGGCTACCAATGATTTGAATGCGCTTCGAGATGAGATCCAGCAGCGAGACCGAAAGCGGCTCCGCGTCGGCACCCATCGTGACCAGCCGGCCGTCCGGCCGCAATCCCTGTATGCTGTCGACCATTGACTTAGTCGAATTTGAGGTACTAAGGATTACATCTGCGCCTCCCGCTCCGGCAAGGCTCTTGCCGTCGCGGACAACTTCATCCGCGCCGAGATCGCGGATCATCTTGTCTTTATCAGGGGAGTGCGAAACTGCGATGGTCTCGAAGCCTGCGGCCTTCGCGAATTGCACCGCCAGGTGCCCAAGCCCGCCGATTCCGAGCACAGCGACGCGCTCATGCGGCTTGGGATCGGCCCAGCGGAGCCCGCTATAGACTGTGTAACCGGCGCAGAAGATCGGGGCTGCTTGTTCGTAGGAAACCTTGTCGGGAATCAGATAGGTGGCGTCGGCATTCATCAGCATGTATTCGGCGTGTCCGCCTTGTGCCTCAACCCCTGTACCCTTCAGATAGGGGCAGAACATTTTGCGGCCCCGCTGGCACCATTCGCAGCGGCCACAGGTGGATTGAATCCAGGCGGTACCCACACGGTCGCCGATCTTTCGCGTGGTGACGTCGGGAGCTGCGGCAACAATCTCGCCGACCGGCTCATGGCCGAGGATTCGGGGAAATGATCCGGGCAAGTGTCCGCGCGTTTGATGGACGTCGGTGTAACAAATGCCGCTTGCATGCATCTTCACGAGCACTTGATTGTGTTCAGGCTGAGGTTGCGGAACTTCTTTGACCTGCCACGAACTGCTCACAGCCGGAACGACCGCAGCTTGCATAAATATTTCCTCCTAGCGACTTCGATGCAAGCGCCATTGTGGTCGGTGCATGATCATGCCATTTGATCCTCGGTCAATCGGACTCTCAAGCTGAGCTTAATGTCACCGGGTGAGCTGTCTGCGATCCGGAAGCTAATTCACCCTAAGTTAGCGTTTATGGGGCTTCGCCCATCTTTCTCCCTGCTCTTCTACTGAGCCACGGCGTTGCTCGCGCGCACGTTCAGGATGACCCGTCGATAGGAAGTAAGGCGCGGCGAGCCGTCGTCGGTGACGGCAAGAATAATGTGAGCGACGCCCTTGCCCGAGCAAGGTATCAGATTGGGCAGCCATACCGGACGGCAGGCAGCGGTTGCGGTAACCACGGCCTTTGGCGTATCGGCTCCGACGATAGTGACGTCGGCCGGATTGCTGCCCGTGACGCCAGCTTCGATGTAATGAAACCAGTTGAAGTGCAGGGGCTGGCCGTCTGGGTCACGGCTGCGGCTCGCGTCGAGTTCGATCGGTTTACTCACCTCTGCGTCGACCGTGAGAGGCGCGGTGCCGGATTGTCCATTTACATCCAGAATCGGATTGTGATTTGCGTGGGCGTAATCGGCGATGGTCCAAGTCATGCGTGCTGCGAAATCATTTTGGAAGGCTTCGCGCCAACGCCAGATCGTCGCCTGATCCGAGACGTACTCCCGCCCACCGATGCCCAGCACCGTGTCCTGCGAGGTAACACGTCCGAAGAGGTCCCCGCCTTGTGTCCAAATCGGATGGGTCTCGCCATAAGGTTGCCGATGAATGTAGCGTCCGCCCCAACCGCCCCAATCAGGGCGGCGATAGGCATTGAGGCCGTTGTCAATCAAACCAAGGAACGACGGTGTATCTCCCTCCATGATGAAAGCAAAACGAGGATAGACTTTGCCTAACGGTCCCTTGCTGCGAATGTTGGCATCGAGCCACTCGTTGGTAACTGTCGTGAAATCCGCACCCGCACCATTGCGGTAATAAGCGTCGCCACTGATGCCCGTCCAAGTGGCGTAGTAATACTCTCCGCCCGTCGGAGTGGAGGGCGCGACGATGTAAAAGAGCTTGGGGAACTCGCGGCGAATCCAGGGTCCGCCATCATCCTGGTCGGAGATTGAGTTGACACGTAGCGTTTCGACAAATCGATCGACTTCGGCGGGCGAGCGCGTGGAGCGGACCTGCAACAATGCTTGCGCGAGCGTATTCGCTCCCCCCCAGAGACAGATCCAGAGCGGGCGCGCATCATTGATCGCGGCCGCGTGATCTACTGCCTGCACGATGGCATTGGCGCCCTCGGACATTTTGTCGGAGCCTGTTGCCGCCATGCCATATCCGATTTGTCCCGTGAACACACGCCGGTCAAGATCGTCAGCTAGGGGCCAGCCCGACGCGTGCTTCAGTAGATTCGGCCGCACCTGGCCGTAAGCCTGAATCAGAGCACGCATGGTTTCGGGATGCACAACGGTCTTCTGCCATGTGGATGTGGAGGCGACCAGGGCTTCAATATCGATTTCGTTCGAGTAGAGGAGTAGACGGACGAGTGACATTTGATCGTCAGGCTCATTACCGATGTCGCTGATGATGATGGCGCGCGGGTGACCGGTGAATAAATCAACGTGCGTGGCGGGGATTTGGGCGACCAGACCGGGCACCAGCAGCGCGAACGACGCGACAAGAAAGCGCATGGCTCAGATTACACTTTTCACTGAATGTGAACGGAGACGCCGATCAGACGTACTTCAACAGCGCCATAAATCCGTAATCCATGTGCATTTGCTGGTGACAGTGAAACAGCGTCGGACCGGGATTTGTGGCCTTGAATTCCACTTCCATCTTCTGCCGTGGACCCACCACCACGACATCTTTGCGGATGCCGGACGTGGCCGCGCCTTCCACTTCTACTAACTCAAAAGTGTGCCGGTGCAGATGGACCGGATGCGCTTCGTCGCTGCGGTTATCGAAGACGAGCCGGTAGGTCTCGTTTGGTTTTATAAGAATCGGATCGGTCTTTGGATAAGACTTGCCGTTGATCGTCCAATGGTCTAGCCAGCGGTTACCCGCCCACTTCTTCTCGAATACCAACGGAACGCGAATACCCGCCGGGAAAGAATGCGCTTGATTGGAACTAAAGGCTCTGTAGTCCCATCGGGCCCTCGATGGCGTGAGCCACTGCGGCGCACTGCTTTGGTTTGCGTATTCGACAACGATGCCTAGGCCTTGTTGGCGGTCGTGATCGTCGGTGGCACCCAAAATCCACACGCCGGGCTGGTTCATTTCGACTAGGGCGTCGATTCGCTCCGCCGCTCCTAGTTCCAAGACGTCGGCCTCCTTAGGCTCGGGGATGGAATTTCCATCCAAGGACACAACTCGGAAACGGTGGCCCGAGAACGCGATTCGCCGATGGACGGTGGCGCTGGCATTCAGCATGCGGAACAGTATCCGCTGGCCCTGTTTGACCCGCACCGGCTCGCCGAAGCCGAGGGCATGAGAATTCACAGAACAGTATTTGTAGGCGACGTTCATGGAGTCATCGCCCTCGCCGCCGTTAGTCATGTACGGGTCCCACTCACGAAAGGCCAGGAAGAATTCCTGATCGTACGCGCCGGGCTCGCTCTTTGGATCGATACATAGAAAACCGAATTCGCCGCTATAAGTGGCTCGCCGCAGATCGCGACCGGCCATCATGTGGGTGTGATACCAGCGAGTGCCGTTCGGTTGAGCGATGAAGGAATACTGCCGTGAGGCGTGCGCCGGAATCATGGGAGTACCTTCTTCCATGGCCCCGTCAACGGCGGAGGGAATGTGGAGCCCATGCCAGTGGACGAGGTCCGTTGCGTCAGTTTCGTTCGCGACCTCAATGGTGACTTGCTGCCCTTCTCTCAGACGCACGAGGGGCCCTGGCGACGAGCCGTTAAAGCCGGTGGTCTTCAGCGTCTTTCCCGGCGCGACTTCCCAACTGACCTTGCCAATACGCAGAGTGACGTCGGGAGCCCCTTGCGGCTGGTTCGCTGATTGTGCTTTAGCCGTGGCGAGGGCACCTAACGCAGCGCATGAGCCAATCCGCAAGAAACTTCGCCGGTCAAATGCGTGGCGGTCCGGGGCTTCATTCGGGAGGTGCATGGGTGACTCGGCCTGATCTGATTATCCGCAGCGCGAAAGCAAGAGGCCCGGACAAAGCGCATACGCGCTAACCTAGCGGCCACCGGGTAACGTGAGAATATATTTATGTGGTACTACCACAGGAAGGATAGATGGGCGATTCCAAACTCGATCTCTTGCAAGGCACGCTGGATGTGATGGTCCTCCAGATCCTGGAAGTAATGGGTCCGCTGCATGGATATGCTATCGCGCGTCGAATCGAACAGGTAAGCAGCAACGAGGTACTACTGAACCAGGGCACCATCTACGCGTCGTTGGTGCGATTGCAGCAGCGAGGTTGGATCGCGGGCAGGTGGGGCACTTCAGACAACAACCGGAAGGCGAAGTTCTATTCAATGACAAGGGCGGGCCAAAAGCAGTTGGTGAAGGAAACTGCCTATTGGCAAAGGCTGTCGTCAGTCATGGGGCGGGTTCTCTTCATGCAAAGCCGGGGAGATGAAGAATGAGCCTTTCCGTTCGAGAAGCATTCAATCGTATGCGTTCCTTCTTCCGCAAACATCCGCTAGATCAGGAACTCGACGAGGAGTTCGCCTCACATCTCGAAATCGCCGTGGAAGAGAACATAGCGCGCGGTTTGCCTGCCGAAGAAGCACGCCGCCATGCCCTGGCCCGATTTGGCGGAGTGCAACAGGCGCGCGAGAAGCACCGCGAATCACGCGGATTGCCTTTACTCGACGTCCTGATGCAGGATTTGAGTTTTACCTTTCGGACATTGCGACGCGATCGCGGCTTCACGATCGTCGCAGTGTTGATTCTCGCGCTCGGCATCGGATCGAATATCGCTGTTTTTAGCGTGGTGAATACAATCTTGCTGCGACCGCTGCCATTTCGCGATTCGCAACAGTTGGTGCGGATTGTGGAGAAGAATCCGGAGGCGGGGGAATCCAGTAAGACCTATACGGCTGACGCCACACAGGATTTTCAGCAACAGAACCATTCCTTTCAATCTGTCAGCGGCTATTTCGCGTTCACTGGACCAGATAACTTCAAGCTCATCGGGCACGACCAGCCGGTGCCTGTTACGGGAATTCTGGCAGCGGAAGGCTTCTTTCAAACGCTCGCGGTCGAACCTTCGTTGGGGCGGTTGTTCAAGGCCGAAGAATTCGCCCATCACGCCCCACCGGTGGTGCTATTGGCCTATCCCTTTTGGAAACGACAATTTGACGGCGATCGCAACATCGTTGGGCGAGCAATTGACTTAAACAACACTTCTGTAACGGTGATAGGAGTGTTACCGGAAACATTCGATTTTGGATCGGTCTTTTCAGCCGGAGCCAAGGTCGATCTATTCACTCCCTACATCATGGATGATTTCCGCGACGATGGAAACGACCTGGCATTGGTCGGGCGCGTCAAACAAGGCGTGACGTTAGCGCAAGCACAGCGCGAGGCCGACCAACTCTTTCCACAACTCTACTTCGAGCACCACCACCCTGAATATGGAAAGGGCTACACGGGCCGACTTACCGAACTAAAAGAGTACGTCAGCGGTAAGTTGCGACGCTCGCTGATTGTCCTGTGGTGTGCTGTTGGTCTGATTTTGCTGATTGTTTGCGTGAATCTATCAAATCTGCTACTGGCCCGGGCAGCTGCGCGGAGCAAAGAATTTGCCATGCGCACCGCTTTGGGGGCGAGACGCTGGCGGCTGGTGCGTCAATCGTTAACAGAGAGCTTCGTGTTAGCCGCGGCTGGAGCGGTGGTTGGTTTAGGACTCAGTTATCTTGTGATCTCGTATCTGGCACATCAGGGATCGATAGCGCTGCCGTTGCTCAGCATGGTACGTGTGGACGGGAGAGCGCTGGGATGGACGGTATTAATTGCCGTGAGTGCAGCGGTTCTTTTCGGACTGTTGCCGGGTCTGCGCATGTCAGATGGCAATCTGCAGGAGGTGCTGAAAGAGAGCGGGCATGGAACCAGCAGCGGTCGGAATCGTGACCGTATCCGCTCGACGTTGGTCGTCGCGGAGATTGCCCTGGCTTGCGTACTGCTGGTCGGTGCCGGCTTGCTGCTGCGCAGCTTCCTGCGTGTTCTGGATGTTGATCTGGGCTTTGAGGCGAGTGGGGCGGCAGCGATCAGCATCGACTATGGGGACGATAGAAATCCGTCCAAGCGCGCGGCGATATGGCAGGAATTTGTGAGCCGAAGTTCGATGATCCCAGGCGTAGAGGCGGTGGGCATATCCGATAACCTGCCCATGAGCCGGAACCGGAGTTGGGGAATTGCGGCGAAGGGCCAGCAGAAGGTCGATGCCCGGGATTTCATTCCCGTGTACGTGTACATCGTCTCGCCTGGCTATCTAACGGCGATGGGGATGCGGCTGATGGAAGGCCGCGATATCCGATGGGAAGACCTTTACAACAACAGAAGCGTTGTGATCATTAATGAGACTGTTGCGCGAAAGTTGTGGCCCGGACAGAACGCCATTGGCCGTACCGCCGTTGCAGGCGGACAGGACGCGGAGGTGATCGGCGTCATTGCGGACGTACGCGAAAGCAGTGCGGAAGAGAATGCTGGAGCACAGATGTACCTGCCGAGCACGAAACAGTTTGGGCCGACTGGCGCGAACCTGGTGGTGCGTTCGAAGCTACCTTCTAGCGCGCTGGCAGCGCCTGTCATGAGAACACTACGGCAGATAAATCCCGTGCAACCGGCGACGGAATTCAAGCAGATTCAGGCGCTGGTGGATCACACGACATCCCCAAGGCGCTTCTTTGTGCTGCTCGTTGGAACGTTTGCCGGTCTTGGGATTCTGCTCGCTTCGCTAGGAATTTACGGAGTTATCTCATACTCCGTTACACGGCAGACACAGGAAATAGGCATACGCATGGCCCTTGGAGCGACGGAACGCCGGGTGCAGCTTGGCGTCATCTGGAAGACGCTGCAACTTGCGCTGATTGGCATCATGGTGGGAATTTTCGCGTCAGTTGTGGTGGCACGGCTTATCGCTTCGCTGCTATTTCGAACCGCCCCGACCGATCCGTTTGCATTCGCCGGGATGGTGATTCTGTTGGGTGCGGTTGCGCTGCTTGCCGGATATCTCCCGGCGCGAAGAGCGTCAAAAATCCATCCACTGGTGGCACTGCGCACACAGTGAAATCGAAATGGTGGGTTGTGTTTTCTGTGAACGGGCTATTTTGTGGACGACACGGAGCCAGCCTTCACCGCTGCTACTCCCGCGCTCCAGTTCGCCGCGAGATTGGCGGCGTTCAGGGTGCCGATTCCGGTCGAGAAATCCCAGCCGGTTGAGGTTCCGTATGCCTTGACGACCGTTGATGACGAGGTAGACAGCACTCCATAGTCGATCGTCGTACGACCGAAAAGCGTTCGCGTGCTCGAGCCGTAGCAGGCGGTTGTACCGTCACAGGGTACATCCATGTCGCCCAGCGTGACGTCATAGAAGGTACAGGTTGTTCCCACGGTGTTGCCATTGGTCGAATTGCAAGACGGGCTGCCGGTGGTTCCATACTCAGCGGAAGCCAGGGCATAGTAGACCGGGTTCGGATTGCCAACGTGGGTGACACCGTTCTTCTGATTCACCAGTGCTTGAATGCCGGCCATGATTGGCGAAGCAAAAGAAGTTCCCCCGGCGCCTGCCCAGCTGCTGGGCGCTCCGGTGCAGGGTGTTCCACCATCGGCGACATCGCTATCGCAGAACACGTAGTAGTGGCTCCAGACTCCATTGGCGGCAAAAAGCGACACGTCCGGAATATCACGAACACCATCGCTCGGATTTCCGACGACAGACTGCCAAGACGGCTTCGCGTATCCCTTGCAGGTCCCGCTGACGACGCCGGATATGCTCGGTGAACCGGTGGCGCAGCCGCTGGGGCCGCCGCTTCCTGCGGCAGTCGTGAGGAAATACTCTTTACCGAAGCTGGTGTTACAGAAGCCAGCACTTCCATAGGACTCTGAGTAGCCTATGACTGTCGCAATCAACGAACTGGCACACGAATCGTTCCAGGGAATCTCGGGAACGTACGACTTGGCAGAGCCATAAGTGCTGGTATTGTAGGAATTCCAATAGGAGGAACTTGCCCCCAGGTAAGTGTCGGCGAAATCGGTGCCGCCTACCGCCACGTTATAAGGAGTTGACGAAAATCCGCTGACACCCACGCCGTGCGTGGCATAGGGTTGGTCGGCATCGCAACTGGCCGCACCTTCATCCCCAGACGATACGAACACCGAAACGCCTGCCGTTACGGCTTGCTGATAGGCAGCGCTGTACGTTGCATTGGCGGAGGCGCCGTTGGCAGCTTCACACTCGCCATAACTGATACTGATCACCGAGGGAAGTGTGCCGCCGGCGTTCAAAAGATTCTGTAGAGCAATCAATCCGCCGAAGGTGACGGCGGTGTCGCTGCAAGAGGTCAGCTGAATGGTGGCGCTTGGGGCAGCAGCGCTGGCCCATTCGGCATCGAGTTCAGCTTCTTCCTCAAAACCGCTCACAACGCCCGGATTTGTGCAACCGGAGCCGGGATGCACTTGCGTAAAGGATCCTTTTGTATAGGTGGCGAGACCGAAGGCCGAGCGGAACGAGGTCCAGTCCGCGGCGCTATAAACGTTGGTGTCTTCAATCACGACGATGGTCTGCCCTTGCCCCGAGTAACCCGCTTTGAAAAGAGGGTTGAGGTTGTAGATCGTCGCCAAATCTGCCGGCGTTACCGCGTAATAAGGCGTGCCTCCCGAGGAGAACGTGTAGTCGCCGTGAGCGGTCTTCTTCTTCATCGGCCGCGGCATGAAGTCATGCAGGGACGCGATTCCTGCGACTGCGGGCGCTAGTGCCGCTGGGATCTCCGGATCCGTCATATTGGCAATATGCGCGACGCCGTCTACTTCCAGGTGATGAATTTCGGTGCCGAAGCCCCGCTTCACCTGGCCTGCCGTTCCCGAAAAATCGACGGTCACCTGATTGGCGTACACCTGGTTGACGGTGAATCCCTGCGATTCGAGCCAGGTTGTGACCTTTGCGATGTCGGCTTCTGCCAAGCCAAAGCGCTCGCCAAACTGCGATGCAGTCAGCCATTGATGGAAGTTCGGCGAATTCGGGTCGTGAAGCTCGGCTGTGAACTGATCAAGTGCCTGTTGCAATTCCACCGGACGCTGCAACTGGAGCATCATGTGCTCCATCGGCATATCGTCCATCACAATGCCCCGATCGTTGGCGGGGTTCGCCTCCGCCCTGGTATTGCCCAAAAGCGCCAGGCGCAGATTATTGCTAGTAGGCTGCGTAATTAGCAGACGCTTGGGCGACTCGGAACCTTGTCCAGGAGCGGCGGTTGCAAGAGCAATCGCCAAAAGGGCACTGACAGTTAAAGTACGACGCCTCAATAGGCACCTCGATGTACGCATGATGGTACACGACTTAGCCCGGTCTAACAATACCCCAGCAGGGAAAAAACCGTCACGAATCGGGCGAGTTCGTCATGTGGCGGATTCGCCCAACCTCAAAAACAGGTGCGACCGGCAGCGCTTCAAAGTGGTCCAATAGAAGAGTAGGAATCGAACGATACGAACAGGGAGGTCTCTTCGTGCCCAGTCTTTTATCTCAACTTCGCCAAATGACCACAGTGGTCGCCGATACCGGCGATATCCACTCGATTGAAAAGTTCCATCCGCAGGACGCGACCACGAACCCATCGCTGATCACCGCGGCCGCCCAGATGCCCGAATATCAGCAGATTGTCGACGATACTCTGCTGACGGCCCAAAAGATATTGGGCAGCGGAGCCAAGGACAGCGAGGTAGCAACACTCGCTTTTGAGCGGCTCGCCGTGGCGTTCGGCCAAAAAATTCTCGCGATCATTCCGGGCCGGGTATCGACCGAGGTGGATGCTCGCCTTTCTTATGACACGGAAGCCACCATAGCAAAGGCCCGGTCAATTATCGGCCAGTACAAGGATCTGGGGATCTCGAAGGAGCGAGTTCTAATCAAGATCGCTTCAACCTGGCAAGGCATCAAGGCCGCTGAAAAACTCGAAAAGGAAGGCATCCACTGCAATCTGACGCTACTGTTCGGTTTGCATCAGGCAATTGCCTGCGCTGAGGCTGGCGTGACGCTGGTGTCTCCGTTCGTAGGGCGGATTCTGGATTGGTACAAGAAGAACACAGGCAAGGACTATCAGGGCGCCGATGATCCGGGCGTGCAATCGGTGACCCACGTTTACAACTACTTCAAGAAGTTCGGCTACAAGACAGTGGTGATGGGCGCGAGCTTCCGGAATATCGGCGAGATCAAGGAACTGGCAGGTTGCGATCTGCTCACGATCTCTCCGCAACTGTTGGCACAATTGGACTCGATGGAAGGTGAATTGCCGCGCAAGCTGGATCCAGCTCACGCCAAAGACCATGCCATCGAGAAGATTACGATTGACGAGGCGACATTTAATAAGATGCACGCCGAAGATCGGATGGCAACCGACAAGCTGGCGGAAGGGATCAAAGGATTCAGCGATGCTTTGGTCAACCTCGAGAAGCTGCTGGCTGACCGGTTGGCGAAAATGGGCGTCAGCGCGTAAGCTGTTCCGACAATGCTTGGGCGAAGGAGACGGCGAGCAAAGGCTCGGCCGTCTCCTTTTGTTTAGAGGCGGGGTGCCTGAACCGCTATTGTTGATTGTTCTCGAGGCCGGTCCAATAGCCAGGCCTTGCGTGAACGACGGCAGCGGGGCGGTTTCGAATCGTAATTTGCAAGCGATGAAAGACCGGTTCTTCCGACTCCGAGGGAGTAAACGACACGTAATAGCGGCTGTGTATTTCCTTGCTCAATGCGAACAGATCGTTCTCTAGTTTGTGCTTGGTTTCAAAGCTAATGCGCTGGCCCCCGGTCGCGGTGACGAGTGCCTCCATTGTGTTCCTTTTGGCCAGGCGGGCTACTTCCGTAATCGCCATTAGCGGATCGAAGCCCCGATTGGGTGGCTCGTAGTCGCTTCCTTTGGTCGTGAACGCGGTCGCATAGGCGGAGTAAGAAAGGCCATAAATGGTGGTTGACAGTTTCTGAGTTCGGTTAATCACGTCGGCCAAATTGGCTTCGCTGCCCCGGTCCTTGGATTCGCCGATCACAAAGATGGCGGTTCGGCGCGATAAGGGGCGCTTTTCGGACGGGCGCTGTTCGAGAAGGTCCGCCGCTTTGGCTATGGCATCGATCATCTTTCCGCCCGTATCACCGCCCGGCTTTAGAGCTTCGAACGTATCGGTGACCTGATCAGCGTCGCGGGTGAACTTGTGCAGCACTGTGACCTGATCGTTGTACCCGATAACCGCTACTTCGCCGTTTGCACCGGCGACCGCCTCGGCAATGATGGCACCCACCGGCCTGATTTTAAGAAGGGCGGGCTGAGAGATATCACTGGTTTGGATAACGATAACGAGCGAGAGTGGAGCGATGATGGCGTCGCTCGCGTCGACCCGAACCTTACGCGGTTTGCCATCGTCGAGCACGAGGAAGTCGTCTTCGCTAAGTCCGTCGATGGGATTCCCCTTATCATCAGCGATGCTGACCGGCACGATGACAAGGGGAACGGTGGTCCGGATGGTGGTTTGAGGCGCGCTAGGAACCCGTCCCGGCGGCTCCTGAGCCGGGGGCTTCTGAAGCGCGGTCATCTTTTGTGAAGAGGCAGCCGCGCTTAGGAGCAGGAAAGCTAGAGCAGGCCAGAGGCGCATGAGCGAAAGATGCATCGGGACGCGGGCGTGTTCCTGACTTTCGTCGCCCCCACCATTTCTCGGAAGGGAATCACGCTAATGCGGCAGATTGATGTCGTCCTATTTCGAAACGGGTTCGACCGAGACGGCTGCTCGGTGAGTGGCATTTGGGCCGATGCCACGCCAGCAGAGTTGTCCGCTGAGAATCAAGAGCATGATGAGGAGGGCAACCTTAAGAGGCTTCTGAGCGACGCGGCCAGCAAGGAAAGAGCCGGTTATGGCACCGCCGATTCCCCCAATGGAGAGTTTTAGAAGCAGCGCTGGATCCACATTGCCATTGCCAATCTGGAATCCGCCGCCTATCAGTGATAGCACCAGGCCGAAGCAGATATCGGTTCCCACAACTGCCGCTGTAGTTAGCGTGGTGAAGCTAAGCAGCAGCAATGAGCCGAGCGCACCAGCGCCGGCCGACGAAAAGCCAACCTCCATTCCGATGGGGAAGGCGAAATAGGGCAGCAGGCGAGCACGATCGCGCTGGAGCGACTCGAAACGCGGCTGAGTCAGACGCCACAAGTGGATGAGCGCCGTGATTCCGATGACCGCGCCGATCAGCGTGTAAAGGACCCCTTCCCGGGCCACCTTCTGCAATGAACCGAGCACGAATGAACCGGCGATGACACCTGGAATGCCGCCAACCAGTAGGAAACGGAGCACCCGCCAGTCGACCTGTTTTCGAACAAGATAGACGGGCGCCGCAAAAACCTTAACGATGAAACCGAAGGTGAGGGCCGATCCAACCGCGATGGCGGGAGGCACGCCTAGCCCCAACATCAGGATCGGCGTGGTGAGGCTGCCCGCACCGACTCCGGTAATGGCAATGGCTGTCGCGATAAGAAATCCGATCAGTACTTCCACAAGAGCCTCGTTTATGTTGCGCGTTCCTGTCCGGCGATATGAATGCCGCACTCCACCTTGCGGCCAGCCCATCTGCCCGACCTGGGATTCAAGGAATCGACCGGCAGTAAGGTGCAGGGCTCACAGCCGATGCTGGTATAGCCTTGGTCATAAAGCGACAACAGCGGGATCTCCGCGTTTCGTGCAAACTGCCAGACGTCGCGATCTGTCCAAGCTGCGAGCGGGCTGATTTTTGGAATCCGTTTGCCGGTCGGTAGCGCAAATACATCCGTTACCTGGAGGTTTGCGCGAGTCGGCGATTGGACCCGCCGGAGACCGGTCAGCCAGCTATCATAACGCTCCAGGGCGGCGAAAAGCGGCCTCACTTTGCGTAATTTGCAGCATTGGTCGGGGGCCGATTGGTAGAGCAGACCGAACGCGGATTCCTGCGCGGCGACCGTCTCTTCCGGTACCACATTGACCAGATTTAGTCCGTAGCGAGCGGTCATAGCATTCCGGTACTCATAGACTTCTGCAAAGTGGTACCCAGTCTCCAGAAATAGGACGGGGATGTCCGGGGCCACTTCCCGGGCAAGCGCAAGAACAACCATATCCTCGGCTTGAAAGCTACAAGTCAGGCAGGGCGCGTGACTTACGGAAAGCGCCTCTCGGATAGCCGCACCCGCCTCTATTGCTAGTTCATTTTGCTCGGCTATGGCCATGGAAGAATCTACCTTTCCTTCGCTTACACTTCGCTAAATCCCGCCGGTGTCGACCCATTCCGGTTCCACCAGCAGGACACCATAGCGCTGTAAAGCATTCTGGACCTCCTGAACGGCGGCTTCGTCGTTTTCGGCAAACTCGTGGGCTGCCAGATCGACAATCCAGGAGCCGTCGGCTGTCACTATGCGCGTTTCGTCTGGCTGGACAGCGCGAGTTCCCGGGACTCCGCGACCCGATACGATGACCAGCCAAGCGGCTTCAACCAGAGTAGACTTCCACGCGTCCACATCGGTCGAACGAAGTTCCGTAAAGCGGACTACCGCGCAGCCATGATCGAACAGCCGCCGCTCCAACAGGCTTCCGACGCTTTCACGATTTCCCAGGAAGATGATGGCGCCCCGATGCCTGTTCCGCGCGATTCGCTCAGCGGGCGTAACGGGATGCCGCGCTAGTTCCGGAATAGCGGCGACGGTCGACTGAATCATTCCGGCGGCAACGGTGGAATTGGTGAACGGATCGATCAAAACAAAGGCGCCGGTGATTCGATTCTCGGTGTAAGGATCGCAATAGAGGGGGCGAGAGACGGAAAGGATGACGACGCCAATCTCGTTCATGGCAAGGCTTGGCGGGGGCGTCGTCAGCGTGTGCGCCGCTTCAGGTTCCAGCGTGTTGATATTGATGCGATGCTCGAGCACATCGATATGCGCCCATTCGAGCCTTGACGTGTGCTTCAGCCGGTAGCGTTTCTTAAGATCGAGCGCCTCTTCGCTGAGCCAAACCAGTATTGACTTGAGGACGGAGCCTCTCTCGGGCTCGTCGCCGGCCGGGACGATCATATCCCCGCGCGCGATATCAATTTCGTCGTCAAGTGTCAGGGTCACCGACTGTGGTGCTTGCGCGAATTCGAGCAGACCAGAAAAGGTGACGATACTTTTCACCCGCGTCTGTCTGCGTGAGGGCAGGACAGCCACGCGTTCGCCCTGCCGAATCGTTCCGGAGGCTATCTGTCCTGCATAACCGCGAAAATCAAGGTCGGGGCGGATGACGCGTTGTACCGGGAAGCGAAACGGCACGTTGGTTGCCTGCGCGCCGACAGGCACACTCTCCAGGTATTCGAAGAGACTGACGCCCTCAAACCAAGGCATCCGCTCGCTACGGTTGACGACATTGTCGCCGAGCAGTGCGCTAATCGGCAGAAAGTAGCTGCTGACGCTCGTTAGCTGGCTCAGGAAGCGCTCAAAATCGCGCTGAATCTGCCGGAAGACAATTTCGCTGTAATCGACGAGATCCATCTTATTAACAGCGATGACCAGATTGGGGATTCCGAGCAGCGATGAGATGAAGGCGTGGCGGCGCGACTGAGGAAGCAAGCCTTTGCGGGCGTCGATCAGGACAATTGCGAGTTCTGCTGTCGACGCGCCGGTAACCATGTTGCGCGTAAACTGCTCATGGCCTGGCGTGTCGGCGATGATGAACTTCCGCTTCGGCGTTGTGAAGTAACGGTAGGCCACATCGATCGTGATGCCCTGTTCACGCTCCGCTCGAAGGCCGTCGGTAAGCAGTGAAAAATCGATGATGCCGGCGTTGCGGCCTTCAGACGCTTTGGTGACGGACTCCAGTTGATCGAGATAAACGTTTTTTGAATCGTAGAGCAGACGGCCGATCAGCGTGGATTTGCCGTCATCGACGCTGCCGGCGGTCGTGAATCGCAGCAGGTCTTTACGCGATTCGGCATCGAGCAGATCTTCCACGGGCGCTTCGAGGCTGGTGATACCGGCTCTCAGAAATAGCCCTCCTGCTTTTTTAACTCCATTGAGCCGTCTGTATCGTGATCGATGACCCGATTCTGGCGCTCGGACTTCTTGATGGTGAACAGCTCTTCGATGATCTTGGGAACGGTGTCTGCGTCGGAGCGGATGGCGCCGGTGCACGGGCTACAGCCGAGTGACCGCATCCGGCACTTGATCAGTTGCGGCTCCTCGCCCGGCAAGTGCGGAATGAACGGCTGTTCGGGAGAAATGAGTTGATCCCCACGCACAAACATGGGCCGTCGCTTGGCAAAATACATCGGCACAATCGGTATGTTTTCAACGTGAATGTATTGCCAGACATCCAGTTCTGTCCAGTTGGAAAGTGGAAAGACCCGGAGGTTTTCCCCAGATTCAATCCGAGTGTTGTAAACGTTCCAGAGCTCGGGCCGCTGGTTGCGGGGGTTCCATTGCCCGCGCGAATCGCGGAACGAAAAGACACGTTCCTTGGCGCGTGACCGCTCCTCGTCACGACGGGCGCCCCCGATTGCCGCATCGTAGTTGCCTTGACGCAGGGCATCAAGCAGAGCTTGGGTCTTCAGGCCGCCGCAGCAGCGCTGGGTACCCCATGTAAAAGGCGTTGCGCCATCATCCAGCGCTTTCTGGTTCGTGTGGACAACTAACCGGACACCGATCGATTCGCAGAAGCGGTCACGGAACTCGATCATTTCACGGAACTTATAGCTGGTGTCGACGTGTAGAAAGGGAAAGGGGATGGGGCCGGGATAGAAAGCTTTTTGCGCGAGCCGGACCAGTACCGAAGAGTCCTTGCCAATCGAATATAGGAGAACGGGACGTTGGCATTCTGATGCTACCTCCCGAAGGATGTGGATGCTTTCCGCCTCGAGCAGCTGGAGATGGTTGAGGGTGAGCATCGTGGTAGAACCACTTTAGCATGAATTGTAATCCCTATCGGGAAAGGGGTGTTGGCGTTCCGAATCAACTACTTGGGGTGGGTTCAAACCGAGCGCAGGTTTGTTAGTGTTCAGTATAGACTGAGAGACCAAGAGATATCCGATCCGTCGTGTGTCGGCGCGGGCTCCCCGATACGGAAGGGAATAGGTCATTCCGCCTTCCCCTAACAGTCGAGAATTGGCAATCGAACCGTGACGCGTCGAGATCTTTCACCTTGGTTCGCGGTGGCGGCATCCGCTTTAGGTGCGGACCGCCGAACGGCTGACGCAGGCGTCAGACTGTGTATTAACCTCACAGGGTAGAGTGATTCCGAAAGGTCGCGGAGGATAGCTTTGTCCTCCTAAAACGCGAATGGATGTTACGGAGGCCTTCAATGTTTAAGTCTGGAATCGCTGTAAAATTTGGTCGGCTGAGTTTAACAGTCGGCTGTGGTTTGGCGCTAGTATCGCTGAGCGCCGTCGCGCAGTCAGTCGCTCCTGCTCCCTTAACCCTGACTGCCGACCAGGATCACAAGAACATGATGGATCAACTCGGCATCAAGGCGCTCCGGCCCGGCCCGAGCGGTGATGAAAAGGCGCCAAATCACGCCAACTACGACGAATCGCTGGCGAATCCGTTTCCCGATCTGCCGGATCTCTTGACCCTGAAGAACGGGAAGCGCGTGACAACTGCAGAAATGTGGTGGAAAGACCGGCGTCCTGAGATCGTGGAGGACTTGGAGCGGGAGGTATATGGGCGTTTGCCAAGGAACTTACCAAAGGTCACATGGACAGTGAAGGTCACCGATCACGAGTTTGTTGGCTTTACGCCGGTAATTGCAAAACAACTCGTGGGCCACGTGGACAATTCCGCGTGCCCCCAGATTGACGTGAATATCTTGATGACCGTGGTTGTTCCAGCCAATGCCAAGGCGCCCGTCCCCTTGCTAATGATGTTCGGCAGAACGGGCCTGCCAAATCCGACACAGCCGCCGCAGGAAGATATGGAGCGCATCAATCGGGCGTTGAAAACGTTGCTTGAGAAGAGCGATCCTGAGCTGGCTTCAATCTTCGCTGCATACCCGGGCTACAGCCCGCTCAACGCCCTGACGCCGTCCTTCGGGTTTGGAGCTCCACGGCCTCCAGCTGGCGATCCACCGACGACCGCACAACTGATTGCCGATGGCTGGGGCTACGCAACGATCGATCCAGCCAGTATCCAGGCTGACAATGGTGCGGGCCTGACGCGCGGAATCATTGGGTTGGTGAACAAGGGGCAGCCGCGTAAGCCCGACGACTGGGGTGCTCTGCGGGCCTGGGCCTGGGGAGCGGCGCGGGGACTGGATTACCTCGAAACCGAGCCGGCCGTCGATTCGAAACATGTTGGCATCGAGGGCGTATCAAGGTATGGCAAGGCGGCGCTGGTGACGCTTGCTTTTGAGCAACGCTTTGCTATGGGGTTGATCGGCTCGTCCGGCGAGGGTGGGGCCAAACTGAACAGGCGCAACTTTGGTGAGGCGGTTGAAAGCCTGACTGGTGGCGAATACTACTGGATGGCCGGTAACTTCATGAAGTATGGAGCGTCGGAGGCGGCCTTCGGCAGCAAGAACGCCGGGGATTTACCTGTGGATGCACACGATTTGATCGCCTTGTGCGCACCCCGGCTGACCTTCATTAGCTACGGCGTGCCGGCGATGGGCGACGCGAAATGGCTCGATCAACAGGGAAGCTATATGGCGACTGTGGCAGCGCAGCCGGCGTTTGAATTGCTCGGAGCCAAGGGTCTTGGCGTTTCGAGCGACTATCACTCAGAGAAGATGCCGGCCGTGAATGAGGGACTGCTAGATGGGCAGCTGGCGTGGCGGCAGCACGATGGCGGACATACCGACGCGCCGAACGTGAAGTACTTCATCAAGTGGGCCGATAAGCAAATCAATCGCACTCCGGCCTCTTGAGGCTTAAGTAAGCAGACTTCGGAGCGGGCTTAGGCCGCGAGTCCTCAAGCAGCTCTCACTCATTGATCTCCCAGACAGTTGATCTTCGTACACTGGATGATCTTCATACAATAGTTAGGCTGCCGATGTTAGTTCGCAACCTCATCACGGTCGCACTGCTTTCCGTTTCCTGTGCCTTTGGCGCGGGCGACAAACTTTCAGCCGTCATCATCGATGGCGTCAACAACCATGATTGGGAGGCCGGCACCGCGGCCATTCGGACCATCCTTGAAGGGACTGGCCGCTTTTCCGTTGACGTTTCAACTTACCCAAAGCTTCCCGACTTTTCCCATTACGACGTCGTCATCAATAACTTCAACGGCGGCCACACCCCCGCCGGGATCCGCTGGCCAGCCGATGCCGAACGTGCACTCGCAGCCTATGTTCGCAACGGTGGCGGACTGGTTATTTTCCACGCGGCAAACAACGCATTCCTTGAATGGCCTGAATACAACCAGATGATCGGTCTCGGCTGGCGCGAGCCATCCTTTGGCTCGGGGGTTGCCATCGGCCCGGGCGGGTCCATTCAGGTCATTCCTAAAGGCCAAGGTCTTGCTCCCGGGCACGGGCCCCGACATGACTTCGACCTGTTTGTGCTTGACCAGCAGCACCCCATCACCCGGGGCCTGCCGTTGTACTGGTCGCATCCGTCCGAGCAACTGACCCACGGTCAGCACGGCCCCGCTGAAGGCTTGACCATCCTCACTTACGCTTTTTCCGAAATCTCCCGGCAGGGTGAGCCGATGGATTGGGTCCGCCAGTACGGCAAGGGACGGGTTTACACTACCATGCTCGGGCACACCTGGAACAACGAACTCAACCCGAACCTCGACGACGTCAACTTTCAGGCTCTGTTGGCGCGAGGAACCGAATGGGCTGCGACTGGGACTGTCACGCTGGCTGCCGACCTTGGTTGGAAACCCCTGTTCAATGGCAAGAACCTGGATGGATGGGAGGTGCGTGGGGCGAGCGTTTGGAGCGTCATGGACGATGGCGTCCTGCTAGGGCAGCGAGTTCATCCGAACGCCGCCGCGCCGTTTAGCTCTCCTTGGCCCGTCGACGCCAAGGAATATGCGGCGTGGCTTTACCGGCAGTCCTGGCTCTATACAACCCAGGAATTCACCGACTTTGACTTGCATGTCGAGTACTGGATTCCGCCCGGAGGCAACAGCGGCGTCTCCATTCGTGACCGGTCACGCGCCCACACGGCTGTTGGCGAGCCCGACTCAGAACGGCCTGATCTCGCGTCGTTCCCGAAAACGACGCCGGCGCATATTGGCTATGAGATTCAGATCTGCGACGATGATCGGGAGAAGTTCCAATCGGGCAGCGTTTACACGTTTGTGGCGGCGAAGACCGGTTTGCAGCGAGCATCGTCCTGGAACAGCATGGAGATCGAGTCACGGAATGGCGCCATCCGTGTCCGCGTCAACGGCACCCTCGCCGCCGAATATGCCGGCGATCCGGCCCGATCCAAATCAGGACCGATTGGCCTCCAACTTCACGATCAGTTCACTTCGGCCATGTTCAGAAATATTCGTATCCGCGAGCAGTAGCGGTCGGGCATTCGTACGATCCCAAAGACTGTCATATGATTCGAAGGCCATGAGGAAAGCAGCAACCATCACGTTTGTCATCGCCTCTCTTGCAACTGCGCTAGCGCAATTCGTAGATACCGCTGCCAAACCCTCCGGCAGCCGCACTAACGATCCTGCCGCAGTCGAACTTTTCCGCGATCGGGGCCTTGGCCTCTTTATTCACTGGGGAGTTGATGGAACGCTCGGAGGTGTCATCTCGCACTCCCTGGTCGGGGCTTCACCCGATTATGTCCAGCGCTTCTTCGAAACACTTCCGAGCTACTTCAATCCCGATCGATTCCAGCCTGACGACTGGGCGCGTCTTGCTAAGCTCGCGGGCTTTCGGTACGTGGTGTTTACTGCCAAGCACCACGCTGGCTTCTGCATGTGGGACACGCAGACTACCGACTTCAGCGTGATTCACACTCCTTATGGAAAGGACGTTCTGGGTCCCCTGGTAACTGCCTTCCGCAAGCAGGGTATTGCCATAGGCATCTACTTCTCTCCCGACGATTTTTGGTGGCTGTACCAGCACCACATCACTATCAATCGCCATGTCGCCGGTGTATACCCGCAAGACATCCCGGAGTTCATGGACTACACCAAGCGTCAGTTGAAAGAATTATTGACCAACTACGGCCCTATCGACTACCTGTTTTTCGACGGCCCTGCCGAGAAACTGACCGACTACGCATGGCAGCTTCAACCGAACCTCGTCATCACTCGCGGCGTGATGGAAACTCCCGAGCAATACACTCCGGGCGTTGCTCTGCCTGAAGCATGGGAAGGCAATCTCACCATGGGCACTGAGTGGCCATGGAAAGCCACGAATGAACGATACAAGTCCGGCACGGAACTGATCGACACGCTGATCGAGACCCGAGCCAAAGGCGGCAATCTGCTTCTCAACATCGGCCCTAAGCCGAATGGAACAATCCCGGATGAACAGGATGCGCGCCTGCGCGAGATTGCCTTATGGAATTTCGTGAATGGCGAAGCGATTCGTGACGTGCGACCCTGGGTGATCACTAATGAGAACAACGTCTGGTTCACGAAAAAGAAAAGCGAGCAAACCGTCTACGCTTTCATCACGCATGAGGAGCATTGGCGATTGGGCGATTCCAAAACCATTGTGCTGCGTTCTGTCAAGGCGACCCCGCAGACGACGGTCTCTGTCCTCGGTCAATCAGATGCAATCGTCGAATATAAGCCAGAAGTGAAGCCTAAAACAACGTTCACGCAAGACAGCAGCGGCCTGCATATCACTGCTTACCGAGCACAGCGGCTCTACACTGATCGGAGCTGGCCAAACCCCATAGTGGTGAAACTGACTAACGTGGATCCCGCCATGTATCCGCCGCAGGTCTCGACTCTGGCCGCAAAATGGAATCCGGTTGCGGCCAGTGAAACGCTCCACGGTAATCTGACGAACATGGGGAACGTCGAGGAAGTGAAGGTGGGCTTCCAGTTCCGACTGAAGAAGGACGGCACAGACCTCTCTGAACGGACGGAGCCGTGGACCGATCTACCAACAACTGCCCGGACCGCCGCCGGAGAATTCGAATACTCTCTTAGCGGGCTCGCGCCTAATCGCGACTATGAATTCCGAGCCCTGGTCCAACACCCACTCCTCATCACATATGGACAGGAGAAGACTTTCCGCACCTCGGAGACGCCACGCTAGGTAATTCGCGGCGGGTGGAGGAGGAGGCAATGACAAACATTGTGAAGCCCCCTTGTGATGAAGGGGTGATTATGGCCACCTCACCGGTTCACCAAACGAGTCGTTGTGGTCCGTGGGTTCTCACCGCCACAATCCTGGGGTCCAGCATGGCCTTCATCGACGGAACGGTGGTCAATGTCGCGCTTCCTGCGCTCCAATCGGCTCTGGGAGCCACCGTATCGGAAGTTCAATGGATCGTCGAAAGTTATGCGCTTCTATTGGCCGCCTTGCTGTTACCGGGCGGTTCGCTTGGCGACCTCTACGGCCGCCGGAAGATTTTTGCGACAGGAGTATTTGTTTTCGGTCTGGCATCTACGTTGTGTGGCCTTGCCCCAAACGTCTCAACGCTGATAGTAGCTCGCGCACTACAAGGTCTTGGTGGAGCGCTTCTGGTACCGGGAAGTCTCTCCTTAATTAGCGCTTCGTTTCCGATGGAGGAGCGGGGACGTGCAATCGGAACCTGGTCGGGTTTCACTGCGATTACTGCGGCCATCGGCCCGGTCCTCGGTGGGTGGCTGATACAACACGCATCCTGGCGTTGGGTGTTTTTCATCAACGTACCAATCGCTGCCGTTGTTCTGCTACTCACTCTGCTGCGCGTTCCCGAGAGCCGCAATCCGGGACAAAGTCATGACCGTCTCGATTGGCCTGGCGCTGTGCTCGCGACAGTTGGGCTCGGTGGAATCGTGTTCGCTCTTATCGAACCCTCTCACAGCCTGATCGCAGGAGCCGCGGGAGTGATGGCGGCCGTGGCGTTCGTCTTCACTGAGCAACATTCGCGCGCCCCGATGCTTCCGTTCGGCCTTTTCCGGTCGCGTAACTTCACGGGTGCCAACTTACTTACTCTGTTTCTCTATGCGGCCTTCGCAGGCGTGCTCTTTTTCTTCCCGCTGAATCTGATTCAGATCCAGGGCTATTCTGCTACCGAGGCCGGTGCGGCGCTACTGCCGCTGATTCTGCTGATCTTCTTTCTGTCACGCTGGTCCGGTGGGCTAGTCGAGCGGTATGGCGCGAAGTTGCCGCTGGTCCTGGGTCCTCTGATCACAGCCGTTGGCTTCGCCCTGTTAGCCGCGCTCGGCATTGGTGGAAGTTATTGGACGACGTTCTTCCCGGCGGTCGTGGTTCTGGGACTTGGTATGGCCGTGAGCGTCGCGCCACTTACCACCACGGTGATGAACTCCGTCTCTCGGAACCATGCTGGAACTGCCTCTGGCATCAACAATGCGGTTTCGCGGATCGCAGGTCTGCTGGCAATTGCCGTTCTTGGCTTTGTGCTGATCAGCGTATTCAATCGAGATCTGGACAGGCGCCTGGACACTTTGTCGGCGTCGCCCGAACTCCGACAAGAAATCGATTCGCAACGGCTCAAACTTGCCGCCATCCAAACTACAAACTCAGGTGCTCGCGAGGCGGTCGCCCAGTCTTTTCTCGCGGGCTATCGCATGCTCTTATGGGTCGCGGTCGCGTTGTCGATTGCGGGATCTCTCAGTGCGGCAATTTTGGTTGAGAATCGAGTTCAAGCGGATCTAGATGTTGCTGGCAAGGGTTGACTCAGCCGAGACAGCAACAGTGATCAGTATCATCGGAACCGATGGGACGAAGAACCCGTACGGTTAAGTATGCGGCGGTGGAGACTGATTATGCTGATCGTGGCCGTCGCGATTGTTGGTGCGATCGGATTCGGCTTGGCTGGTGCGTTCCTCGCCGAGGGTGCCCTGCATCCCTCGCAGACTCGCACCGCCGCAGAGACGGATGCATTATTGAATCGGATCAGCTTCGCGCAGGCCGCCAGTTGCCGTTCCCTATTTCTTCAGGCATCGGACGGAACACGCTTGCATGGGTACTGGCTGGCCCGACCAGGCGCCACCAGAACTGTGATGATCCTCCATGGCATCGGCGACTCGTCCTACGGCTCGGCAGGGTATGCCCCATTCTTGTTACGCCGCGGCTTCAACGTGTTGCTGCCCGATAATCGGGGACAAGGGCAAAGCGGCGGCATCAATACCTTCGGTTTGGATGAGGCCGGCGATGTGGTGCGCTGGAGTGAGTGGCTTCGCGCCAATACGATGACGACTGAGCTGGACGGCTTGGGAGAAAGCCTCGGCGGCGGGGTACTGTTGAGCTCGCTCGCCAAGCACGTGCCTTTCCACGCGGTCGTGGCTGAATCCGCTTATTCGTCCTTTATCTCGATCGCGGATGAACGGGTGACGACGTATCTGCCACACGGACTTCTGATGAGATTGGCGGCAGAGGGAATCGTTGAAGGCGGTGTAGTTTACACGTACGTCCGGTATGGCAAAGAACCGGGAAGAGTCAGCTCACTAAAAGCGGTGGCAGAAACCACCGTGCCGGTAAATGCTGATCCACGGATTGGCAGATGCAAAAACAAGTCCGGAAAACTCGAAGCAGATGGCACGGGTGAATCCCAAGGTCGTCTTATGGCTGGTTCCTGGCGCGGGGCATGTGGGCGCGTACGCCACAGCGCCAGCAGAGTTCGAACGGCGGGTGCTCGAGTGGTTTCAGTAAAAAACAGCCGTAGCCCACAACCCGGGTTTTGAGAAATCGTGAGCCTTGGTCGGGTGCGCTGAGAAGGGCCATTGGGGAAATTGGCAATCCCAGACAAAAATACAAATGGCCCGGTAAGCATGTGCTCGCCGGGCCATCGTCATTTACCGTTTTCGGTGGAAGATTTACTCTTCTTTGTTCTCGTCGCCGGTCTTTAACGCGGTCAGCCGTTCCTCACGACGCTTGGCACGCTCGGCCGCACGCTTCACAAGTTCGGAGCCTACCAACTCAAGCTTGGCCGTTTCCGCGCCGTCACCCTTGCGCCAGCCGATCTTCACAATGCGCGTGTAGCCGCCGTTGCGTTGATGAAAGCGGGGGCCAATTTTTTCGAATAACTTCTCGATCGCTTCCTTGGTGAGAAGGAACCGGGCCGCCTCGCGACGCGCATTTGGCGTGTCTTGCTTGGCAAGCGTGATCATCTTCTCAACCAACGGGCGAGCGGCCTTGGCCTTGGGAACGGTGGTGGTGATGCGCTCGTCAAGAATGGTGCTGGTGACGAGGTTTCTAAGCAGAGCCCGGCGGGAGCTGATGTTCCGCTTCAGTTTTGCGCCAGATTTACGATGTCTCATGTGACAAAATTCCTCAAATAACTGAGCGGTTATTAACCTTCGTCGCCGAAGTCGTTTGCGGCCGCGCTAAAGTCGGCTGCCGTCGCGCTGGGCGCCGGTCCGCCAATGAGACGTCCCTGCGCATCAAACTTCATACCAAAGGAGAGGCCCAGACCAGACAGGATCTCCTTAATCTCGTTGAGCGACTTGCGACCGAAGTTCTTGGTGCGCAGCATTTCAGATTCGGTCTTCTGCACCAGATCGCCAATCGTCTGAATATTGGCATTCTTGAGGCAGTTATAGGAGCGGACGCTGAGTTCCAGTTCTTCAACCGACCGATTGAGCACTTCGGTCATCTGGTTCAGGGCGCGCTCAGCCGGCTCTTCCTGCACTTCGGGAGTTTCCTCGAAGTTGATGAAGATAGTCATGTGGTCCTTCAGGAGCTTAGCGGCCTGGCCGATAGCGTCCTGCGGCGAGATGGCGCCGTTGGTCCACACTTCAATGGTCAGCTTGTCGTAGTCGGTGTTCTGGCCGAGGCGGGCTGCCTCAACAGTGTAGTTGACCTTACGAACAGGCGAGTGAACGGAGTCGATGGGGATATAACCGAGCGGCAGATCCTCATCGTAGTTGCGGTCCGCCGAGACGTAGCCACGCCCTGACTTGATGCGCATTTCGATGTTGAGCTTGCCACCTTCGCCTACGGTTGCAATGTGAAGATTACGATCGAGAACTTCAATGTCCTGGTCAGTCTCAATCTGGCCGGACATGATTTCACCGGGCGCGTCCACTTTGAGACGAGCGATGCGGGTGCCTTCGCCCATCATCTTGAATGGAACCTGCTTGAGGTTCAGGATGATGTCGGTGGCGTCTTCGACCACACCCGGTATGGGGCTGAATTCGTGCGCAACGCCTTCGATACGCACGCCAGTGATGGCAGCGCCTTCGATGGAGCTGAGCAGCACACGGCGCAGACCGTTTCCAATGGTGGACCCGAATCCTCGCTCGAATGGCTGGGCATTGAACTGACCAAAACGCTCAGTCAGTGTTTCAGTATTGGCAACTAACCGCTTCGGCTTCTGAAATCCTTTAAACATTATCTTTTCCTTTTCAACGTTCCGTGTGGTGTGGCCGCATCCGGCGGCCCAAATACCCCACAGAGCTATACCTTTTTTTCGTGAACCGTGAACATTAAGCCGCGGCTTACTTGGAATACAGTTCGACGATAAGCTGTTCGTTGAGCTGGATCTGAACCAGTTCTTCGCGCTTGGGCTGCTGCAGGATGCGAGCCTTCAGAGCCTCACGGTCGACTTCGAGCCACGATGGGCTGGGTGCGTGAGCGGTGGCGTCACGGGCGGCGAGAATGGTGACGTTGGTGCGGCTCTTCTCGCGGATTTCCACCACATCGTTCACCCTAACGGTGAAGGATGGGATGTTTACCTTCCGGCCATTGACGTTGATATGCCCATGGCGGACCAGTTGTCGGCCTTGTGACCGGCTGGTGGCCAGACCCATACGGAACAGTACATTGTCCAGGCGACGCTCAAGCATGGAGAGCATGTTTTCACCGGTGATGCCCTTTTGCGCGGCGGCCTTTTCAAACAAATTGCGGAATTGACCTTCGAGCACCTGATAGTAGCGGCGGGCCTTCTGCTTTTCGCGAAGTTGCAACCCATAGCCGACAATCTTTGCTTTACGGTCCTTGCCGTGTTGGCCAGGAGCGAAGTTACGCTTTTCGATGGCGCACTTTTCGGTGTGACAGCGCTCACCCTTTAGAAATAACTTGGTTCCCTCGCGACGGCAGAGCCGGCACACAGGGCCAGTATAACGAGCCAAATCGAACCTCCCTCAGTTCATCCGGTCTCTCCGGGCATGTCATCAAGACAGCATCGGGATGAGGCCGGCGGTTGGTGCGGTTTACGGCCAGGCTATGACCTTCGTCCCGCTTTTCTTCACTTCTCCGGATAGCTAATGGCTAACCGGGTTACTCAAAAACAAACTGCAAAAATCGATCAAACGCGACGCTTTTTGGGCGGGCGGCAACCATTATGCGGAATCGGCGTTACATCCTTGATGGCCTTCACTTCGATGCCGGCGGTCGCAAGGGCGCGAACGGCTGATTCACGGCCACTGCCCGGACCGCTGACTCGAACTTCGACAGCGCGCAGACCGGATTCCTTCGCCTTGTTCGCAGCCGTCAACGAGGCCTGCTGAGCGGCGAACGGAGTGCCCTTTCGGGAGCCGCGAAACCCGAGCGAACCGGAACTGGACCAGGCGAGTACGTTACCGATGGTATCGGTGAACGTCACGATGGTGTTATTGAAGGAGGCCTGGATGTGAACGGTTCCGTAAGGAACGTTCTTTTTTTCCTTCTTCTTGAAACTCTTCTTTTTGGTCGACTTCGCTGCTGCCTTCGCCATCTACTTGTTTGCTCTCATCTTGTTATCTTCGGCTCGCCGAAACGAAAACCGGGTCGTTACTTTATTGAGTCTTCGCCTCGCTGAAAAACCGCTGGCTCATTACTAAGTCTTCGTCGCCTTCTTCTTGCCGGCCACAGTGCCGCGCCGTGGACCCTTACGGGTACGGGCGTTAGTGTGGGTACGCTGGCCGCGCGCAGGCAAGCCGCGGCGATGACGCAGGCCGCGATATGAACCCATTTCCATGAGGCGCTTGATGTTCATCGACATCTCCTTGCGGAGATCGCCTTCGACGGCGCCTTCACTTTCGATCAGGGTTCGGAGATGGTTCACTTCTTCTTCTGTCAGATCACCGATCTTCTTTTCCGGATTGACGGCGGCCCGGTGGAGCAGTGACAATGCTCGAGTGCGGCCGATGCCGTAAATGTAGGTCAGCCCGATCGCCGACCGCTTTTTCGCTGGTAAATCTACGCCTGCAATACGCGCCATAAATATATCCTAATGCCTGTCTTCAGATCGCTGAAAACCAGAGCCTCATCCTTCGAGTAACCCTAACCCTGCCGCTGCTTGTGCTTCGGGTTTGTGCAAATGACGCGCACCACCTTGTGGCGATTAATCACCTTGCACTTGTCACACAGTTTCTTGACCGACGCCCGCACTTTCATGGCAAATCCCTTCATTTCGTTTCTATCCCGACCGCGTCCTCATCCTTGAGAAATGCTCTGCGTCAGGACTTGTTTAACAATTCCAATACCCGGCCCCGCGTCCAATCCGTCAGCGAAAGGGCCACTCGCACTCTGTCCCCCACCCGCAACCTCACGAAATTCGTGCGCTGCGTAGAGGGGAGATGAGCAACAATCTCATGCACTCCCTGCTGTCCCTCCAGCCGCACCCTGAAGAGCGCGCTGGGCAGCAACTCCGTGACGATCGCTTCGGCCGTCCGTTCTTCCTTCGGGTCACTGTCACTCATCTGCGCCCGAGCCCGTCCTTGAACACCAGAACCTACGGGCGAGACAGAACCCATGGACCATTTTCCGTCACCGCAACCATATGCTCAAAGTGAGCGGAGTACGAACCGTCTGTGGCAACCGCCGTCCAGCGATCCGATAGAACCTTGGTTTCCGGTTTGCCGACGTTGACCATCGGCTCAATCGCCAGAACCATCCCCGGTTTCAGCCGCGGATTTTCATTGTTGCGATCCACATAGTTCGGAATCTGGGGCTCTTCATGCAGAGACGTCCCGATCCCATGACCCACAAACTCACGGACAATTGAAAAGCCGTGGGAAACCACATGCTTCTCAACCGTGCCGCAGATATCGAACAGCCTGTTACCGGATCGAACTTTATCGATCGCCATCTCCAGACTCTCTTCGGTTACCTTTAGCAACCGCTCCAGCGACTCGTTGATGGGCCCAACCGCCACTGTGACGGCCGAATCACCGAAATAACCATCCAACTGAACGCCCGTATCGAGAGACACGATGTCACCCGACTTCAATTTCCGTTTACCCGACGGCATCCCATGCACTACCTCTTCATTCACTGAGGCGCAGAGCACATACGGGTATCTGGTGCCGGAAGCCTGGGAATAGTAGCCTTTGAAGGCTGGTTTTGCTCCCGCATCCGCAATCAACTTCGTGGCCTTCTCTTCGAGGTCCTGGGTGGTGACGCCCTCATCCACCATCTCCTTCAACTGCTGGAGGATCTGGTAGACCAGGAGTCCGCTGCGCCGCAACTTCTCTAACTCTGCCGGACTTCTGCGAACAATCATTCCCTGACTCGATCCAACTTTCGGGCCAACGTCCACGAACAAACCCACTGCCGGTCTAACCGACCCGATCACACCGACCAACCTTAGCCCTGAGCTTGTTGAGAGCGAAAGGACTCGAGGTTTGCACAGATCCGCTGCGAGATTGTCGCCGGATCAGCATCCGCCCCGTTCACCTCCGCCACCTTAACGCCAACCCGCGAAAAAAATTCAAGGATTGGCCGGGTTTGCCGATCATACTCACCCAACCGCTCCCTAATCACTTCTTCCCGATCGTCCTCACGCGTTACGAGTGTGGCGCCATCAAGGTCGCACACTCCCGGAACTTTGGGAGGATTCGTCGAAAGGCTGTACAGGGTTCCACAGACAGGGCACTGCCGACGGCCACTCAGGCGGGCTACGATGCGATCATAGTCAACCACTAAGTGTAGCACGACAGGCAGCAATCCGCCTAGGGCAAGCACCCGCCGCGTCTCGCTCGCCTGCGCGACCGTACGCGGGTAACCGTCCAGAATCACGCCATTTCGAGTGTCCGGCTGTTTCAGCCGCTGCTCAACCAGCCGGTTCACCAAATCGTCAGGCACCAAATGGCCTGACTTCATCAAACACTGGACCTCGATGCCGATCTCGTCCCCGGCCTCTATGTGAGCGCGGAGCATGTCGCCGGTCGAAATGTGCGGCCCCGGCAAGCAACGGTCACGGACCAGCCGCGACTGGGTTCCTTTTCCGGACCCCGGAGATCCAAACAAAATTAAAGCAATGGGAGGCATCTAGTTCCTATCGCCCGAGGCCTTCCCACAACAAGGACCATTACGCACTGCTGCTGCGGCGGCCGCGAATTCGGCCTGCGCGCGGGGTAAACCCGTCGTAGTGGCGCATGATCAGCTGCGCTTCTACCTGGTTCACCGTATCCATCGCGACGCCGACCACAATCAGAAGCGAAGTGCCACCGAAAAAGAACTGGATGCCCAGGCCGTCCAGTAGAAAACGCGGAAAATGCGCGTCAATGAAATTGCCGATCAAGGGCAAACGCTGGAGTTTGATACCCGAAATCATGATGGTCGGGATGATGGCAAGAATCGAGAGGTAAAGGCCGCCGACCACCGTGATCTTGGAAAGGATTTTATCCATGTAATCAGCGGTGTTTCGGCCGGGCCGGATACCGGGAATAAAGCCGCCGTACTTGCGCATATTATCGGCAGCCTCGTTAGGGTTGAAGATGATCGAGACGTAAAAGAAACAGAAGAAGACGATTAGGGCAACGAACAGGAGGTAGTAAAGGACCGTTCCCATGCCCATCGCGCTTAACATGCCACTGAGCCAGGTGCTGTTTCGAACAAACGGAAGCTGTAATGCGGTTTGCGGCAAGGCCAGCAGGGAAGAGGCAAAGATGACCGGGATAACGCCGCCCGCATTCACCTTCAGCGGCAGGTGAGTTTGCTGACCACCCATCATTCGGCGCCCGACCACTCGCTTGGCGTACTGCACGGGAATGCGCCGCTCACCGCGCTCAACCAGGACAATGAATGCAACGACTGCAACCATGACCGCCAGCAGAATTAGCAACTGCAGCGCGGACCAGTCACGTGTCACGAAGACGCGGGTATATAACTGAGTGGCGGCATTCGGAAGCCCGCATACAATGCCGGTGAAGATGATCAGCGACATGCCATTGCCGATGCCGCGCTCGGTGATCTGCTCACCAAGCCACATAATAAAAGCGGTTCCGGTAGTGAAGGTGAGCATGGTCAGCAGAACAAAACCAATGCTTGGGTTGACGACGAAATTACCCTCGGCGCCCTTCAGTGCCCAGGCGATACCGAAGGACTGGACCAGTGCCAGACCGACTGTCAGGTACCGGGTCCACTGGGTGATTTTGCGGCGGCCGATCTCGCCCTCCTTCTGGAGTTTCTCGAGAGTTGGCACCACGACTGTCAACAACTGGAGAATAATTGACGCGGTGATGTATGGCGTAATGCCTAAGGCAAAGACCGTCATACGACGCACGTTACCGCCACTGAAAAAATCGAAGTAGCTCAGGAAGCCGCCACCGTTCGCGCTACGGTTGAAGAACTCCTCAAACCGATGCGTATCAATGCCCGGCGTCGGAATGTACGCGCCAATGCGATACACCGCAAGCAGTGCAAGGGTGAACAACACTCTTCTACGGAGATCCGGAATCCGGAAAACGTTGACTAGGGCTTCGAAAAACTTATTCATGGGCGTCGCTGCCTAAGGAGTCTGCAAAGTCAGTGAAGTGCACTACGCTTGGGGAGCAGGTGTCTCCGGATTGTGAGGAGCGATTATGTCGCCCGTTCCGCCGGCCTTCTGAATTTTTTCAAGCGCTGATTTCGAGAAGATGTTGGCCTTAATCGTGATCTTGCGGGTGAGTTCACCATTGCCGAGGACCTTAAGACCGTCTTGCAGCTTCTTGATAACGCCGGCAGCGAGCAACGATTCCGGAGTAAAGGCATCGCCTTCCAGCTTTTCGAGCACGCCGACATTGATGATGGTGTACTCCTTGCGGAAGATGTTGGTGAAGCCGCGCTTCGGAAGGCGCCGGTGCAGCGGCATCTGGCCGCCTTCAAAGCCGCGCATGATGCTATAGCCGGAAATAGACCGCGCACCCTTTGCGCCGCGACCGGAATATTTACCGCGCCCCGAGCCCATGCCTTGACCAATGCGCTGTTTCTTTTGCTTTTGCCCCTTCGGGGGCTTCAAACTACTGAGATTCATTAGATTTCTTTCCTTCGGTACATCGAGCCTTTTGCCCCGCACGGCTTCAGCAGCCGGGTATCAGCAAGAGCTCGGTTCCTAAACTAGTCCGTTATGATTTTGAGCAGGTGCGGGACCTTCGCAACCATACCCCGGAAGCCCGGCGTGTCCGGACGTTCCACAACACGATTGAGAGTATGCAGCCCAAGGCTCTTCACAATGTTTTTGTGCTTTTGGGGCGTGCAGATGGTGCTACGCACCAACTTGATTTTGATTTTGCCTTCAGCCATAGGTCGTTTCCAGTTCTCAGTTGATCGGACTTAGGTTAGTCCTACAGTTTGTCTACCGGCAGGCCGCGCATATCAGCAATCGCGCCCTTGTCGCACAGTTGCTCAAGTGCATTAATAGTCGCCTTCACTACGTTGTGCGCGTTATGCGAACCGAGCGATTTGGTCAACACGTTCGGAATGCCAACCGCGGTGATGACGGCACGCACCGGGCCACCTGCGATGACACCGGTTCCTGCGGGTGCGGGCTTCAATAGGACAAGACCGCTGCCAAACTTGCCCAGCACAACATGCTTGATGGTGGTTTCAAGCACATTCACTTTTCGGAGATTCTTCTTTGCCGCTTCAATGCCCTTCTTGATGGCCGATGGCACTTCTTTTGCTTTTCCCGTGCCGTAGCCGACAATTTTCTGGCTGGGGTCGCCAACTACGACCAGCGCCGAGAAGCTCATATTCTTACCGCCCTTGACCACTTTCGTCACGCGGTTGATACTGACTACCTGTTCTTTTAGGTTCAGGTTCTGCGCGTCGATACGCTTGGCAATTACGTTAGCTGCCATTGATTAAAACTCCAGTCCCGCTTCGCGCGCCGCATCGGCCAGCGCTTTGACCCGGCCGTGGTAGAGGAATCCGCCACGATCGAACACTACCTTGGTGACACCTTTGTCTTTGGCGCGCTGTGCCACGGCTTTGCCAATCGCTTTAGCGCCCTGGACGTTGCCGCCGTGCTGCTTGAGATCTTTTTCGGTCGATGCCGCGGCAGCAAGGGTATGCCCCTGGGAATCGTCGATGACTTGCGCGTAAATGTGATTGACGCTGCGGAATACCGCGAGACGCGGGCGTTCCGGAGTACCAGTCACCCGTTTCCGAATGCGTGTGTGAATTCGAGTTCGAATTTCTGCTCTTGAATCGCGACCCATTATTTACTCCCCGCCCCACTCTTGCCGGCCTTCTTACGCAGCACTTCCCCGGTGTAGCGAACACCCTTGTTCTTGTATGGATCAGGCGGACGCAGCGCCCGAATCTGTGAACACACATGACCCAGCAGCTCTTTATCAAAGCCGGTGACGATCAGATGTGTTGCCTTGTCGACCTTCATCTCAATGCCTTTTGGCAGAAGATACTCAATTGGATGCGAATAACCCAAGATGAAGGTGGCCACCTGGCCCTTCACGTCGGCTTTGAAACCGGTGCCTACGATGTCCATCTCGCGTGTGAAGCCGGACGACACGCCGAGCACCGCATTAGCGGCCAGCGCCCGCGTGAGCCCATGGAGAGCCGCTTGCTTGTCGTTTTCGCGTACCAGTTCGAGGGTCTTGTCCTTCTGCTCAATCTTGATGCCTGCCGGAATCGGCACACTGAGCTTTCCCTTCGGCCCTTCGACATGCAGCCGGTCGCCGATGGTAATTTTGACGCCTTGTGGCAGCGGAATTGGTTTTTTTCCTACTCGTGACATGACGTTCCCCGTTACCAGATCTGGCAGAGCACTTCGCCGCCAACGCCTTCTTTGCGTGCGGAAGAGCCGGTCATTACGCCCTTGGGCGTGGTCAAAATGTTGATGCCGAGTCCGCCCAGAATGCGGGGGATCTCCTGGCTTCCTATGTACACGCGGCAGCCCGGACGTGAAATGCGCTCAATGCGCGAGATCACCGGGGAATTCACCGTCGTGTACTTCAGGTAAATTCGGATGGAGCGCTTGGCGCCATCTTCGGTCATCTTGTAATTGAGAATGTAGCCCTCTTCTTTAAGAATTCGGGCGATCTCCATCTTTAGCCGGGAGGCCGGCACGTCGACCTTCGCATGACGCGCTTGCAGTGCATTTCGCACTCGCGTCAGCATGTCGGCAATGGGGTCTGCTGTCATTATTCAGCACCTTTCATTGTTGAATCTTCGCCTAGCTCAGGAGGCTGGCTCATCCTGTTGTCTGTCTTCGGCCCGCTGAAAAACGCGGCCTCATCCTGTTTGAGTCTTCGCCTAGCTGAAAAGCGCTGACTCATCCTGTTGTAATCTTTCGCCTAGCTGAAAAGCGCTGGCGTTGCATTTCAAAATTACTTCGCTGTTACCAGCTCGCCTTGGTGACGCCGGGGATTTCGCCCTCGAGCGCCAGCTTCCGGAAACAGATCCGGCACAATGCGAACTTGCCGAGATACCCGCGCGGCCGCCCGCAACGCTTACAGCGGTTCCGCAGACGCACCTTGAACTTCGGCTTCTTTAATTCCTTCGCGATCTTTGCAGTAGTTGCCATCGATTAAACCTTTTCTCCTACTGGCGGAACGGCATTCCCATCAGCCGCAATAAGGCCAGCCCCTCTGCATCCGTCTTGGCGGTGGTGGTGATGCAGACGTTCATACCCTTCACCTTTTCCACCTTGTTGTAGTCAATCTCGGGGAAAATCAACTGATCCTTCAACCCGAGCGTATAGTTGCCGCGCCCGTCAAACGACTTCGGTGAAACACCGCGGAAGTCGCGGACACGAGGCAAAGCCACATTCATCAGCCGATCCATGAACTCGTACATGCGGTCGCCGCGTAGCGTGACCATACAGCCAATTGCCATGCCTTCGCGAAGCTTGAATGCCGCAATCGATTTCTTCGCCTTTGTAATCACCGGACGCTGACCGGCAATCGCCATCAACTCGTTGACCGCGCCATCCATCAACTTACTGTTGCCCGTCGCTTCGCCCAGACCGACGTTCAGCGAAACCTTTTCGATTTTTGGCACCGCCATCGGATTCTTGTAGCCAAACTCCTTGACCATACCCGCTACGGCAACCTTCAAATAGTGTTCGCGCATACGCGCGTGGCCAGACTGGCTGCGCGGCGCTGGAGTTTTTTCGGCCGTTGCCTTCGGTGCCGCCTTCGCAGCCTTTGGTTGTTTCGCTTGTTTCGGTTCCCTTGCCATTTCCGTTCCTCTATTGGCCGATTCCAAACGGCCTGATTACACTCTTGCCTGTCTTCGCCTCGCTATCGGCGAAGCCCAATTCCGGTCTACTTGCTCTTGTCGATCTGCTCGCCCGTTTTGCGGGCCACACGCACGCGCCGGCCGTTCGGCTCCAGCTTGTATCCGATTCGGGTCGGCACTCCGCCCGCGGTCAGCAGCATCACGTTCGATACGTGGATCTCCGCTTCGCGCTCGGCAATGCCGCCCTTTACCTGCTTGGCCGGATTCGGACGAGTATGACGCTTCATCAGCATCACGCCCTCAACTGTGATCTTCCGCGTCAGGTGATCGACTTCCAAAACCCGCCCCGATTTACCCTTGTCGCGACCCGAGATGACCTTAACCATGTCATCCTTCTTGATCTTGATCTTCACCGGCTTCAGCTCGCCTTTTTCCTGGCGGCGCAAATAGGCTGACTTCGGCATTTAGATCACCTCCGGAGCAAGCGACACGATCTTCATGAATCGCTTGTCGCGCAACTCACGAGCCACCGGACCGAATACACGCGTTCCTATCGGCTCGCCGATTTCACTGATCAGTACGGCCGCGTTCGAGTCAAAGCGGATGTAAGTCCCATCCTTACGGCGGGTCTCCTTGCGCATCCGGACAATCACGCAACGCACTACCTTGCCCTTCTTAATAGCCGAATCCGGCGCCGCTTCCTTCACGCTCGCCGTGATGATGTCGCCCAGACCCGCGCGCAATCCGAGGTCGCCGCCACGCGGCAGGATGCACATCAGCTTGCGTGCGCCGCTGTTGTCAGCAACCTCCAGGATTGTTCTCATTCCGATCATGACGTTTCTCCTAAACCTTTAAAACCCCGACTGCGGGGTTACTTTTTGCTCTTCTTCTTCAGCGTCTTCTTGACACGCGTGTCGGCACTTGCCGCCAGAGCCGGATGCTCAATGTTGACTTGCACAGCGCGCCGGATGACCTCACCCAGCTCCCAACGCTTCAACTTGCTCAGCGGGCGGCACTCGATAATACGGACCACATCACCGGGCTTCGCGGACTGCTGCTCATCGTGCGCGTAGAATTTTTTCCGCTTGATGACGATTCGCTTATAGACAGGATGGGCGACACGGCGCGTCACTTCAACGACGATCGTCTTGGCCATCTTCGTGGACACGACTTCGCCCACTTTTTCGTTCTTGTTCGGTTTGCTCTCAGCTGCTGCTTGTTCGGCCGCCATCGCTTACTTCGCCTTCTTCTCTCTGGTGAGTCTCTTAAATAGACCGGCCTTTTTCTTCGGCTCGGCCGCTGCCGCCTTGATCGCCTTGACCTGGGCGTCAACCGGCGCCGTCACGCCCGTTTGCGTAAGAACCGTCAGCAATCGTGCGCGATCCTTCCTTAGGATGCGGTACTTCTTCAGCCCTTCGTACTGCCCCATGCCCATCTGGAACCGCAAACGGAACAACTGTTCCTGCGCGTCCTGGCTTTGGCGCACCAGCTCAGCTGGTTCGAGACCGCGTAATTTATCTGCCTTCATCGTGAATACCCTCGTTAACTCTCGTTGAGTCTTCGGCTCGCCAAAACCCGCGGCCTCATCCTATAGCCCAACGCCCTACAGGTCGGTCGGCGTGGGCCGGACAATCAGCTTCGTCGGAACCGAGAGCTTCATTGCCGCCAACCGCATTGCTTCAGTGGCCACCGACAGAGGCACACCTTCCATCTCAAACAGAATCTTGCCGGGGCGCACTACGGCCACCCAGGCTTCCGGCGCGCCTTTGCCCTTACCCATACGGGTTTCTGGCGGCTTTTTCGTGATTGGCTTATCAGGAAACACGCGGATCCACACCTTGCCGCCGCGCTTAATAAAGCGGGTCATGGCAATACGGGCCGCTTCGATCTGCCGGTTGGTCACCCAGCCGCAGCTCATTGACTTCAAACCAAAGTCGCCGAATGCCAACTGCGAGCCGCGCCATGCCTTGCCGGTCATGCGGCCACGCTGCTGCTTGCGGAATTTTACTTTCTTTGGCATCAACATAGCGTTATTCCTCGTTTCACTTTAGGAGCGAAGCCCTGCTGGAAAACTAATCCGCAGTCAGCCTCTGGTCCTTCGAGCTACCCGTTTCCTTCCTTCTTCTCATCTGCAGCGGGCTTTGCTTCGGCAGCAGGCTTCAAATCTTCGACGGGCTTGGCTGCAGGGGCCGCCGTTTCGGCGACGGGCTTCGCTGTTTCAACCGGGGGTGTTACGACTGCGGGCGTCTCGGCCTTCACTTCGGGTTTCGCCTCGTGCTTCCACGACGGCGCGGGTGATGCGAGTGGCGGAATCAAAGCATTCGACTTCGCAGGGTGAGCCATCTCGGCCGGCGGTGCAGCCTGCACCGCAGGACCTACTGGCTCTGGAGGCAGTGCCATCTGGCGGCGCTGTGGCTCGCGAATATCACGGGTATCGCGATTGTCGCGGCGAGGACGGCGTCCGTCACCTTCATTGCGAAGCGAGCCGCGCTTATTGGCGCCTTCGATGATCTCGCCCTTATAAATCCAAACCTTAATGCCGATCACACCGTACGTGGTGTACGCCTGGCTAAAACCGTAGTCGATGTCGGCACGTAGCGTATGCAGCGGCAACTGGCCCTGCAGGTACCATTCACTGCGGGCGATTTCGGCGCCGTTAAGGCGGCCCGACACCCGAACCTTGATTCCCTTGCAGCCGAACCGCAGCGCCGAATCGACGGCCTTTCGCATCGCGCGGCGAAACGCCACGCGCTTTTCAAGCTGCAGCGCGATGGATTCGCTGACCAACTGCGCGTCTAGCTCCGGCCGGTGCACTTCCTGAATATCGATGAAGACTTCGCGCTTGGTCTTCTTGGCCAGGTCGCCCTTCAGCTTTTCGATCTCAGCGCCCTTGCGGCCGATGATGATACCGGGGCGCGATGTGCGGATGGTGATGCGCAGCTTGTTGCCGGGACGGTCTACTTCGATAGAGCTGACGCCAGCAGCCTTCAACCGGTTGGTGAGCGATTCCTTCAGCTCAAGATCTTCGTGCAGCAGCTTCGAATAGTCCTGCTTGGCGAACCAGCGCGAACGCCACGTTTTGGTGACGCCCAGCCGGAATCCGTAGGGATGTACTTTCTGACCCATGCTTAGACCTGTTCCTCTTCTATTCCTGTGCGGCGGCGGCAGCCCGTTCGCCGACCTTCACCACGATGTGCGACATACGACGCTGATACCGATACGCGCGGCCCTGGGGAGCCGGGCGGATCCGCTTCATGCGCGGCCCCTCATTTACGTACGCTTCGGTGACGAAAAGGCGGTCGATATCCACGTCTTCGGACTTCGACTCCGCATTCGCAATGGCCGAGCGCAAAACCTTTTCAATGGCCGGCGCGATCCGCTTGTTAGTGCTCTTTAAGATGTCGATCGCCTCGCCAGCCTGCCGGCCTCGGATCATATCGATGACCAGGCGGACCTTTT
>Ga0206891_10032_pt2 | contig 43245 bp, 44 predicted proteins | sample Alteio_BWOrgHeat_55_FD_153246 | JGI IMG/M metagenome (GOLD analysis project Ga0206891, IMG submission 153246) | Enriched cells from forest soil in Barre Woods Harvard Forest LTER site, Petersham, Massachusetts, United States - Alteio_BWOrgHeat_Nextera7 ...
ACCGAAAGTTGGTCACGACGCGTGCGGTAATAAGCCAGATTATGTTTGATCTGATCAGGCGACAGATCGATACGGCCGACACGCTCGGCATCCGTCTCCATTCCGGCCATGCCATAAGCCTCAGCCAGATTCTGGCGCAGCGCAGGCGTCGCATTTTTATCCTTCAGATGCGGCTCCAGTAAAATGATTGCATCATTATAGGCGCCGGACAGCACATAAGAATGCGCCAGGTTATTAAGCGTGGGCAGATCACTTTCATTCTCGCTTAAGGCATCCTTGTAGGTTTTCTGGGCGGCTTCATGATTGCCGAGATAATCAAGCGCGACGCCCAAACCATTCATCGCTTTTACATCGTCAGAATCGATGCTGAGGGCTTTTTCATATTCCGCCTTCGCATCGGCAGCCTGCCCCTGCTTGATCAGGACCCGGCCGAGATCGCGATGCAACCCGCCGTTACCTTGGTCGTTTTGCAACAGCAGATTATATTGCTCGGTCGCATGGGCGTTATCGCCGTGCGCTTCGAAAATCTGCGCCAGCGCCAAACGCGCTTTGCTATCCTTGGGGTCAACCCGCAAAGCGCGCTGATAAAAATCGGCGGCGCCGGCATCTTCGCCGCGCTCATGCAGCTGGCCCGCAATCCCCACCATGCCGGAAGTATCTTTTTCCGGCATGACGCTGCTGGCGCAGCCCGCCAGAGAAACGGTCAGGTAGATCACTGCAACACTATGAAAAACAACATTTTTTCGCGCTTGATAGGGCATGAGGAGCTCGCATCCCGGAGAAACAACAAGGGGCATCTTGCCAGAATAAGGGCTTAACCAAAAATTATTTTTCTGCAGGCTAATCTGTTGGACGCGCTTCGTTTTTCGACTTTCCAAAGAATTTTATCCTCGATAATCCATGACCGATCCTACCCATCACGGCCATTCGATACCGCAGATCACGCAGGAACTGCCGCGCCTGATCGAGCGTATGCATCGCCGCTTTCTGGACGTGCTGCGTATCGAGATGACGCGCCACGGCATTAACGACATCAGCCCTGTGCAGGCGATGATGCTGGCCAATATCGGCGAGGAAGAAATCTCCGTCCGTGATTTGATCGAACGCGGTTATTATCTTGGCTCCAACGCTTCCTACAACCTGAAGAACCTTGTCGATGGCGGCTATGTCGACCGGCAAGCGTCCGAGCGTGACCGTCGCTCCGCCCGCCTCAAAGTATCGGCCAAAGGCAAAACCATTCTGGAAGCGCTGACGGGTCTTAACACCACAATGGCGGAGCCCCTGCTGAAACAGGAATCCGAAGCGCATGAGCTGGAAGCAACCTACCGCACCCTGCGCCGCCTTGAGCGCCGCTGGTCGGACAGTATCCGCTTCGCCGATAATGTCGGCGATGAAGAATTCTGATCATCCTTAATATCTGTTAATCCAAATACCTTGATATTGACTTTTTACAGCCGCAAATTTGCCGCACGTGGAGGGTAGTTTGTTCCTACTGACAGACACCGCCTTAAGGCCACCCTCACACCGGAGTTGACGATGAAAAAATATATCGCCTATGCCAGCCTTGCTTTGATGCTCGCTTCGCCCGTCGCCGTTATGGCACAAACAACGACCGATGTTCCCGGCCATCCGCGGGTCAACGAAGTCGACCAGCGTCTGGACAATCAGCAGAAGCGTATCGATAACGGCGTTGCCAGCGGCACAATCAATGCCAAGCAGGAAGCACGTGATCAGGCGACGGACGCCAAGGTCTCGCAGGAACTCAGCAAGGATGAAGCCAAAAACGGCGGTAAGATCACCAAGGCCGAACAGCGCCGCATGAACCGCCAGCTGACCCACAACAGCAAACGCATTCATCATCAGAAAGCAACACCTGCAGCATTAACCCCTGCCCCGGTAACACCAGCAGCACAGTAAAAGTTAAATTCTGAAATACGAAACCCCTTCGCTGGTATCCTCGGCGGAGGGGTTTTGGCCGACTTTTGGATCTATGGCCCAGCACTTACCCTTAAGTACTTACCCTTAAGTACTTACTGGTTTCGTGCCTTCTGGGATTTATAAAAAACTCACGCGTTGGCCCAACTTCAATAATTCTGCCTGGCGTTAGAACTTTTCGTCCGTCTTTTTCTTCATAACCCTGCATAAAAACAGTGTTGTCGGAAGTGCGGGCGGCTTGTTCCATATTGTGAGTGACAATCACGATTGTAAGTTTTTCTTTTAATGCCTCAATAGTATTTTCGACCTCTCCCGATGCTATTGGGTCAAGCGCCGAACAGGGCTCGTCCAGTAATAAAATTACTGGCTCCGATCCTAGAGTACGTGCAATGCATAAACGTTGCTGCTGCCCGCCAGAAAGAGCGGCGCCGCTTTTGTTGAGCCTGTCTTTTACTTCGTCCCATAAACAAGCTTGTTTTAAATAGTCTTCAACACGATCAGCTACTTCACTTTTTGAATATGAAAAGTTTATCCTTATGCCATAGGCAACATTATCAAAAATAGACATGGGAAACGGCACAGGTTTTTGAAAGACCATACCGATCTTTTGCCGCAGTGAAGTAACATCCGTTTGGTTTGAAAAAACATCCTGGCCATCAAACCAGATATTGCCTTCAGCTCGCCCCGCCGCAGGATTATCTTTATCCGGTTTTGAGACCTCATAAATTCGATTAATGGCGCGAAGCAAAGTTGACTTGCCACAACCTGATGCTCCAATAACAGCCGTTACCTTTTTTGCCGCTATTTTGAGGTGAATATTTTGTAGAGCCTGCTTCGTTTCGGAGCGGCCCCATTTTTTCGTATCAAAGTAAAAGTTAAAATCTTCGAATTGAAGGGCAGTTTCAGAATCAGGAACATCAACCCAACATGTAGGTTCTGCAAAATTAGGCAGATCACTCATTAACATCTCTCCCTTATCAAAACAGTACTAACTGAGAAATAGTACCGAAGCTAGCAAGGGCGCTTTTGAATATCTAGCGATTTGTATGGTTAAAAAGGCATCTTTTGAAACTCTGGATTGCAGGAATGATTGCCGACTTGGCGGCGGGCCCAAGAACTGCTAATTCTGAACTCCCTTCCTGATTTCAATTCCTGACCCCTGATCCTAAAATGGTCGCCCGCGTTTCTACTGTAGCGTTCGAAGGCACCACTGTCCTTGATATCGACGTGCAAGTGCAAATGTCGGCGGGCGTGGTGTGTTTCAGTATTGTCGGCCTGCCGGACAAAGCGGTGGGCGAAAGCCGCGAACGCGTGCGGGCGGCTTTGTTCGCGCTCGGCCTCGCGCTGCCCGCCAAACACATCACCGTCAATCTGGCGCCAGCCGATGTGTTGAAAGAAGGATCGCATTTTGATCTGCCGATTGCGCTCGCCCTGCTTGCGGGTATGGGCGTGCTGCCGTTGGAAGAACTCGCCAACTATACGGCGCTCGGTGAACTGGCACTCGACGGTGCGCTGTCGCCTGTCGCAGGTGTTCTGCCTGCAGCCGTCACGGCACGCACCCACAACCGCGGTTTGATTTGTCCCGCCAAAAATGGCGGCGAGGCTGTATGGGCCGGTGACCTGGAAGTGCTGGCGGCGCCAAGCCTACTCGCGCTCATCAATCATTTTAAAGGCACGCAGGTGCTGGCGCGGCCGGAGGCGAAACTGCAATCGGAAGAAACCAGCTTTACCGACCTGCGCGATATCAAGGGACAGGAAAGCGCCAAACGTGCTTTGGAAATCGCCGCCGCTGGCGGGCACAATCTGTTGATGGTAGGCCCACCCGGTTCCGGCAAAAGCATGCTGGCAGCCCGGCTGCCGGGATTACTGCCGCCACTGGACCCGGCCGAAGCTTTGGAAGTTTCCATGATCCATTCACTGGCGGGCTTACTGGATAACGGCAAGTTACTGCGCCGCCGCCCGTTCCGTGATCCGCATCATTCAGCTTCTCTGCCCGCCCTTGTCGGCGGCGGGTTGCGCGCCAAGCCCGGCGAGATTTCTCTGGCCCATAACGGCGTATTGTTTTTGGACGAGCTGCCGGAGTTCCAGCGCGCCACACTTGAAGCCCTGCGCCAGCCATTGGAGACAGGCCGCGCCGTTATTGCCAGAGCCAATCATCATGTGACATATCCCGCCAATGTGCAGTTAGTGGCTGCGATGAATCCCTGCCGCTGTGGCCATATGGATGATCCGGCGCAGGCCTGCGGCCGTGCGCCAAAATGCGCGATGGATTACCAGTCGAAAATATCAGGGCCGCTGTTCGATCGTATCGATTGCCATGTCGAAGTGCCCGCCGTCAGCGCCGCCGATCTCAGCCTGCCGCCAGCGCGCGAAGACACGGCCACAGTGGCGGCGTATTCGCAAAGCGCGTACTGTGCAGTCGGAGCGTTACCAAAAACTGGCCAATGACAATAAAGCCGCGCAAATGCCGCGCACCAATGCCGAAGCCGACGGTGAATTGCTGGAACAAATCGCAGCGCCCGATGCCGCTGGCCGCGCTTTGCTGACGCAGGCCGCCGAGCATATGAAATTAACGGCGCGGGGTTATCACCGCGTCCTGCGCGTCGCGCGAACACTGGCGGATATCGCAGGCAGCGACACCGTTCTGCGTGTTCATATCGCCGAAGCGCTCAGTTACCGAAGGGCCGGGTTTGGGCGTTAAAGGCCAGCGCTCAGAATGTAATCAGATTCAATTTTAACGGGCGGCTTCCCGGGTGATGTAATTGTCAGCACCATACCGACTTTACTAAAGGCGCCCTCGGCATGAACGTCCGGATCAGTTCTGATGATCTCGATTTCATCTCCAGAATTTAATGTTGCGCCGTTTAATTGATCTTGAGGGATCAATAACTGACGCCGCGCAACTGAGGGGTCGGTTCCTTCTTCCGCAGCAAGGCACCATACTGTTACATATTTCTTATCAACGCTTTCAACTGGCGGGTCTTCCGTTAAATGGCCAACCAACCGCCCCGCGAAAGAGCGATGCGCACCGAGCCAATCATGCAAATGGGCTGCTTTTGAATCAATGATATCTTCTGAACCGTCGTAAACCATAGTTACCTTCAACCTTTTGGAAATTATTATAATATCAGGGCCAATAATAAGCGCCTGCCCTGATCGCTGGAATTTGATTTTTTATGAATTCATAAAACTTAGAATGTCGTCATCATTAATTCACTGATGACGACATTGCCTCGCTTTGTCACCTGCCACCGGCAAGTGAGGCCGTAGGGGGCAATAGAACCAACCGCCGAACGCGAGCTGGGCGCTCAGGAAGCACGGTTCCATGTGCCTTTAAACACCCTTTTGATTCACCAGGCAGAACAATTTCGGTCAAACCTTTTTTTTGAAATGATCCAATAACGCCCTTTGCTTTAAGAAAAGCTACAACTTCATCAGCTTCTAATTTGTGGCTTTTCACAGCTGCGCTGGCAACTGCATGCAGCCGGGAAAGATCCAACTCGTCTTCGGAGCGATGTTCGACATAACGTTGCAATGCCAACAATAAATAAGAACCGCGAGAATCGTCTCGATCAACAGGGACGCCTTTAACGATCAATGGCTCACTGAGATAAGCTGCGAGTTCCTTCAAATCATCGCGAGGTGCAAGCGTTCCAGTAGGAGGATTAATATCTTTTCGTGGGTCGACGTCGTACATTGTCTTTACTTCTCTTCAGTAAAAATACCGACTCCGTTCTGGCTGCCCAGAACAAACCCGGTTGGTTGCTATGTTAGTGAACCGAAGCTTTGAGCAGTTTGAGGCTGCAGCTCCGGTAAGCTCTGTCTTCCAGGAAAATTATGTTGTTTTCATGAAGCGTGAGCGTCGTTCCGAAGAAAACTCCGGAACAGGTAAGTACTTACCAAATCATTTTGAGTTTTACAACCCTTAAGGGAAATTTTTGCGGCGCCGCAATATAAGTCTATGATTTAGAAAGAAAATTTCACTTTCTCCGACTTGCGAAAATTCTAAATTAGGCCTTACGATAAAAACCTATCAGCGATATGGAACAGGAGCGATTTATGGCTAACCATTTTCTCCATCATCACTTTATCTCTAATTCTTTATTTCGACGTGTTGGCTTGGCGGCGCTGTTTGCAGCTGACGTCGTAGCCTATTTGGATCGCGATCACATCGTGCCTGCTGCGCAGGAGCTGTTTCACGATAAACTAAGTGCTGCAATTCGTACTTATAACGCATCACCAGCTGGAACTCCCAAACTGCGTATGCAAATTAGCTCGGCAATTCGGTGGCAGAAAAAATATCAGCTAACTTAGATGAATTAGCAACCGCCGCGCAAACCGCAGGTTTCGGCCGGATGCGTTGCAAAGGCGCGGGTGGTTGCCGATGCCTGAATCAGCTGCCCCTTGGTGGTGACAACCGGTGCGGCAGGTGCTGACGGCGCATGTTTCGCAAGAATGGTTGAAAATTCCTGACGAACCTTGCCCTGGCCGGCGCGGAAATCAGCCAGCAGTTTGCCATCCAGACTACGGCCGGTCGGCAGATTGACGCTGAGCGGATTAACCTGATTGCCATTCACATGAACTTCGAAATGCAGATGCGGGCCGGTAGCGCGGCCTGACATGCCGACATAGCCGATGACTTCGCCCTGATTGACATGCGAGCCCTGATGCATGTTGTTGCCGAAGCGGCTCATATGCGCGTAGGCGGTTTCAATCGTGTTGTTGTGGCGAATGCGGATGTAACGGCCATAACCATTCTTGAAGCCGATATCGTCGATCACACCGTTACCGGCGGCAAAGATCGGGGTGCCGATAGAAGCGCCGAAATCGACGCCTTTATGCATTTTGCTGTAACCCAGCAGCGGATGAATGCGCATGCCGAAGCCGGAAGTGATGTGGGCAGCGGCGACAGGTGTACGCAGCAGGGTACGGCGAACGCTCTGGCCACGGTCGTCGAAGAATTCTGTGGTTCTGTCGCTGAAGGTCACGCGGTAGATTGGGCGGATTTTGCCGCCAACGGTAAGGGCGGCGTAAATCACGTCGCCTTCGCCTACGGCCTTGCCCTGAACGGTGGTCGGCTGGTCATACAGCACTTCGAACTTGTCGCCGGGATGGACGTCACGCTGGAAATCGATGTCGTGCGAATAGATATGGATCAGCGAAGCCATAATGGCGTGCGGCACGCCCTGGCGGTCACCTGCCTCGTAAAGGGTTGAGGTGATTTCGCCGCGCGCAGCCAAACGTTGGCGCACAATCGGGATAAGCTTCACATTGGCGGTATAGTTGCCTTCGGCATCACGAGTGACTGACACTTCCTTGGTCGCTTCAGGCTGGAAGTTAGCGCCGGTTAGGGTTTCCTGCTGCGCAGTGCGCACAAAAGACAAAGTTATATCCTGGCCAGCCTTCAGCTTGCGCAAATCATAAACTTTGCTGAGCGCGTTCATGGCAGATGTCGCGTCGGCATCGGCAGCGCCGGCATCCGCCAGCATTTCAGCAAAAGTCTGGCCGTCATCCAGTTCGGCTTCGCGGGTCGTGTTAACGGGTTGAACGAGCGCAGGCGCTACAGCTTCAGCAATATTAGCCTTGGCAGCAGCCAAAGCCTGAGCCGGGGCTGATTGCGCCACATTACGTGCGGTTTGCTGCAAAGCAGGAACGACGGCTTTGGCAACATCGTTAACAGGGCCGGATTTATGCGTAGCATGACCAGCGAGCCCAATACCTACGGCGAGGCTGGCGGTTAAAAGCAGTTGAATGATGGGGGTGGCGCGCAATGAACTGGCGCGGGCCGTAGTAAATCTTGGTTTCGGCAAGTTATTCCCATTGCTGGTTAACGAAGGCGATGGGCCGGAGGATGTCCCCGCCCATAGGGGGTGTCAACGCCGAATTTACGATTTTTGTTAATATTCCCTTCATTTTCTGGGGATAATGACGGGGATAGTTATGGCTTACTGACTGATATATAATAATATTATCGCCATATAAGCAGCGCCTAAAAATCGTATAAATGGCGAAATAAAGAGAATAAAAAATATAATTTTCTGTAATATTGTTACTTTACGTCGCGCAAGAAAATGTCGCGAACCAGAAATCGTGATGAATTTGGCAAATCAGGCTACGCCTAGAATTAAGCTTAAAACCGCTGACGGGGATCAGTGCGACAAGGAATGTAGCTCTGCACCACCCACCAATCAGGATGTTTTTCCAGCACCGCTGCTGCTGCCTGACGTGCTGCATTGCGACTAGCGTACAAACCAAAACAGGTCGCGCCGCTGCCGGACATGCGCGCGAACAGGCAATCTTCCGTTGCATCCAAAGCGCCAATAATAGCAGCTATTTCTGGCATTAACTGCTCAGCCGGCGGCTGCAAATCATTGCGCCGTTCTTTCAGCAGCATCACCAGATCGAGAAGGTCTGCGGGCGCATCAGTAAAAGAAGCATGCGGCGTAAAATCCTGATTGCCTTCGCGGTAGGCTTTATAAACCAGCGGCGTCGACAGGCCTTTGTTAGGATTAACAAGGACGATATCGGCATATGGCAAAGCAGGCCCTGTGGCGGTACCTGTCGCCGTTAAGTAACTGCTTTCAATTTTCAGGCAGGCGGGGACATCCTGCCCATGCGGCGCTGCGGCCTGCGCAAGGCGCGGGTCATTGGGTGCAATACCCCAATGTTTGGCGAGTGCGCGAAGAGCGGCGGCTGCATCACTTGACCCACCGCCGATGCCAGATGCAACCGGCAGATTTTTGACAAGGGTTAAGGCGACATTCAATGGCTTACTTAACAGCGCAGCCAATGATTGCGCAGCTTTTACCACCAGATTATCAGCCGGGTCTGATCCTGTTAAGTTTCTGGATTGCGGTCCTTCGACTTTAAAAGTGAAGTTTTCCGCCGGTTCCAGCCGGATTTCATCGCCGACGCCTGCAAAGGCCACGAGACTATCGAGGTCATGATAACCGTCCGTCCGCCTGCCTGTAATATGCAGGTAGAGGTTCAGTTTGGCCGGGGCGAATTCGTGAAGCATAGAGGCTAGTGGTTAGGGGCTAGGGATTAGCAAGATAACTGTTTATAACTTTCCGGACAAAATGCTAACCCCTAAATACTAATCCCTAACCATCAGTTTCTCTCATGCGTATTCTCTTTTTCGGCGATATTATGGGCCGCAGCGGCCGCGATGGTCTGGCCAAGCATTTGCCTGATCTGAAAAACCGGCTGAAGCCCGATGTCGTTATCGTGAATGGCGAAAATTCTGCCGCCGGATTTGGCATCTCTAACAAAATTGCGCAGGATTTTTACAGCCTTGGCGTCGATTGCATTACCACCGGCAACCATATCTGGGGTCAAAAGGAACTGGTCACTACTATTGATCAGGACCCTCGTCTGCTGCGGCCTTTGAATTATCCTGACGGCACGCCGGGACGCGGCTCCTACATCCATACTCTAGGCGGCGGGCGCAAAATCCTGATCGTCAATGTCATGGCGCGGCTGTTTATGGAGCCGGTGCTGGATGATCCCTTCGCCGTTACTGAAAAACTGATAGCGCAACATCGCCTTGGTCAAACGGTGCAGGCTATTTTCATCGATTTCCACGGCGAGACGACCTCCGAGAAAATGGCATTCGCCCATGTGTTTGACGGGCGCGTCTCTGCCGTCGTCGGCACACATACCCATATACCCACTGCTGACGCTCAGATTTTGCCCAAAGGCACCGCTTATCAATCGGATGCAGGGATGTGCGGCGATTACGACAGCGTGATCGGGATGAAAAAGGAACTGGCGATCTGGAAATTCACCCGCAAAATTCCCGGCGAGCGCCTGGCGCCGGCGGAAGGCGAGGCCACAATCTGCGGTGTCCTTATTACGACGGATGACGCGACGGGCCGCGCAACATCCATCGAGCCTTTGCGAATAGGTGGGCGTTTAAAGCAACAGCTACCGTGAATTAACCAAAAGAGTCGTTGTTATAATTGCTCTGACTATAAGAATCATATAAAGGTGGAGGGCCTTCAAATCTGCATTCGCAGGGGAGCTCCATGGATAGTGACGACAATTTCGAGCGCGAAGGCTACCGGCTTTTCGTCGACCCCGTTATCGGCCTGCTGCAGATATGCATGACCAGCGCCACCGCCATTACCCTTCTGGAAGTCCTTAAAACTGAACATGGCCGCATGTTTGTTCAAAACATCCCGGCTTTGATCAAGGCAACGATCCATACCTATATATAGTACACAAGCACTTAATAGAGGCGTCATTCCGGCGAAGGCCGGAATCCAGATGGGCTCCCCATTAAAACCTAGCCGTTGATGAAATGAGATCAGTCCACTCTTACTGGTAGGGCATCTGGATTCCGGCCTTCGCCGGAATGACGCTAAACATTAAAGCGTTCTGATAGAGCCCGCAAAACAGTTTGACTATTTGTTAACAATCCCTTGAAACCCGGCCTTACATGGCCTATTTGCATGATACAGCTTTGGCGGGCGGCACCGTTGCCCAAAACCAAACTGTATCAAGCCTTTGGGCTTGGTCGTTTTGAAACCAGAACGAGACTATTAACATCTTAGGGAGCACTTAAATGAAATTCCGTCCTCTGCATGATCGCGTCGTTGTCCGTCGCATCGAGAGCAACGAACGCACAGCCGGTGGCATCATCATTCCGGACACCGCCAAGGAAAAGCCGCAGGAAGGCGAAATCATCGCTGTCGGTGCTGGCGCACGCGATGAAAGCGGCAAGATCGTCGCGCTCGACGTGAAAGTTGGCGACCGTATCCTGTTCGGCAAATGGTCCGGCACCGAAGTCAAGATCGACGGCGAAGATCTCCTCATCATGAAGGAATCCGACGTCATGGGCGTGATCGAAGGATCGGCCAAGTCATCGAAGAAGGCTGCTTAATTTAAGGAGTGGTCAGAGAAGAAAAGAGATTAGAGAAAAACCACTCTAATCTCTGACCACTGACCACCACTACAAACTAAACATTGTAACCTGGAGTAAACAAAATGGCTGTTAAAGAAGTAGTATTTTCTGTCCCCGCACGCGACCGCATGCTGCGTGGCGTCACAACTCTGGCAAGCGCCGTCAAGGTAACGCTGGGTCCGAAAGGCCGTAACGTTGTCATCGAAAAGAGCTTCGGTGGTCCGCGCATCACCAAGGACGGCGTGACCGTCGCCAAGGAAATCGAATTGGCTGACAAGTTCGAAAATATGGGCGCCCAGATGGTCAAGGAAGTGGCCAGCAAGGCGAATGACAAAGCGGGCGACGGCACAACAACCGCGACCGTTCTGGCAGAAGCCATCGCGCGTGAAGGCGTAAAAGCCGTAGCCGCCGGCATGAACCCGATGGACCTGAAGCGCGGCATCGACGCAGCTGTTGAGCTGGTTGTCGAAGACCTGAAGGCACGTTCCAAGAAGGTTTCAAGCAATGCTGAAATCGCGCAAGTCGGCACAATATCGGCCAACGGCGACAAGGAAATCGGCAAGATGATTGCCGAAGCGATGGAAAAAGTCGGCCATGAATCGCCGATCACCGTCGAAGAAAACAAGAGCCTGGAAACCGAACTGGAAGTCGTTGAAGGCATGCAGTTCGACCGTGGCTACCTATCGCCTTACTTCGTTACCAATGCAGAAAAGATGCTGGTCGAACTCGAAAGCCCTTTCATTCTTTACCACGAAAGCAAGCTGTCATCATTGCAACCTCTGCTGCCAGTTCTGGAAGCAGTTGTGCAGTCTGGCAAGCCACTGCTGATCGTCGCCGAAGAAGTTGAAGGTGAAGCTTTGGCAACACTGGTTGTGAACAAGCTGCGCGGCGGATTGAAAGTCGCTGCCGTTAAGGCTCCTGGCTTTGGCGATCGTCGCAAGGCGATGCTGGAAGACATGGCTATCCTCACCGGTGGTCAGGTTATTTCGCAAGACCTCGGCATCAAGCTGGAAAATGTCACGCTCGATATGCTCGGCACCGCGAAGAAAGTCCGTATCGACAAGGACAATTCCACGATCATCGACGGCGCGGGTAAGAAGAAAGATATCGAAGCTAGATGCAACCAGATCCGTCAGCAGATCGAAGAAACATCAAGCGACTATGACAAGGAAAAACTGCAGGAACGTCTGGCAAAGCTCGCTGGCGGCGTTGCCGTTATCCGCGTCGGCGGTGCTACCGAAGTCGAAGTGAAGGAACGTAAGGACCGCGTTGACGACGCTATGCACGCAACCCGCGCAGCCGTCGAAGAAGGCGTAATTGCTGGCGGCGGCGCAGCTTTGCTGTATGCCACGCGCGCAATCGAAAAAGTACGCGTATCGAATGATGACCAGCGCCGCGGCGTTGACATCGTGCGCCGCGCGCTGGAAGCGCCTGTGCGTCAGATCGCTGACAATGCAGGAACCGACGGTTCCGTTGTCGTTGGCCGTATGCTGGATCAGAAAGATACCAACCACGGTTACGACGCACAAAAAGGTGAATATACGGACATGATCAAGGCGGGCATTCTGGATCCGACCAAGGTTGTGCGTATTGCTCTGGAAAGCGCTGCGTCAGTCGCGGGCCTCCTGATCACCACCGAAGCCATGATCGCCGACAAGCCCGAGAAGAAGAGCTCATCTGGCGGTGGCCACGGTGACATGGGTGGTATGGGCGGCATGGGTGGTATGGGCGATTTCTAAGCCCGTCTAACTAGACGCTTAAAAAATTAAGGGCCGCTGGAAACAGCGGCCCTTTTTGTTATCGGTCAAAACTACTTTGAGCTTAAGCTGGTTTTGCAGCAGGGGGGCTCTTCCATTTCGTTACTAAATCCACCTCTGCCCCTTCTCGCCTTAAAGCAATCGTCGCTTTCATCAATTCTGCCAAAGTAGCTTTTAAGATGCCCATTCTCTCTTCAAATTTTCGTATCGTAGCATCACTCGCATTTACAGAAGGTCTCTCTTCTGTTTGCATTTGGGTGAAGTCACCTTTTAGAGTTTTCCATTGGATTTCTACTTCAACTGGTTTTAATTTAAAGTTGGTCTTGGAGGTGGTACATTGAGGAACATGGTAGCCTGAGTCACCTTCCTTAAATTCGGCGACGTAAGAATCCCCCTGCATGCCAGTAACCTTAGAAACCCCTGTATATTCATACATCCGTTTCGGACTAGGTATTACGGCAGATGGTGAGTCATTGGCGGGGTTATTCTCTGGCCTATCCGCTGCTAATACAAGATGCTCTAATGTTAAGCCATCCTTCGCGTCTGTTAAGGGCGTCCACTCTGGTAAGGGCATTCCGGTTATCGACATTCGCTAATCCCCACTTGAAAATTTCTCCGTGCAAAATCTTCTCTTTAAAAAGACGCTCGGCACATCTGCTCAGCTTACATAATTTTTTTGAAAGTAAAAACACTTTGTTGCCATAATTGGGCAAGTAGTTTGTTTTCACCACCGAAGCTATTTGTGCGATGCAGCAAAATATCAATAAAGGAGCATATTTTATAGTTAACTGCTTGCCGTATAAAACGCCTTCAACACAGCGCCGTAAATCCCGATTGCCTGCTGCAGCTCCGGCAAAGCAATAAATTCATCGGCGACATGGGAGCGGTTAGACTGCCCCGGCCCCATGACGATGCTGGGCGCTGCCGCAAAAGCCATATCGCAGCTGCCGTTGAACGTGTAATCCGCGAGCGGTGGCTGCACTTTGCGGACTGCTTTCATAATCGGCGAGTTAATGTCATTCAGCATGGGCCGCCTGCGGTTGACGATGATTTCCGTATCCAGCCCGGCCTTGTTCAGCGCTGCGATGATCCAGTCATTGTCTTTTTCCGGCGTGGTGCGGATGTCGAGTGTAGCCTCGATCAAATCAGGAATTTGGTTGGTGCTTTCACCGCCACGAATGACGGTGGGCTCCACCGTCGCCTGTTTCCAGGGCGAGCTGTCTTTCAAATCAATGGCGCGGAGTTTTTGCATATCCTGCACGAACTGGTCCACCGCGTTCTTGCCTTCCCACGGGCGGGAAGCATGGCATGACTTGCCGTGCGAACGCATTTTGGCGCGCATCGATCCGCGCATGGCAGGCGCCACGCCCATATTGGTAGGCTCGCCAAATATCGCGGCATCGTAGCGCGGCAATTCAGGCTCCACTTTGACAAAGCCCTGATTGCCGGCTTCTTCTTCGGCGGCAAGGCACAGCAACAGACACCCTGCGAAATTTCTGTCCAACAACCTTGCGGCGGCGATCATGCTGACGACGGAAGCGCCGGCATCATTAGCGCCAAGGCCATAGATACGGTCGCCCTCAACCGATGCGCCAAAAGGATCGCGCGTCCAGCCTGCGGCTACGGAGACGGTATCAAAATGGCTGCAGAGCAAAAGCGTAGGGCCAGCCGTTGTACCCTTAATTTCAACCACCAAATTGTGGCCGGAGCGTTTAACGGCTTGCGGAAAATAATCCTGCAATTTCTTTTGCAGCAAATCGGCGGCGTCACTTTCCTTGCCGGAGAGGGAAGGGATACGGATTAAACTTTTTAAAAGTTCAGCAGTTTCTTCCAGCATCGGCACAGGAACGCTCATTAAACTTCCCCATCATCGCCGAGCGAACGGTAAAGCCGTTGTTCGTACCCGTGCAGCAAGGCACTGCCCGCGGCATCAGCCCCACTATAGGCAGAGGAGACTTCGCCGTAGGTGCTGCCTTTGATCGCGAGCAAATCATAAGGGCTTTGCGTCGTCACGGCCTTGATATAGCCGCGCGACAAAACAATGCAGCAGGTGCCGGTAACACGGCGCTGCGTGCTTTTCAGGAAAGTTTTAATGTCGGTGAGATAGGGGTCAAACATCTTGGCTTCATGCACCAATTGTCCAAACATTTCCGCCATCGGTTTTTTGCCGTTGATCTGCGCCTGCGACAAAGTGATTTTTTCCAGCGTGCGGTGCGCTTCGTAAATAATATCGGCTGCGGGAGATTCGTAAGCGAGCCGCCCCTTCTTGCCAGGCACCGATGTGCCGACATGATAATGCCGCCCGATACCAAGCGCGTTACCGATTTCCGTCAGCCTGCGGACAATGGCGGTCGGTTCCGTGATTTTTTGAGCACCATCATCCAGCTGCGTCAGCACGCCTTTGGTAAAAGTCAGCAGCAGATTAGCATCAGTAACTTTTGCATCAGGCTGGCTGTACCAGGCTTCGTCCGGAATCAAACCGTCCGATGTCAGCGTTTCCTTACCGCCGATGGAGACGCCCCACAGGCCGGGATTATAGGAATAAGAAGTTGTTTTCTCTGTTACCATTACGCCGAGCTTGCGCAAATAATCGGTGGAAAATTGCCGTGAAATTCCGAACTCCCGCACCGGCGCTTTGCATTTCACCTTGCCGCCGCCGATAACCTGCGCCGCGACATCGAACCGGTACTGGTCGTTACCTGCGCCGGTCGAGCCATGGATGAACATATCCGCGCCGGTTTCGTTGCAGACTTCCAGTGCTTTCTGCGCGATCACCAGCCGTTCGGAGCTTACACATAAAGGGTAACCGTCGCGGCTGACATTGCCATAGATCAGATAAGTGATGATCTGGTCATAATAGCTTTGCGATGCGTCGCGGTAGATGTGCCTATCGGCGCCGACTTCCTTGCTGCGCGCTGCGATTTTTGTAACTTCGGCTTCGTCAAAACCGCCGGTGTTGACAGTGCAGGTGATGACTTCGGTGACGCCGTAAACCTCGCGGCAATAGGGCACCAGAAAGCTTGTATCCAGCCCGCCGGAAAAAGCGATAACGGCTTTGGTCATGATTACGCGTCCTTCTCTATAATCGGCAGATGCACAACACCGTCGCGCCGTTCGGCAAAAGGCGGCGCTATGATGTAGCGCTTGCCGTTGCGGATACCTTCCTGAATTTCGCGCTTCTTACTGGTGTCGTGCGCATTCAGCCAGAAGGTGGGTTCAGGTTCCGGCAAATTTCTTCCCGGATTTTGCGGGTCATAATCCAGCTTCATCTGGTAGATGAAAGTCATTTCCCTGCAAGGATGCAAAAGCACCATGGCCTGGCTGATTTCCATTTCCTGCGCGAAGCGGCCATGGATACGCAGCGACGTATTATCGTACTGGGCGATGCCGTAATAAGTGTCATATTGCTTTGCTTTATATACTTCCAGCGCCAACGTCTTGGTATAGAGGCCGAGCTTTTGCTCGCTCTTCAGCCATTTACGTCCGAGGCTGAACAGTGAAATGCCGGTCATGCTTTTCTGATCGATATTGCTGGCGCTGATCTGGCCAGAGACGGGAATGCGGTCCAGTTTAGTAAAATCAATTTTCTCGTCGCCTTTATAATAATCCAGCAGTTCGTCGGGCAAGGAATCCTTGGGCAGCGTAAAACCAACCACGGCCGTCTGCATCAACACGCAATCGATCAGAACCCAATGCGGCATTTTAAGACCGGGCGAGTCAAAGCTAAGGGAGTTCGACAGCAAATAGGCTTCCAGCAGAAAATAGGCCTGCATGAAAGAAGCATCTTCCGTATCATCCAGCAGATGGATCGCCGCATTCTGTCCAAACGGTTTGGTGTTCAGATAGGGCAATAATTTGCGTGATGTCGCGATATAGGGTTTGAAGCCTTTTTCCTTTAACCGCAGCATCCATTCTGGCATTGGGTCCTGCGCTTGATTGGCATTATCCATGATAAATCTCAAATCTTTAATGTTTCAGAATGGTTATAACAACCGCGCGAAAAACGCGCCAGCGGCTTGTAAGGCTTGGCTGCAGGGGTTTTTAACCGGAATTAAGGGGGGAAACGGAGAATGTGCGCCTAGCGGGCGCGTCGATCAAAACGGCGGATGAAGGAAATAGTCGCGTTCATTCTCATAACTCTATGATGTCAGAAACAGGGTTTATGAGTCAATGGTTTTACCCAGACTTTTAAGCTACAGCGTAGTTCGGACCGGATTGCCGTGCTGTCTGCCATTCACTTCTTTGCGCCACAAGCATTGCCTGGGCTTCCGGCGTTAACATTTCATGCCCCACTTTGTTGACAAGACAATGCCAACCACCGTCGGAATACACAAAATTTCCGCATTCAAGTTCGTGAACGTTATATCCAAGTTTAAGAAGCCAATCCCTTAATTGAGACTCTTTGCCGGGATCACTATTCAACGGCACTGCAAGCAAGTCACCATTAGTGACGGCGTTAATATTAGAGGCAAGATCCTTGGCCTCCTTCGCACTAAGACGGTAAATATTGCGCCCACCTCTGGTCGCCAATCTTTCAGCAGCTTTCCATGAACGATACGCAAGAGCTGCGCGACGAACGACCAGATCGCCGTAAGGTAAAAAACAAGCGGCCGTATCTGCATGTATACATTTTGCACCAGCCAATACGGTTTCATCACCGTGAAAATGCGGGCCCTTTATTGTAAGCGGTAAAAATCTTTCATTAGGAAATAACCTTCTTAATTCTTCAACAGCAGCATAGGTTGTGCGCGGGCCCCAGCCAATAGGAATAACACCATTTGTTTTCGCCAGAACATCGCCGCCTTCGAGGTAAGAATCTTTTCCCTGAAGTTCAACGATATAGTCGGACCGAATAATACGGCGGATATCTTCGATTTCTTCGCGGCGCGTTGAACTTGGATGTTTGGCCAAAACAATTTTACCGCCGATGCAGGCGAAATTGTCGCGCTTGAAGGCTGCATCCGACGCACCATATTCGGCTTCCAATACCAGAACATCGAGATCCAGCGAGCGCAGACGCTCAATACCCGCAGACCATTGACTGAATGCTTTGCGGCTATAGGCGTCGGGATCGCGCGCGCAAATTTCGGAACCTATCACCATGTTTTGGTTAATCGGCTGGTCAATTGTAAAACGGCCATTTCCCGGCCAGGCGGCGATCAAAACCTGTTGTTGTGAAATATCCATTTACGACTGCAATCCCTAAGTTCCTAAATTTATCGGTAAAATCCGAACCACGTTACCATCAGGCAATGAAACTAAAAAAGCAAAAACCATGAATTAATTACAATATCAAGCCTCTATTTAACAAACCGCTTCCGCGCCTGTTTCACCGCCGCCTTAACCATAGCGGGCGCCGTGCCGCCGAAACTGATCCGGCTTTTAACGGCATTTTCCGGTTTCAGGACCGAGAAAATATCCTTGGTGATGCGGGCATCTATTTTCTGCATATCGGTCAGGCTGAGGCTATCCAGCCCGCATTTTTTCTGTTCGGCAAGCCGCACTATTTTACCGGTGATGTGATGCGCATCGCGGAACGGCACATTGGCGGCACGCACCAGCCAGTCAGCCAGATCCGTCGCGGTGATGAAACCGGCTTCCAGCGCTTTTTCCATCGCTATTTTGTTGGGCACCATATCGCGCACCATGCCGGCCATCGCCGCCAGTATTAAATGCAGCGTATCCACGGCACCAAACACTTGTTCCTTATCTTCCTGCATGTCTTTGGCGTAAGCGAGCGGTAGGCCCTTCATCACTACAAACAAAGTATTGAAAGCACCGAGCAACCGGCCCGATTTGGCGCGGACCAGTTCAGCCGCATCCGGATTGCGTTTTTGCGGCATGATCGAACTGCCGGTCGTAAACGCTTCGGACAAGGTGATGAAACCAAAAGCAGGACTGGCCCAGATCACAATTTCTTCGGCAAGGCGCGACAGATGCATACCGAGAATGCTGGCGCTGCTTAGAAATTCCAGCGCGAAATCACGTGCCGAAACGCCGTCCAGCGAATTAGCCATCGGCCGGTCAAAGCCCAAGGCCTTGGCCGTCATGTTGCGGTCAATCGGGAACGAGGTGCCCGCAAGAGCTGCGGAACCGAGCGGCATTTCATTCATGCGCTGTTTAGCATCCTGCAAGCGGCTGCGGTCGCGGCCCAGCATTTCGACATAGGCCATGAGATGATGGCCAAAGGTAATTGGCTGCGCCGCCTGCAGATGCGTAAAGCCAGGCATTAAAGTAGATGTGTGTTTTTCGGCCTGATCCAGCAGGGCGCTTTGCAAATCTTGCAACGCTGCATCGATGTCTTTGATCGCATCCATCAACCACAGACGAAAATCAGTTGCGACCTGATCGTTACGCGAACGCGCCGTGTGCAGGCGGCCTGCAGCATCACCGATCAGCGCCTTCAACCGTGCTTCGATATTCATATGCACGTCTTCGAGTGCGCGAGAGAAAGTGAATTTACCGGATTCAATCTCGCCAAGGATCTGGTCGAGGCCGTTTGCTATATCCTGTCCGTCTTTTTTGCTGATGATGCCTTTGGATGCCAGCATGGCCGCATGCGCCTTCGATGCTTTGATATCTTGCGCGTAAAGACGCTGGTCGATATCCACCGAGCAATTGATCTCCGCCATAATCGCGGCAGGGCCGGAGGCGTAATGCCCGCCCCACATGGGATTGGACTGAGGCTTGGAGATAGCGGGCTTCGCGACAGATTTGGAACGTGATTTCATAAAATTATAAATAGTTAGTTGTTAGTTAGTGGCGAACCATTCTTACCTAGTCGCCAATAACTAGCAACTGGTAGCTATGCCTTACTTCGCCACTTTACGCTGCGCTACGGACTGTTCCAAAGCGACTACGCCCGGCAATTGTTTGCCTTCCAACCATTCGAGGAACGCGCCGCCCGCGGATGACAGATAGCTAACGCCGTCAGCCACACCAGCATGTTCCAAAGCAGCACCCGTATCGCCGCCGCCTGCGACCGATAAAATCTTGCCCTGCTTGGTAAGGTCAGCAACATAAAGGGCGACTTCATTGGTGGCCTTATCAAAAGGCAGAGTTTCAAAAGCGCCCAGCGGCCCATTCCAAACTACGGTTTTGCATTTATCGAGGTTTTCCTTAATTTCCTTAATGGCGGCAGGGCCGAGATCGAGGATCATCTGGTCGGCAGGCACAGCAGTGGCTACTACCGTTTGCGTTGCTACGCCTGCCTTAAATTCAGCAGCAACAACGACATCTTTGGGTAGCAGGATAAGGCATTTGCGGCTTTCGGCCTTGGCCATAATGGCTTTGGCTGTATCGATCATATGCGGCTCGGACAAGGATTTACCGATCGCAATGCCTTTGGCGGCCAAGAAAGTATTGGCCATACCGCCACCCAGCACCAGAACATCGACCTTGGAAACCAGATTTTGCAGCAAATCCAGTTTGGTTGAGATCTTGGATCCGCCAACGATAGCGGCAAGCGGACGTTCAGGATTACCCAGCGCCTTGGTCAGGGCAGCGATTTCAGCCTCCATCAGACAACCGGCAGCGGCTGGCAGCAGATGCGCCAAGCCTTCGGTTGAGGCATGGGCACGGTGAGCGGTCGAAAAAGCATCATTGACGTAAATATCACCCAAAGCAGCCAGTTTTTCCGCGAATTCCGGGTTATTAGCCTCTTCTTCGGCATGAAACCGAGTATTTTCGAGGACAAGGACATGTCCGGCAGCAAGCGATTCGATAGCTGCTGTGGCCTTAGGACCGATGCAATCATCAGCAAAAGCAATAGGTTGACCCCATATTTGCTCCAACGCCTTGGCTACAGGACGCAAACTATATTTAGGATCAATTTTGCCGTCAGGCCGTCCAAAATGGGATAGAATGACGATTTTTGCCCCTTCAGAACTCAATTTTTTGAGAGTTGGGATCATGCGTTCTAAACGAGCAGTATCGGAAACCTGCCCCTTTTGCATCGGAACATTGAGATCGGCACGCAGCAGAATGGTTTTACCACGCAGGGCAAGGTCGGAAAGGGTCATAAAAGCAGGCACTGAATTGTCTTTCGTTAAAGGTGAATGCGATTTGAAAGCCTAGCTTTAAATAAGGATAACGCATCTGGCAAGGTAAAGCCTGCTTTAGTTGTTTGACTCGGCTGCGAGCAGCCCCTATAAAGCACCCTCTTTTAGAGGAACGACCAATGAAACGTACTTTTCAGCCCAGCAAGATTGTCCGCGCCCGCCGTCACGGCTTCCGTGCCCGTATGGCCACCAAAACCGGCCGCAAGATCATTGCTAAACGCCGCGCTCAGGGCCGCAAGCGCCTGTCTGCCTGAGTGCCTTGCCCGCTAAACTAACGGTTATGCGGCACCGCGCCGAGTTTCTTGCGGTTGCTGCGACCGGTAAAAAGTGGGTGGCTAACGGCCTTATTTTGCAACTTGGCCCGCAAAAAGCAGAGCCGCAACTTCGCTACGGTCTTACAGCTACCACCAAAATTGGCAATGCCGTTATTCGCAACCGCGCCCGCCGCCGTTTGCGCGCCTTGGCTTTTGATTTTTTAACGGTCCATGCCTCACCCCAGCATGATTATGTCCTGATCGCCCGTGCGACAACCGCGACCCGCGATCATGCCGAGTTGAAAAAGGATATGGTCACCGCTCTTAAAAAACTCGGTGTCTGGCGGGAAACCAATGCCTGATTTCCTTCAGCAAATTCTTAGTGTTACGCTGCGCAGCCTGATCTGGCTTTACCGGCACAGCCTATCCTATTTTATCGGGCGAAATTGCCGTTTCCTGCCGACCTGTTCGGCCTATGCCGATGAAGCCATCCAACTCCATGGCCCCGTTAAAGGAACGCAACTGGCGATGCGCCGTTTTTGCCGCTGCCATCCCTGGCCAAAATTAGGCGGCGGAAGTGGCTTTGATCCCGTCCCGCCACATGTTAAGTAAACGCGGATAATTTATAGACCCAGCCTCTAAACTCTTGAGCATCATGGACAATAACAACAACAATCTGATCGTCGCCGTCATCCTGTCGGTTATCATTCTGGTCGGCTTTCAGTATCTCTATATCAAGCCGCAGCAGGAACAATATCGCCAGCGCGTACTCGCCGAAAGCGAAGTGAAAAAAGCCAATCCGGTAACGGCGACTGCCAATGAAGCGGCAATCCCGCGCCCGCGCACCGACGTTATCAAAGACGATAAACGTATTCCCATCACAACGCCGGAATTGCATGGCTCGCTCAACCTGAAGGGCGCGCGTATTGATGATTTGTCTTTCATCAATTTCCGCGAGAGCGTTGCGCCTGATTCACCCAACATTGTTTTGCTGTCGCCGTCAGGTTCTGCGCCGCCGAACCCGCCTTATTATGCGGAGTTCAGCTGGCTGAGCGATAATGCATCCATACCTGTTCCAACTGCGCAGACGGAATGGAAAGCAGATGGCAGGCAACTGACAACCGATCAACCACTGAAGCTCACTTGGGATAATGGCCAAGGTTTAGTTTTTGAACGCACGATCAGTGTCGATGGTCATTTCATGTTCACGGTCGATGATCAAGTACGCAACAAGAGCGGAAGCGCTGTAACACTTTATCCGTTCGGCTTGGTAGCCCGGCAAGGCGATCCAGTTACCAAAACAATATCCGTTTTGTACGAAGGACCGCTGGGCGTTTTCAACGGCGCATTGGAAGAATATAAATATAAAAAGCTGATGGATACCGGCAAGCAAGCGGTTGAGAGCGAAGGCGGCTGGCTCGGCATCACTGATAAATACTGGCTGGTGGCGATGGTGCCGCAGCCGGGTGAGAAAATCTCAGCTGCTTTCAGCTATAACCGCGCCAATCAATTGGCGCCGGAGCAAGGCTGGTTCCAGACTGACTTCCGCGGCGCACCACTGACAGTGGAAGCGGGCGCTACATCGCAACACAGCACGCATTTCTTTGCGGGCGCCAAACGCATCGGTCTGCTGGATAAATATGCTGATCAATACAACATTCCGCATTTCGACCGCGCCATCGATTTCGGCTGGTTCTATTTCCTGACCAAGCCGTTTTTGTATTTGCTGGCATTCCTTGGCAACTGGTTCGGCAGCCTCGGCATCGCCATTCTGGTTTTCACAGTTCTGCTGAAACTGGTGACGCTGCCGCTGTCGCTGAAGTCCTATCACTCCATGGCGAAGATGAAGGCGCTGCAGCCGGAGATGAAACGGATTCAGGAACGCTTTGCCGACGACAAGGTCAAGCAAAGCCAGGAAATGATGGAATTCTACAAGCGCCAGAAAGTAAACCCGATGGCGGGTTGCCTGCCGCAGCTGATCCAGATTCCGATTTTCTTTGCGCTGTATAAAGTTCTGTATGTCGGTATCGAACTACGGCAAGCGCCGTTCTATGGCTGGATCAAGGATATGTCGATGCCGGACCCGACATCGGTCTTCACCCTGTTTGGCGCTTTGCCGATTGCCTTGCCCGAGGCTTTGCATATCGGCATCTGGCCGCTGCTGATGGGGGCCAGCATGTTCCTGCAGCAACGCCTGTCGCCGCAACCGCCGGATAAAACGCAAGCACGCATGTTTATGTTCATGCCGATTTTGTTCACCTATATGCTGGCAAGGATGCCTTCTGGCCTTGTCATCTACTGGACATGGAGCAACCTGCTGTCGATTTTGCAGCAATGGTTCATCATGCAGCAGGACGCGAAAAAGAAAGTAATCGTCGAATAAGCACCCTGTCGTTAACCATAATCGGAATACTTCCTTAAGAACTTGAAGGAAAGCCGCTTAATTGATAGCCTGCGTTATTACCATTTATGCAGGAGATATAATTATGACGGGGCTTTCTAATGAAACAAAAATCACGGCCAAGGAAGTTCTTGATAAAGTCCTGTACACACGAGGGCAGGAAAGTCTGAAAGCCTATCGTGAATTGGCCTCCCTTATTGCGACACAAGAGAAACTACTTCCAGCGCTTCGGTTTAATGCACTGGATCTGTTGGATATTTCCGTAATTGCGGCGCGCGAGACAGTAGCAGACCTTATTCAACAAGGATTAGGTGGTCTGAATACGGAACCGGGCGCGACGGTAAAAAGTATTTTTGCAACTGCCGAAAATTTAATTCGGGAGTTTAGTTTAGCCGTGCCAGAAAACTGGCAGAACGCAATCGTCGAAGGCAAGAAACTTGCCGATCTAAGCGCTGTTTTTGAAAACGTCAATAATACTATTGATGCCCTCTACCTCACCCCAGCCCAAGATTGGGACACGGGCAAGCACGACCGTCTTAACGCAGTTTATGATCTTTTAGGAGAAGTTGGTAACGGTGTTGCCCTTTTGGGGGACGCGTCTACTGACAAAGCTGCCGTTGCGGAAAAACGTGAAGCGGTTATGAAAAACATACCGACTTTTACGCCAGATAATTCGCGGCCCGGCAGAACAGAATTGATCGCCGAAGTTCTTTCTGGAATTGTCCGTGACGTTTTAAAAAAAACGGGTCATGAACGTTATATAGCCTTGGAAGAGCTGACAGAAACAGCACATTTAATCGGTATTCAAATCGGAAAACGTTCCCCTTTTGAAAATCTCAGGATTTCGGCCAAGGATCTGAAAGCGCTTAGCAATCTTGCCATTCTTGAACTTCTTGATCAGGAAGTTCAGCACCTAAACATGAATTCTTATGACCAAGTTAAGCATCTGCGCGATGTGGGCACCAAGCTTTTGGATGGGTTGGCATCGCAAGGAAAATCCGCAAACGGATTCAGGAGTGTTTTTAAAACAGCGAAATCCATATTGGGCCGTAATGTCAGCGCCTTGTTTGCTAAAATGGCTGAAAAGGCTTTAGCAGAAAAAAACTTGCCTCCCTCTTTCTCAACTCTCATGCAAACAAATGGCTATGAACCATGGACGATTAATCACATTCATGGAAATGGGCATGCTCGAGAGTGTTTCCTCAAACGTATAGCGCCCAAAGAACCCGAACTTCCTTGGGACGTTGTTAGAGATCAGCTGGCACCATTAAGGCAGCGTGTATTAGAAAGCGTCGCCCTTTAATTAAAATATTCATGTTTTACCCAAAATGTGGGAAGGTCCTTTCCGCATGAACGAAAACATATCTGACATCGAAACCGCCCGGGTTTTATTCGCCCAGCAATGCGACTTTGTGCTGGCGGCGACGGACCCGAGCCATTTCCCAGCCAACAGCTTGCCGGAAATCGCCTTCATTGGCCGGTCCAATGTCGGCAAATCATCGTTGATAAATGCGCTGACTGGCCGCAAGGCTTTGGCGCGCGCATCCAATACCCCCGGCCGCACGCAGCAGATTGTCTTTTTTAACCTGGGCAAGCGTTTGATGCTGGTGGATTTACCCGGCTACGGCCATGCCGATGCACCGCGCGCGGAGAAAGATCACTGGAATGCGCTGGTGCATCATTATATTCAGCATCGCCCGCCTTTGCGCCTTGTCTGTCTGCTGATCGACAGCCGCGTTGGCGCCAAGGCTAATGATCTGGAGATGATGAAGTTCCTCGACCGCGCCGCTATCAGTTACCAGATTATCCTGACCAAACAGGATCAGATCAAGGCACCGGAAATTGAGGCCAAACTGCGCCAGATGGGCGCGATGCTGAGCAAGCATGCAGCAGCTCGGGGCAATGTTGTGATTACCAGTTCTGAAAAAGCGGCGGGGATTGAAGACCTCAGGTCCATTCTGACCTTCTTTGCCGAACCGCCCGGCCCAAAATCAGCTTAGCGCGCTTCGCTCCAGCGGCCCATCGTGTCGGTCAAGATGCCGCCCTGACGGATAGCGGCGATGTTCAAATCTTCCTGGCCGCGGATATGGTTGATGATATCGGGCTCGCAGGTGATCTGCACCTGTCCCAGCGCTGTGACGGCCATGGCCGATACTTTGTCAGCCAATTCATGCGCCCGCAGCCACTGTCCGACAGTTTCAAGAAACTGCGCAGCAAGTTCGCGTCGTAATTCCGTTTCACGGTTGCGCGAGACCGATTCACCTTCGGCCGTTTGCAACTCTATAAAATAGCGGTTTAATTCGCCTAACATAAGACACCCCCTAATAGGATTTCTTGCGATAACCGGCCCCATTTTTCTGCGCTTAGTTTAGCTGTCTAAAATTTAAAATTGATTTAAGATGTTTTCTTTGGGAGTAAGTGATGCATAAAGATCGCATTAGGAAAACACAGAGACCCATAAAGATCCCATCAGCGCAACGGCTGGCCAACATCGCCTTGTATTATTTGAGCCGTTTTGCGGCGTCAGAAGACTCGCTGCGTAAGGTTTTGCAGAACCGCATCCGCAAAGCAGCGATGAGGGACGAAGCTTTTGCCGCCGACCATGCCAAGCACGCGCAGCTACGTATCGACATCGAAACAATCATCGACAAACATCGCAAGACTGGCGCCTTGAATGACGCCGCCTATGCCGAGATCAAAACCCGGGGCCTGCGCCGGGCGGGGAAATCCCGCCGTATCATCGAACAAAAGCTGCAGTTGAAAGGTATAGGCCGCGACCTGATCGCCAAAGCGCTGACGCCTGAAGACAGCGATACCGACCCGGAAATAGCCGAGCTGAAAGCTGCGCATATCCTCGCCAGGCGTAAAAAACTGGGGCCTTACCGCGCCGAACCCGCTGATGCCGACCGGCGCAAAAAGGATGTCGCTGCGATGGCGCGTGCCGGTTTCTCTCTCAACCTCATCCGCAAGGTTCTGGGCGGCGAGGTTGAGGAGGAGTTTTTCTAAACCGCCTTCTCGCAGCTGCGTTGCCGCTTTTTGACAAGGTGCCTGCGCCGATCTAATGTCCTGCCAACAACCCGGGGTGTCCTTAGCGCATAAGCGCGACGGGGCTGAGATTATACCCGTTGAACCTGATCCGGCTCATACCGGCGAAGGGAGAGGATAACATGAGCACCGCATCACAGCGGCGGCCGGATACATGGCCGCCGGATATACCTAAAAATTCGCCGCGCTTTCAGGCAGCAGCGCGGGAACATGGCACTAACAAACCGCTATTCGTTTCGCCACCAGCGGCGGGACGCAAAATCACTGCCGGTTTTTCTTTCCTGCAGCGCATCGGTAAATCGGCATCGATCGATGTCTGGTTTCCGGAACAGTTGCAGGAAGAACTCAACCGGCTGGTGGATGCTGGCACCTTGCTTGGCCCTGATCATTTCCCGGCGGAATGGGCGGCTGTACGACAGTTTGAATTGCTGCAAGACGCGGGTAATTACAAAATCTACGATATGCATGCGGATTACATCACGCGTTCGTTGAAAGAACTCACCCGCAGCATGCGCGGTGGCGGTTACCGCGTAACAGTTGCCACTATCGGCAGCTATACGGATGAAAAAGCCAAAGACGATCTGGAAATTCTCGACCGCCGTTTGCAAAAGCGTATTTCGCACCTCATCCATATGTTGTATCTGGAAGAACAAAGTGAAAGCATCAACAAGGCGATGGATGCAGCACTGGCCGCTGAAAGCTGGGACTACCAGGACGCATTGCCCCATGTCGGCGTAACGCTCGGCGCGCGTGATTTGTTCCGGCCTATCGATGCTACGGTACGCCAAACAAAGCAAAATATTATTATCCCACCTGCGCCGCATATTGTGCCGACATCGCGCCTTGAAGGATGGGTGCATGATCTGGGTATTGTCGATGCCGACTATGCGCAGCCTTTTATGCATGTAGCGCGCAAACCGGAAGCGGGTGAATACCGGATTCAAAACGGCGTTTATCATTTTGCCAAAGCCGATGCCGGGCGCGATGTTACGCTGACTTATATGCATAATGCTTCAGGCCAGGGGCAGCCGCGCAAACTGAGTCAAAGTGAGCGCAAGCATCAGCTCGCCAAACAGTTTTTCGATATTCTTGATCTGCTGCCGCAGAAAAATATCGTCCATGATACGGCTGTGGGTTTGCAACTGCCGGAATCGATCAATGAGAATGAGTGGATTTATGTAACGCAGAGCGATGAGACTTTCGCCTGCTTCAACCGTTTGCTGACCGATCTTTTCTCGCCATTCGATGATATGTCGATGTCGGCTCTGGATGGCCGTGAGGATGCGAAATCGGAAGTTAAAAGCATGGCGCAACATCTACGCGGCCACGGCGACCGCCTGACGCCTGATGCCGATCAGTTTTACCGGAATTTGGCGCATTATAGTTGCTAACAACTACATATCTATCGCCGTCACCTGCGTGCCGGCTTCGGTTAGTTTGATGATGCCGATTTCGATGCTGTCTTTCCATTTGTTCTTCAGCTTGGCGTAGCGGCGCATGGAACCGACAGGCACGAATACCTGTTTGATATGCAGCTCGCCAATCATTCCGGCGCAGACAGCGCAGGGTTCCAGCGTCACGTAAAGTTTGGCATCCTTGATGTTGGCATGTTTGCGTAGCGCTGAGGCTATCGCCAACTGCTCGGCGCAATTGATCCAGAGCGATTTACTGCCGCTTTTATAACGTTCAGGCCTACGGCGATCGACGCCGTGCGCGAAACGGTTGGCAGCTGACGCGATTTCCCGCCCCCTGGCATCCACCAGAACCGCGCCGACTTTCACGGTTGGATGCGGACTGCCGCCGTGGCTGACGGGCTGATGCGCTACTTCATCGGCGCGTTCCAGCCAGCGGCGATGGGCAGCCAGCGCGTCATCATGGCGCGATGTTGTTTTACGGGAGGGGGATTTTTTTGCTTTAGACATTCGGTGGCCCTTGGGTTGGGCAGGCTATTATCGCGCAGAAGGATTGACGAAAGGTTTAAGTTGCTTATCAGCTAAGGCCTATTAATGCACACCGCTAGCCACGGTCATCACTTTCAGCGCGGCGGGGCCGATCAGCACCACAAAGAGCGGCGGCAGAATAAAAAGAATCATCGGGATGGTAAGCGTTGCGGGCAGTTTCGCCGCCTTGGTTTCTGCCGACATAATACGCTCATCCCGCATTTCGGCCGATAGAACACGCAAAGATTGCGCCAAGGGTGTGCCGTATTTTTCCGTTTGTATAAGGGTATTGGTCAGCGCCATAACGCCCGGCAAAGGCACGCGGTCGGCCAGATTTTGCAGCGCCTTGGACCGGTCCGGCAGGAAGCTGAGTTCCACCGCAGTAAGACCAATTTCTTCCGCCAGTTCTGCGCAGCTTGGCCCGATTTCGCGGCTGACGCGGTCAAAACCTGAGTCCAGACTTAAGCCCGCTTCGGCGCAGATGACCAGCAGATCAAGCGCGTCCGGCATGGCTTTCCGCAAGATCTGTTCGCGTTTCTGGCTCGCATTCTTCAGGAAAATATCCGGCAGCATCATACCCAGAATGGCAACGAACATAACGATCAGCAGGCCGATGATCGGTTTGCCGTGATAGGCGTGCAACCCGAAGATGAAAAAGAACGCCATGAAAGCGCCGCCCACCGGCAGCACCAGTTTCAAAAACAGATACATGAACATGGCGTCGCGCGCGCGGTAGCCGGACCGCGCCAGTTTCAGCCGCAGCTCGTCCAGCTTGCGCCCCTGTTCCAGCTTTAATTTCTGCACCACCTGCCGGATGAAACTTGCCTGATTGGCATTCGGACGGCGGGAGAGTTTCTTTTTACGTTCCGCCTCGCGCAATTCCGACTTACGCAACGTGATATTTTTCAGGCGCGCAGGCAGTGGGTCGCTTTCGACCAGTGCGCTCCACACCAATGCCACAACGCCGAACGCCCCCACCCCGCAAAGGATGGAGAGAAAATTCGGATCGTGCAGCAGGCGTTCGATACTCATGACATCACAATTCGAAGCTGATCATTTTAATCATGGTGGCCCAACCGATCGCCATCCATGTAACGGCGGCGCCCAGTAAAATTTTGCCGCGCAGATCGCGGAACAAAGTCAGGATGTAATCCGGACTGATGAGCAGCAGCAGCGAGAACATGATAAAAGGCAGCGAGCCGATGATCATGGCACTGGCTTTGGCTTCCGCCGACATGGCTTTGACCTTGAGGCGCAGCTGGCGACGTTTGCGGATCAAATCGGCGAGATTGCCCATGGTTTCGGCCAGATTACCGCCAGTTTCTTTTTGAATCGCCATGGCAATGATGAGAAAACGAAATTCGGCAACATCAATCCGGCGTGCTACTTCCCACATTGCTGACTCTAAGCTTTTACCCATATGCACACCGTCGCTGATGCGGTGAAATTCGGTGCCGATAGGCTCTGGCATTTCACGCCCCACAGCAGCGATGGATTCCGTCACCGGCAGGCCGGAACGCAAACCGCGGCACATGGTATCAATCGCTTCCGGAAAGCTGGCCAAGAATTTCTTGATGCGGCGGTTGCCAATAAAGCCAGTGACAAAATGCGGCAGGCCAAGCCCCAGCATAATCGCCATAAAAACAGCCATGGCATTTGACCAGCGTAACAGCATATGAAACAAAACGAAAAACACCAGGATCGCCAGCGCATTCATCAACAGATATTCGCCGATGGTGATGTTCTTGCCGGTGCGCGCAAGGCGGGAACGTATCTTGTCCGGGTTCGGCAGCAAGCGAACCAGTAAATTGATCAGGACGATGCCGCTTTCGCCGGAATGGCGCACGGCGCGCAAGCGGTCATCGGCATTTATCTTGCGAACATTCCCCTGCGGCCCGACGCGGGTGAGGCGACGTTCCAGCGTTTTTGCTTCGCCGCCGGAAAAGAAACCGATGATCAGTACCAGTAAGAAGGCGCCGCCGCCTAGCAGAACATAGAGCATGGTTGGCGTCATTCCATCGCCTCCAGCAACTGTTTATCGAGGCCGTAATAGGCGGCTTTCGGCAAAGTATTGGGGCGCAGGCCATGATTTTTAAAATCGACGGTGAGTTTGCTGTCGGCGGCCTCACCAATGACTTCGCAGGTGAATAAATCCTGCATGGTGATGACATCACCTTCCATTCCCGTGATTTCGGAAATATGCGTGATGCGGCGCGAGCCGTCACGCATACGGCTGACCTGAATGATCATATCGACGGCGGAGGCTATTTGCTGACGGATCGCACGCGGCGCAAGGTTAGCCACCGCCAAACCCACCATATTTTCGAGGCGCATCAAGGCTTCGCGTGGACGATTGGCGTGGACGGTGGAGAAAGAGCCGTCGTGGCCCGTATTCATCGCCTGCAACATATCGATCGCTTCGCCGCCGCGCGTTTCACCGACGATGATGCGATCTGGTCGCATACGAAGGGCATTTTTCAGTAAATCGCGCATGGTGATTTCGCCATGGCCTTCCAGATTGGCGGGCCTGGTTTCAAGCCGCACGACATGTGGCTGCTGCAACTGCAATTCGGCGGCATCTTCGATTGTCACGACGCGCTCAGAATGGTCGATCATTTGCGACAGCGCATTCAGCAGGGTGGTTTTACCGGAACCGGTACCGCCGGAAATCAGGATATTCGCGCGGCAACGCCCCATGATGCGCAGGACCTTGGCCATTTGCGGCGACATGCTGCCGAATTTAACCATTGTATCCAGCATAATTTTCTTTTTGGAAAATTTACGGATGGTGATGGTTGGCCCGTCGATAGCTAGTGGCGGGATGATGATGTTCACGCGGCTGCCATCCATTAAACGCGCATCGCAGAGCGGCGAGCTTTCATCGATGCGGCGGCCAATGGCTGTGACAATACGCGTTGCAATTGCCAGCACATGGGCATTGTCACGGAACTGCACATCGGACAGGGTCAGTTTACCCTTTTGTTCGATGTAAACCTGCTTTGGCCCGTTGACCATGATTTCAGAGATTGTTTCATCAGCCAGCAAAGGCTCGATCGGTCCCAGCCCCAGCATGTCGTTGAGCAATTGCGTAACGAGATCTTGCCGTTCCGCAGCATTCAGCTGAATCTTCTTTTCGATCAAAAGGTCGGCAATGAGGCCGGTCAGATCACGGGACAGATCCTCGCGCGACATTTTCGCGGCAGCTGATGTGTCGATACGTTCCAGCACGATTGGCTGCAAAACAAGCTTGGCCTGATCGACGCTGCCGCGGCTGGAATTTCTTATATCCATACGCGGCGGCGCAAGCGGCGCTTCGAGTTCGTGATTACCTGTTATCTGGCTGGTCGGAATAACGGATTTTATCGGCAAAGATGGTGGGCCGTCTTTGGCATCTGGTGCTGCAGGAGCCGGCGTTGCCACAATGCCGCTAGCGATGAAACCATTGACCAGAGATGTCACAAGATCGCGTTGATCGAGAAGATTTAATTCCATCTTGTTCTGCGTCAGGTAATCGGCGACAGCCGTTTTGGCCGCCTTGGCTATATCGGCACGCGTCGCCCAGCGCGCTTTGTCGGCGGGGAATTGCTGGGACAAAATCGGTAATACTTTATCCCGCAAATGAAAAATTGTCATATCGCCTGTATGCACAGAAACACCTTCGGGGCTTAGGGATTAATCTCTTTTTTCACCGATGATTTTTTGGCGCTGCCTAAAAGTTTTTGTAAAAAATTTTCTTTGCCTTGAGCGCCGGCCTTGGCGCCGCCACTTAATTTTTGCGCCAATGCCAACAGCGCTTTTGTCACCGCGGCATTCCGCGCAATAGAGCCGAGCGCCTTGCCGCCATTGGCGGCCAGCGTAACGGATTTGTGATCCTCCGGAATTGTCAGATCAATTTTAATCTGCGCGCCTTTCTCAAACGCTGCGGGGTCTACCTGCCCCGTACGTCCCTGCCCGACACGCGAGGCGACAACGGTAAGATTTCCGGTGCAGCTCAGGCTATTCAGCGCGGTTTTGATGCGCAGGCTATCGCGGATACCGGCGAGTGAAAGTTCTGTTACCAACACAATTTCGTGCGCTGTCGTCAGCAAACGTTTTTGCGACGCCAGTAAATGTTTGGGCAGATCAACGACAATATAGTCGAAATTGCCCATCATTTCCTTCAGCAGGGCTGTGATTGCGCCGCTGTCCATGGGCACATATTCATCGACAGCTTCCTCAGCGCCCAGCACCGAAAACTGATCGCTTTCCGGCACAATGGAACTGGCAATCATAAGACCGTCGACACGCTGCGGCGAATTGACGATATCGCGCAAACCCCGCCCCGGTTCCAGATCGAGCGCCAGGGATGTAGTGCCGAATTGCAGATCAAGATCCAGCAAAGCGCAATTGAACTTCAGTTCGTGCGCCAGCAGCCAGCCGGTATTGACGGCAATCGTACTGGCCCCTACTCCGCCGCGCGTACCGATGACGATGACCAGCTTGGCTTCTTTGTTTTCTGATTTACCAACAGAACGTCCGCGCAGGGCTGCGGCCATCGCCTGATTGAGATTTTCGGGAATGAGCGGCTTGACCAGATAATCGACGATGCCGGCATTCAGCATCTGCCGGTAAAGGGCAACATCATTGGCGGAGCCGATAACGATCAATTTACAATCAGAACCACTAAGGCTTATCAGACGCGTGATTGCCGCGACGGGGTCTGTCTGGTCGTCAATATCGATCATCACCATTTTGGGCGGCGATGCCGATTCCAGCATTTGCGCGAACATGTCCGCGCCGCCCTGCTGCACCGTCGCGATAGGGAAGCCTTGCCGTTCTGCCCAGTTGCGCATGACTCGAAGTGTTTGGTCTTCATTGACGAAGGCCATGAACTCGCCATGCATAACGGCGCCGTCATCACTGTTGTAATTGCGGGAGCTCATGGGATTTTGTGGCCCCCTGTTACGGAGCCGCCGCTGCGGCGGGCGCAGCAGCTGAAGGCGCAGCGCTGCCTGTCACGTCACCCGTCATTGCCGAGCTTGGCGTCGGCGCTGTAGTTATAGCCGCGGCAGTATCCGGCGACGTATCCGTATCCAGCAAACCACGCGTTTGATTATTATAGTAACGCCGCATGGCGCCTACAGCCATTACACCGCTGCTATCGCCGCCATCGCGGCCTTTGATCAGGTCAGACGGTCTGTCCGTCATGATCGCGAGATTACGCGCATTGGCGCAGCCGAATTGCGGAATGGGCTGATTATCATAAGGGTCGGTAGCGGCTTCCGCCCATGTCGGGCATGCAGGCGGTATGGCAGTCATGCCTTTGTCAGTGGGTATGACATGAATGGTGTAATCAGGCTTCACTGTTGGTGGATAAAGGGCGTCGCTGCATCCTGCGATACTGAACAGTGCAAGCGATAAAAGAATGAAGCGTTTATCCATGATACTTACTCCAGAATAAAGCCGCCGGGACCCGCCGGAGCGTTATGGCCAGCGGTATTTGGTTCTGTGCGTAACGGCGTAGTTGTCGGTTTGCCGGGATTGATTGTGACCGGGTTAACTGCAGCCGGTGCTGGTATCGGCACTGGCGGCGCAGCAGGCGCGTCCGTAGATGCGGCGGGTTCAACCGCCGCAACGGGGGCCGCAACAGGCGCTGGTGTTTCCGTCACCGCAATCGGTGCGCCGCTTACATGACGCGCTTCTGGATCGCCACTGCTGTAACGCAGACCTACCAAACGTTCCGTTTCATTGGGTGGGCTGTAGCCGTCGGTCGGCAAGGCCAGTTGCTGTTCACCGGACGGTTTCACAATATAAGGCGTGATAATGACGACGAGTTCCGTCTGGCCATTGACGAAATGGTCAGACCGGAACAAAGCACCGAGAATGGGCAAGTCGCCGATCAGCGGATATTTATTGACCGTCTGCGCCTGGCTGTTATCCATCAAACCTGCAATGGCGAAACTCTGGCCGCTGCCAACTTCAATTGTTGTTTCGGTCTTCCGCGTCGTCAAAGCTGGCACAGTGATGTTATCCAGAATGATCGCGCCGACTTGAGTCAGCTGGCTGACTTCCGGCTTCACATGCAGATTGATACGGTTTTCGCTGATTAAAGTCGGCGTGAATTCCAGTGAAATGCCGTATTTCTTGAATTCGATTGTAATCGTGCCGTTCCCCTGAGGAATGGGGATCGGGAATTCGCCACCGGCGAGGAAGCTTGCAGTTTCACCGGACATTGCCGTTAAATTCGGTTCCGCCAAAATTGTGATCAGCCCGTCCTGCGCCAAAGCATCGATCAAGCTATTCACATTGAAGCGTTTGCCAGCGTGGCCAATGGCAATACCGTCATTCGGCACACTGAGTGTGGTATTGTTGGTGCGCGTAATTGTTTGACGGTCGGCTCCCAAAAAGCCTGGGCCGGTGAAAAGGCCAAAAGCAAAACCGCCCACACTGGCGATGGCATTCCAGTCGATGCCCAAAGTATTGTCGATATTACGTTGCACTTCAGCGAAGCGAACGCGAATCTGAATCTGGTTGCTGCCGACAACCTTGATACGGTTGATGATATCGCCGCCTGCGGCCAGATAACGTTGCGCCAGTTTATAAGCGTCCGCCACCGCACCAGGGTCTTTGGCTTCGCCTGTTAACACGATACCGTTGGGCAGAGACTGCAATTTAATTTTGTTGCCGGGGATAGCGGCATCCAGTTCCTGCCGCAGGTCGGATAAATCCTGCATCACAATAATGGTGCGCTGCGCCAGCGTATGACCTGCGCTGTCGGTCGCCATAAATGTCGTCTCGCCCGTGCGCTTGCCAAAAATCATAATCGAAGTCGGCGACATTACCTGCACATCGGCGATATCCGGGTTAGCAATAAAAACAGACTGCGCCGGGGAACTGAGCGTTAAATTCTCGCCGTGATCAACACTGATTTTCAGAGGTACCGCACGCGCAAATGCCTGCGAGCTAAGGCTCGCAAAAACCAGAACGACGAGGATGAGAATTTTATTTATCTTCATAACATCGTCCCTTACTTGTGCCGCTCGAAGTTACTGTCGGTAGCTTCCTTGCCGCGCATGATATGAACCCGCTGCATCAAGCCATCATCACCGTTCATGCCCGGAAAAGCAGGGCTGACATCGCTGTCCCATGTCGTGGTGCTGGCTTTGGATGGGGGCACCGCGTTACCTGCGGCATCAACGACGGGGGGCGCTTCGTCTTCCACAGCGAGGCTGCGCAGAACCAGCGACAGGCTGCCATGCGAGGATGTGCTGCTGGCTAAATCCGCCGCCAAAGCCAGCTTTTCAGCCTGTTTGGGCGATACTTCCAGCGTTGCTAGCTGCGCGATTTTCGGGTCGGCCGACATGCTGTCGCTCTTTTGATCAAGCGCCAGAACACGCACATCGGATAATACCGTTTCGCTGACACGGCGCTCGGTCAGATCAGCACTATCCTTGCGGCTAAAACCATGCGTCAAAATAACATCGACATGATCGCCCGGAAAAACAAAACCTGCGACTTCCGCGTTGGGTGACAGGGTCACAGACATCGCGCGTTTCCCGGGACCAAGAACGACCGCGAGGAAACCATGATCATGCGGCTGCACGACATGGCCGGTAAGGAAAGGCTCGTTCGACCGCATACCGTCACGCAACACGGCGCCTGTCAAACGGCCAAGATCATCTTTGCCCTTCAGATAAAATTGTGATGTATCGCTTTCCGCCGCCCACGGGATCCATTTCATGTCGGATTCTTTCAGGATCGTGCCGGTCGGCAGATCGCGCGTTGCTGCCAAAATTTCTGTCGTCTGCACGACGGGCGCGCTCACAATCCCTGTCTGTGGCCCCATCAAGGTACGCGCGACCATTACCGTCATAATGGCGACGATACCTGCGACCAGAAGGAGTGTGATGCGGCGCTTGGACATAGCTCAATCCTTATCCGGGAAAGAGAATAGGTTGCGATAACATATAAATAGTACTGAGGCCACCGACAGCGATAGCAATGCCATACGGAATAGGAACTTTTGCGATAGCGACGGCCTGCTTGCCGGAAAAATTACGCATGTAAGTCAGGATCGCCATCGTCAGCGCCAGAATACCGCCGGCAATCGCCGTCATGATCAGGAACACAGCCACCAGATGCGGCCCAGCCCACAGGCCCGCCGCCGCCATTAGTTTGATATCCCCTGCCCCGGCCAGATTGCCGATAAACATGGCGAAACCGGAAATCAGAACCAGCACAAATACCATTAAATTCTGGTCCCATTCGATGGGACGCGGCGCCGTAATGACAAACAGCGGGAACAGCACCAGCAGCGCTGCCGATATAAGATTGGGTATTTTGTATTTACGCGCATCATTGACGGCGGCCGCGATCAAAAGACCTGCGGCCACGAAAAGTACAGCGATATGTAATGCCGCTAGTGCCAACACTCTGTGTTTACCTTATATGAGAGCCCCGTTATGTCGGTTTCCGACTTTTTGACTATGAACGAATTAACGTTAAGGAGGGATGAATCAGTTTAGATTGTTCCGGTATCGTATCAAACTTATCCGCCCTGCCCGGTTTCCAAAAACAGAAGTGCCGGCCCGAAGGCCGGCACCTAAGTTTTCTCCTTCGGCTCAGGTCGAAGCTTACAGCTTCGCCTGTACGGTCGAGAACACGCCACTCAATGCCGGCCCCAAGGTGACCAGCACACCTACGATCGCCACGGCAATCAGCGAAGCTATCAGACCGTATTCGATTGCTGTTGCGCCTTCGTCCTGTTTCATAAAGCGAATGATGTTACGCATTGTACTGTTCCTCCTTGGATTATGACTGGGAACCTTGTGGGTTCGGATAAGTCAAATGTACCCTCAATCCTTTAAAAAAAGGTGAACGGATACAGAAATTTATCAATAAAAACAATGAGATATAATGTAACCAATCTGTTTTTAGATTGGTTCGAATTTCGAAATTTCCGGCCTTATTACGATAGTGAAATAACTTATTTTTCGGGCTTGGGCCATTGAAAAACCTGCATATTTTCTTGCCCCATTTTCAGGGTTTTTCTTTAAACTTTCTCAATACTCTCCGTGCGATTAAGGGTTATGAAAAGAAAAAATTCACCAAAAGCCAAGGCCAAGGTCGATAGCTCCCTCCTGATTGACTACATCATTCGCGCGGCTTTGGGCGTTTTCTTCGCCTTTTCGGCCGGGATCTATTACCGCAACGCACTGGCAGCCTTTCATAGCGCAGCGACCGACGATCTGAACGCGGCCTCACTTAGTCTCGGCTTCTCGATCTTTGCCTCTGCGCTTTATACGATGATGATCGCGTGCCTTTATATTTTGCGGCACCGACCGATCAACAAGTTTGTCGGCATCTGGCCTTCCGTAGCCGCTGTGCTCGGCGGCTTTTTGATGTTCGGTTTGGTCTGGTTTCCACCGCGCACGGATTTACCCATTGAATGGCAAGTGATCGGCAGTTGCCTCATTCTCGTCGGCAATGTTTTTGCAGCTTATGTCCTGACGAAATTGGGAAGGTCTTTTTCGATTTTACCGGAAGGGCGCGCGCTGGTCGTCATTGGGCCTTACAAAATTATCCGCCATCCACTTTATGCCGCCGAAGTCATCTCCAGCCTCGGCACGATGATTTTATTTTTATCTGTGGGCGCCATATCACTTGTCGTGCTGCAAACGGTGTTGCAATTCGTGCGTATGCATTACGAAGAAAAAGTTCTGTCGCAGACTTTCCCGGAATACAAAGCCTACGCCAAACGCACATGGCGTTTAATCCCCGGTATTTATTGAGGCGTTGCGCTCCAGCTTTCCAGCACCGTTCCGTAAAGCGGCATAGTAACTGGATGCTGCACATGTGTTTGCCAATATGCGATGTTATCACTGCCGAGATAATAAAGCGGAACTGTGTAATGCCCCCACATCAGAACACGATCAAGCGCGTGAACAGTTGCAACTAGATCGTCACGACTGGTGGCAGCAGGAATAGATGCCGCGAGCGCATCCACCACTTTATCCTTGATACCGGGGTAGTTGCGGCTGCCGGGCTGATCTGCCGCCACAGAACTCCAGAACATCATTTGTTCGTTTCCGGGCGACAGTGAGTTGATCCATTTATTGATCGTCACGTCGAAATTAAAACTGGCCATCCGCGCCTGATATTGCGCGCTGTCCACTGTATGAACATGCGCATCGATGCCGAGGCGCTTTAACGCCCTTATCCATGTCAGGGCTACTTTTTCTTCCGCCGGGTCACTGAGGAGAATTTCAAAACCGACAGGCTGAGTGGAGGAGGGGGCGTAAAGCTGGTTGTCGCGCAGGGTGTAACCAGCATTGCGCAGCATCTCGCTGGCTTTCAGTAAATTGTCGCGCAGATTTTCTTCGCTGCCGTCGCTGACGGGCGGCGTTACAGGCGTCGTGAAAATTTCCGGTGGCAGTTGGTCTTTATATCTTTGCAGAATTTCCAGCTCGCGGGTTTCGGGCAGGGCAGGCGCTGCAAGCTCGGAATTCGGAAAAAAGCTGGTGGTGCGATGATATTGGCCGTGGAAGAGGTTGCGATTAACCCAGGCGAAATCGAATGAATATTGCAAAGCATCGCGCAAGGCTTTGTCCTTAAACAAGTCGCGGCGCGTATTGAAAACAAAACCGGATGCAGGTTCCGTACGATGATGCGTAAATGTTTCAAGCTTTACGCGACCGTCATGCACTGCCGGAAAATCATACGCCGTCGCCCAGAGATTGGAATTACCTTCACGCCGCAAATCAAACTGCCCCGCCTTGAAAGCCTGCAAGGCGATACCGTCATCGCGGTAATAATCGATGCGTATCGTATCAAAATTATACATGCCTTTTTGCGCCGGAACATTGGCGCCCCAGTAATTCGGGTCACGCGCATATGTGACCGAGCGCCCCGGATCAAGCTGCGCCACTTTGTAAGGACCGCTGCCGATGGGAAAACGCAATGAAGTTTGACTGAAATCTCTGGCTTCTTTATCAGTAGGGGCCCAATCATGCTTGGGCACAATGGGCATTAGCGCCATAATCAACGGCATTTCGCGGTCAATGCCACCGTCAGCATTTTTCCTGAAGGAAAATTTAATGCGATGATCGGTGATTTTTTCCGCCAGTGCTACTTTCTTATAATAGCTGCGGTGGTTAGGACGGCCCTTGTCGCGCAAGGTCTGGTAGGAAAACAGAACATCATCTGCCGTGATGGGCTGGTCATCTGACCAATGCGCCGATGGATTGAGATTGAAAGTAATCCATGCGCGGTCAGGTGCGACCTCGACGCTTTCCGCGATCAGGCCGTAGAGTGTGAAAGGTTCGTCCCAGCTACGCGCCATCAGCGGCTCATACACTAAAGACAAGTAACCGGGCATAAGGCCAAGAGCCGGTTGTCCCCGCAAAATAAACGGGTTGAGACTATCGAAAGTTCCCGTCACGCCCATTTTCAGAGTACCGGTTTTAGGGGCGTCCGGATTGACGTAATCAAAATGCGTGAAGCCTGCGGCATATTTCGCCTGCCCATGCATGGCCAGCGACGGGCTCGGTGTAGGAACTTCTGCCATGTTCGCGGCCTGCGCAATAGTTGCGAAAGCGAGCAGCGCGCAAAAAGCAAAGCAGGCGGGACGAGTAGAGAAAGACATTACACACAGCTGAAGTTAGGGTGCATAGGCTAGCACAAACGAACCTTGATTAAAAACTCTTCCAAATGTTATTTTTGCGCTATAAGGACGTGATTAATTTACGAATTTGCCATGAACTCACCAACAAAAAATTCCAAAGGCGCCCTTAAAAGTCAACGGCCCCTCAAAGGCCGTCGCCCCATCGTGAGATTATTTGTTTTCACGGGCCTCCTTCTGACGGCTGTAGGCACTGTCGAAGCTTCTTTGCTTCACGTACCCACCCACGAAGGCAATACCTATAAACTTCATCTAAAATGGGAAAAGGTCGAACGGTTCTTTCATTTTCCTACAGGTCCGTTATCACTTTCGGAAGCCATTGAGAATTCTGAACCTATGCTTGATACCGGCACCGCGCCAGCTTGGTATGTCCTGTTCATTAACCGCTATATGCCGGATCAATTTAAGCCTGCCTATTACGCGCTGCATCATTGGCCATCGGTAGTTGACCCCAAGCTTAATCCTGAGTCCCTATATGACGGCAAGCTTTCACTATTTTTTCAAACCAAGGCTCTGGATCAACTCTCACTCCAACAACAGACAGAGCTTATCGCTTTCCTCAGCCATGTAATTGTAGGGGCTGCCAATAACCCGCATTCGATGATGAGCGCGCAAGAGAGGCTGCTGTTTTCTTTCGACGCTGAATTGCAAAACCTTAAGGCCAACGAAACGGCGAAAGGCCTGAAGGCGCAACAGGTCATAGATATCTTCACGCCCCGTCTGGATGCAATGCTGCACAGCTTTCCGCTTGGCATTTCACCACAGGAATTTACGGATGCCCGCAGCAAATTGTTGGTGCAAGTCTTCGAAGACGATTTGTATAATATGAAGACCAACGATGCCGCGGGACATCCGGTTACCATTGACACTTATAGTCAACTGCTGGCCAGCGATGAGAAAACCTGTTCCCTGACGGCTACCGATTACCAGCTTGCTCAGGAAAACGGCTTGGTTGATCTGGCCAAGTTAATTGCCAAAGTTCTGGACGACAAACCCGATGCCTCGACTGTCCTGACTATTATCAAGCGTGAAATTGGTAATATGAATATTGGCAATATGCAGGGTTACGGGCGCGACAGCGGCAAAACTGCAGCGGGCCCGTTCCAGATTACGACACCGACCATGATCGCCCTGATGCAGAAACATGGCGATTTACTGGTTGCCAAAACCATGCCCTATACCAACGGACGCGACGCACGAGGCAACTGGCGTATCAAGGATAAGGATATGCCCAATGTCACATGGCTGCCGCCGGCCTTAGGTGGAACCATTGATGGATTAGGTAAATATAAAACATTGAAAACAGATGTGGATCGCCAGAATTTAGCCAACAATTTTAAAGACAATTATTTTGGAGCACCAACGCTCGATAGTATTGAACTGGAGGATCAAGGCAGCAATTTGAAATGGCACCTAGCTAATGTCTTTAAAATCGATATTTCCATGGTTGACGCACGCCTTACACACATGGAACGGCTCGTTTTAATTAATTTTCTGGGGCCAGACCGCGGTAACCCTATGGCTGTCGCCTACATGACTGATGCTAAACACACCAGCACCGTAAAAATTGATAATCGCCTGGTGCAGGTGAATGAAAATACACGCATCGACAGGATTTTATCGCCACAGCAAATATCAGAAAGCAATCTGACTGCGCACCAGACCGTCAAAGAGTTTTTCGCAGCCTATGTTTTGCCGAGCCAGGACTTCTATGACAGTTTTGAGATGAACAGAAAGTATGACTGTAGTTCTCTGCCTAAGGAACCGCTGCAACTTCGATATGCGGCGCAGATCAAGCAGCAACCTTCGGGCAAAGCCAATATAGCCCTGCAGCACTACACACCGAAGAATGGCTGATCAGTTCTTCCGGTCGACAACGAAGCGCGCGACATCTTCCAGATGCTTGGCGCGGCCATCGAACACACCCAAATGATGGATGGCTTGTTCGGACAGCAGCTTTGCCTGATTGCGGGCGCGGTCGGCACCCAGAACCGTTACGAAGGTTGCCTTGCCTGCCTTGGCATCGCGGCCGACGGATTTACCGGTTTCGGCTTCTGTTCCTTCGGCATCCAGCAAATCATCGATGATCTGGAACGCAAGGCCCAGATCATGCGCATAAGCGCGCAACGCATTGTGATGCTGCACGGAAGCCTTGCCCAGAATGGCGCCAGCTTCGGCGGAAAAGGCAATCAGCTCACCCGTTTTTAAGCGCTGTAGGCGCGTGATCGCGCCGATATCCAGCTGGGTCGTTTCGGCGATCAGGTCGAGCATCTGCCCGCCGACCATACCATGTACACCGGAAGCCTTTGCCAATGCCGTCACGATTTTACAGCGCACAGCAGGATCTTCATGCGTGCGCGGATCGGCGAGAATTTCAAAAGCCAAGGTCAGCAGCGCATCGCCAGCCAGAATAGCGGTCGCTTCGTCATACTCCTTGTGCACTGTTGGTTTGCCGCGGCGCAGATCGGCATTATCCATTGCCGGCAGATCATCATGAATCAGCGAATAGCAATGGATGCATTCAACCGCAGCGGCGGCGCGCAAAGCGCAATCATCGGCCACGCCGAAAATACGCGCGGAGCTGAGCACCAGAAACGGACGCAACCGTTTACCACCGCCAAGCGCGCTATGACGCATTGCATCGAATAATTTTTGTTCCGGAAAATCTGACTTCGGCAGCAGGCGATCAAGCGCTTGCGTAACGGCAGCTGCGGAATCCGCCATGGCGGAGGCGAGGGTAGGGCTAACGGAGGGCATGATTTTTCAGGCGGGTTACGAGTTGAAGGGAGTCGTCGAGACTTTGCCGTCGCTGCCAACCGAGATCTGTTCGATCTTGGCCTGAGCTTCGCGTAGTTTACTTTCGCAATGACGTTTCAGCAACGCCCCGCGTTCATAGGCGCCAATGGCATCATCCAGCTTGGCTTTGCCGTTTTCCAGTTGCTTCACGAGTTTTTCCAGCTCATCCAGCGCATCTTCGAAACTGAGCTTGGCGATATCGACCGGAAGCGGGACAGCTGATTTTGTCTTGGCATTTTCCATGGGGCGCGACTTTAACCCTAAGAAGGGGGCTGAGGGCAAGAAATTTAAGACTTCAGAATAATCTAGACTATATTAGTCCTAATTGATATAGTGGCGGAATGATAAAACTCAGCCGCCTGACAGACTATGCCGTTACCCTTCTAACTCAAATGGTTAGCGAGGATCAAGCGGTTTGGTCGGCCTCCGGCCTTGCCGAAAAAACCGGTCTTTCACTGCCAACGACATCTAAAATACTGAAACAATTGAATAA
>Ga0206891_10033_pt1 | contig 42974 bp, 45 predicted proteins | sample Alteio_BWOrgHeat_55_FD_153246 | JGI IMG/M metagenome (GOLD analysis project Ga0206891, IMG submission 153246) | Enriched cells from forest soil in Barre Woods Harvard Forest LTER site, Petersham, Massachusetts, United States - Alteio_BWOrgHeat_Nextera7 ...
GGTTGTAAAACACGAGCGAGTTGTCGGGACACAGCTTGGCGAGCCGCTCGTCGATTTGGAGTCCTTTTTCCCATTGCCCGGTCTTGGTGTAGGCGTCGCCGAGAATTTGCAGGGCTTCGATGAAGTCGGGATCGTGGTGAGCAATGCCCTCGAAGAACTTGATCTCGAACTCAAGGTCTTCTTTCGTGGCGGCTTTGCCGCGCGGTTGTTTGGTCTCCCGGATCGGCAACATGGCGATCGCCTTCCCTATACGGCGCTCTCGGACCGTAGATCGTTTATCACTATTCCCGAAAGCAACTTCGGGTAAAAATCCGTGCTCTTTTGCGGCATTCGCGAACGGGCGTCCGCAATGGCTTGCACTTCTTCAACATGCGTCGGATTGAGGAAAAATGCAAGCTGCGACTTGCCCGCCTGGACAAGCTCCGCGGCCTTCTCAGGTTCGCGCCAGTAGGTGACATTGGACTCTTCGCGGAGGCGGACTTCGTCGATGCCGAGGAGGGCTTCGAGGATCCCGACGTGAAGAATGGCGACGTCCAGCGTGTGCCACAGCGGCGGCTTGTCGGCGAACAGCGGACGCAATGCATCGAGGTTCTTAGGTCGTAATAGCGAAAAACTTTCCGTATCGCGCATGCCGATGAGATGTGGAGCACTTTTCATGGCCGCCAAGAGCTTTTCCAATGTCGGCTGAGGTTCAACCGAAAAAGTCTTTGCCAGTTGCTCGCGGAAACGATGCGGATCGAACCCGCTCAGATTTGCCACGCTCCGATGCGTGGGCAGCACGACCAGGCCCGGATCGCTCATGTCCACCAGCGTCGCCATCACGAATTCGGACGGCGCGTTTGGATCGGTCTTGCCCGCCGCCGCGCGATGCTCGTCGCGGTAGGTGAGAGCGGTTTCGTAACGGTGGTGGCCGTCCGCGATGTAGAATTTTGCGTCACGCAAGGTATCCTGCGCCGATTTGATGACCGTGGGATCCGTGATTTCCCAAAGGTGGTTGACGACGCCGTAGTCGTCGGTTGCTGTTGAAGTTGGTTCGCCCTTCGGAATGGAGAGCGGATTGTGCCGGGGGCGAGGGTACAACATGAAAATCTGGCCTTGCTGCGAACGGCAGGCGCGCAGCAGAGAGAGGCGGTCGGCTTTCGGCTTGGAGAGTGTGTGTTCGTGCGGCAGGATCACGCCTTCGTCCCAGCGGTGCAGGCGCACGCGGGCGATCAAGGCTTTGCGGGTTCGTTTCCCGGAACCGTCGAGCGCGGCGAAAGTCTGTTCGAGGTAATACAGCGCCGGCTTCGCAGCCTGACGCAATACGCCGTCGCGCAGCCATGATTGATAGAGGTCGCGCGCGCGGGTGTATTTGTTGTTCGTCTCCGAGTCGCCCGGGGCTTCCTTGCCGAGTTCGATCTGCACGAGGTTGTAGGGCGAGAGCTTCTGGTAGCGCTCCTGCATCGCGGGCGTGATCTTGTCGTACGGCTGCGTCAGCACCTCGTCGGACTTGACGCGCTGGGTGTTGTAGAGAACTCCTCGAAAAGGTTGAATATCCGCCATAAGTATCTGTAGGTTGAGGTCGATACTAGGCGGTGCCCCGCGAAGCGTCAAGAACGGCGAAACGAATTGGCACGGCAGGCATCCAACACAGGGTCACGGGTCATGAAACGAATCGGCAATAATGTGGGACTCCTGGCAGCCATTGTTTTTGTTGGGGGGGGGTTTTCACCACCGGGGCGAACGCGCGGGCGGAAACGGCGACGTTTAGCGCCGGATGTTTCTGGGGCGTGGAGGCGGCATTTCGGCAGGTGAAGGGCGTGACGGACACGGCGGTTGGGTACATGGGCGGGACATTGAAGAATCCAACGTACGAAGATGTGACCAGCCATCGCACGGGGCACATGGAGGTTTGTCAGGTCACTTATGAACCGGCGCAAGTCAGTTATGAAAAACTCGTGGCGGTATTCTTCCAGATCCACAACCCGACTTCCTTCAACCCTGACGGCCATGATCTTGCCAGCCAATATCGCTCGGTCATTTTCTTCCACACGCCGGAGCAGGAGAAGATTGCGGTGGCGGCCAAGGACCGATTGCAAGCGTCGGGCAAATTTGAAAAGCCGATTGCGGCGGCCATCGTTCCAGCGATGGAGTTTTGGCGTGCGGAAGAGTATCACCAGCGTTATGCTGAAAAACACAACCTGGCGAGTTGTCATATCACACCATGAAAACCAATGTCTGGTACATGTTAGCCGGGGCAGTGACCGTGTTGCTGGTTGCGGGCTTTGCGCGGTCGTTCTTCGGCGCTGAGGACAAAGTGCAAAACACAAATCGAACTAGAAAAGTGCAGATTGTGGAGTTTACCGATGCGGGCGTGCGGCAAGGGGTCGTCACGGTCGATCGGATCGTCAAGACCGATGCAGAATGGATGAAGCAGTTGACGCCGGAGCAATTCAAGGTGACGCGACAGGAGGGGACCGAGCGCGCGTGTTCGGCGGGTTACTGGAACAACCACGAGGCGGGCCTTTATCGCTGCATCTGCTGTGGCACGGCGCTCTTCAAATCCAACACGAAGTTTGAATCGGGCACGGGTTGGCCGAGTTTTTGGGAGCCGGTGGCGCCGGAGAACATTGAATCGCGGAGCGACACTTCCTTTGGCATGGATCGAACCGAAGTGCTCTGTGCGCGCTGTGGGGCGCATTTGGGCCACGTGTTTGAGGACGGTCCCAAGCCGACGGGTTTGCGCTATTGCATCAACTCCGCGGCCCTGACCTTTGTAAAAAGTGATGGCACCCACGCTCATCCATGAATGACAACCTTGCTAATAGCCCAGTACCGTCGATGCCGCCATTGAAGCGGCGCGATTTGTTGGTCGGCATTGGCTTTTCAGCAGTCAATGCCGGCGCGCACTTGATTTGGAACCCAATTGTTGATTACTGGCAGTACGTGGTGACGACGGTGGTGTTCGTATCGATTCTGACGTTCTGGCTCGTCAAGGAATGGCGGCGGCTGGATTTGTTTATTACGCGGTTTTACTGTGCGGCGGTAATCTTGGATGTTTTTGCGGAAGGACTCCTGCAACCTTTTCATCATTGCACGTTCGATAACCTGATGTGCACCGGCAGAATGTTCCTTGTGTTTTTTGCGGCGTGGCTGCTGGTCTATCCGCTGGAACGGTGGTTCGCGATGCGCAAAACGGCCGGTGGTACGGGGCAGGGGGTGTGACCGAACGGCAGTCATAGACCGCCGCTACAGAGACAGGGTGGCGAAGAATTTTGAAAGCGCGGCGCGGTAGGTCAGGGCGCTGACTTCGAAAGCGTCGTTGTGGCCTCCGTGAAGCTCGACGAATTCCTTGGGTTCGTTGGCAGCGGCAAACAACCGTTGCGCATGACTGAAGTCAATCAGCGTGTCCTCCCGACTGTGGAAGATGAGCAGTGGAATATGGATGCCGGGCAGCTTGCCGACAGTGTTGTATTTGTTACGCACCAGATAGCGCACGGGGAGGAACGGAAACATTCCCTGGCCGACATCTCCCGTTGACGAGAATCCTTCCTCGAGGACAAGCCCACGGACTTCCACCTTGCTCGCGAGATCGGCGGCAATTGCGCAGCCGAGTGATTCGCCATAGGCAACGATCGAGCGCGGCGCGAGCTTGCGTTGTTGCGTCAGGTATTCGTACGCGGCTTGCGCGTCGTGATAGGTGCCTTGCTCGTTCGGCTGGCCTTCGCTGCGGCCATAGCCACGGTAGTCGATGATGAACGTGTCGACGCCGAGGTCGCGGAAGATGCCAATTTTCTCGAGGCGATGGGAGATGTTGCCCGCATTGCCGTGGAAGAAAAGGACGGTGAACTGCGTGACATGGGCGTCCTCTGCCAGGTTTTCGCCGGGGACGAACCAGCCGTTGATGTTAACGCCGTCTGAAGTGGTGAGATTAATATTCTCGTAGTGGAGGCCTACCTGATCGGGCGTTTGGTCGATTGTGCGGTCGGGATGGTAGAGCATGCGTGGCTCATTCCACATGAGCCAGACAACGAAGAAGATGACGGCAAGAAGGATTAGAAGGAGAGTAATCATCGTGCGGCGTTTCAACATATACGCTCGCGCGACGTATAGCACACGGGAAGCTGGGGTGCTATGGGAATCAAGCCTGTGGTGCGGCGCGAAAGGACGGGTTTCTCGGGGAAACCCGCCCCTTTATTCCGTCGCCACTTGGTGACGCCCGCTGCCAGCGAAACTACTGGGGAGGACGTTCAACGCGGGGCTTGGCTTCGTTGACCTTCAGCGCCCGACCATCCAGTTCCTTGCCATTGCGATCAGCTATCGCTTTGGTGGCTTCTGCTTCCGAGCCCATCTCGACGAAAGCAAAGCCTTTGGACTTGGCGGTAATCTTGTCCATGATGAGTTGGCAACTGACCACGTTGCCCGTTTCCTTGAACAGGTCGAGAACCTGGACTTCCGTCGTGTTGGGTGACAGGTTGCCCACGTATAGTTTCGTTGCCATTATTTCTTTCTGCTGCGATGGGAGGTCTCAGTGGATAGTTCTCGATGGATTCGAGTTTCAGATTGTCATCGAGCAAACATGCTCACCTGATAATCTACCAATCACTCAGAGCGCCTCCTATCGGATAGCTGGGTTGAGAATATGCCTGACAGTCTAGGAAGCAGGACAACTGCGTACTATGGGGTGTTCACCCCATGGTGCGGTGGGTAGAAATATTTAGGAACGGCCCGGCGACGCCCGTTCATGCTCCTCGTTTTTGACTCTGCTTGCCGAAACGCTGCAAAAACAGCTTTTCGTACTGCTTTTTCCAGGACTGTGGAGGCGACAGGCAAATGTTGTCCTTTCGGACAAACGCGCAGACCCCTGGAGCGGAATGCTTCCCACAAACGCTTGGGTTCGTATGACGACAGCCGTGCGTTTGGTTTTCGCTGTCCAGCGGATTTAGCAGGGCGCGAACCGCCAGCTTTTGGTCTCTCCTGGCAAGATGTTCAATCATTCAATCAATTCTTCTGTATTGGCGTCTCGCCACGTATTTACGCCGCCAGGGTATCGGGGGTCAAAGGAGACGCGACGACGACGGCAGGTGCTTCGGGCACGAACTCGGCTTCGGTCGGGAACTCGTAGCCGAGCTTGCCTTCGCTGATTTCCTTCAGCGCAATGTCGGAGAATTCCATTAGCGCATTTGTCTGCGTGAGAGGGCGGTGCCCTTGCACGAGTTGGCGGACGCGTAGCCGCACAACGTTGACAAGCAGCTCAGGGCTCGGAATGCGCAACTGCGCGGGCTCCAGATAAGTATTTTTGACCCGTAAAGGGGGTTTGATTGCAGTGGAGACCGGTTCCATAAAGAGTCTTCTTCTACTTTCTGCCACGAAACCTGGGACAGCCTGATCGACCGTCCCCAGCTGATGGCGTGGTTTGAACAGTTAACGAATTGGCACGACCTTGGTAGGCCAACTAGAACATAAGCCCCATTCACTGATAGACCTAACGAATTCGGCGATTAACTTTCTCGCCCCGAAACCAGCGGTTGCTATTTCGGCGATCAGACTTACGTTGCAGTGGAGAGTCGAGGGCAGGTTGAAGTTGCGGCGTAGAGCAGTGCAGTTCGAGCCCCGACTCTCCTTTTCATTTTCGTCGTCCAAATCCTCCCGCCGAATCTGATTTTATAGCATATGTGAAGCCGGTGCGTCACGGGAAAGCTGTTGACGGTTTGTGTGAGAGTGAGGGTTGATCCCCTGACCAACCCTCACACTCTTGAAACATGTCACCATTCATCCCCGATGCTTTTGACGGGTTACTAACAACGACCTCCCTTTGCGGCCCAGATGTCGAAGCCCTTGCCGGTCTCGAGGTAGGATTTCATACTGGCGAGCACCAGCGGCCAGCCCTGGGAAACCTTGTTGGCCATGACCGAACCGGGCTTGAACTCGCCATGGACCACGTTGAGGCGGACCAGGTCGTCGATCGGCTCGATTTCAAACGTCACGCGCGAGACATCTTCGGGCGCCGCCGGATCGGCCCAGGTCAGCACCAGGCGTTTGGGCGGTATGCTTTCCAGGACTTCACCGGTGACGCGGACGGTATGCTTCTCGTCATCCGCGATATGCTGCCATTTTGAACCCTTCTTCCAGTTGGAGACGTTTTCATGGCCTCCCCAATACTGGCGGGCGAATTCCGGGTTGGTAATGGCGGCCCAGAGTTTTTCAGGCGTGGTGCGAATATAGTTCACATAAACGAATTGGGGTTTGTCCATGGCGTTATCCTTTCGGTTTTTCTTCGAGACCCTTTTTCAGATCGCTCAACGCCTGGAGGCGATGGCGTTCATATTTGCCAATCCAACGCTCGTAGATCTCGTGCAACGGCGTAGAATTGAGGTAATGCAGTTTTTCACGTCCATGCCACACGGTGGCAACGAGGTTCGCCGCCTCCAGTAGCGCCAGATGCTTGGTAACGGCCTGCCGCGACATGTCGAGGTGCTGGCACAACCGGGTCAACGTCTGCCCGTTGTTGGCGCGCAGTTGATCGAGCAACTCGCGACGGCTGCTGTCGGCCAGGGCTTTGAAGACTGCATCCATACGCGCCATAATATGCAACCAAATGGTTGCATGTCAAGCGGGATTATTCGTGGGATAAAAAGGAGGAACCGGGAGAGGGGGGATTGGTCGTGAGAAATATGTGTTTATGCGGGACTGACCCCTTTACATGACGGTTCTCTGGTTGAAACGATGTACTCCGGCACCCCAATTTTGCTTGCTTAGGGGGGTGGTTGCCGGGTAGTTTGCCATCCGTTCAGGGAAGTTGTACCAAGGGCCATGAAGATTTTTCGCAGTCCGTTATTTATTGTGTGGGTTGTGATGGCGGGTTGGGCGTTTGATGCCGGCGCCCAGACGGAGACGAATCTTCACTCCTTTGTCGGCCCTCCCAGCGATGGGGACTTACCAAGCGCCAGCCTCATCCAGGGCAGCGACGGCAATTTCTATGGGACGACCTACGAAGGCGGGACGCAAAACTCCGGTACCGTCTTTCGGATCAGTCCCGGCGGCAGCTATACCAGCCTGTACTCCTTTGTCGGCTCCCCCACCGACGGTGCGAATCCGTGGGAGCTGGTGCAGGCCAGCGACGGCAATTTCTACGGGACGACGTTCGCCGGCGGGACGGTCAACTCCGGCACCGTCTTTCGGATCAGTCCCGGCGGCAGTTATTCGAATCTGTATTCGTTTGGCAGCCACACCAACGACGGACTGGTAGTACATTTCGGACTGGTGCAGGGTGGTGACGGCAATCTCTACGGGACGACCGAGAAGGGTGGGACAGCGGGCCTGGGCACGGTATATCGGATCAGTACCAGCGGCACCTACACGAGCCTGTACTCCTTTGTCGGCCCCCCCGCCGATGGAGCGAATCCACTGTGCGTTCTGGTACAGGGTAGCGACAGCAATTTCTATGGGACGACCGTTTTCGGCGGGACGAGCACCAATTGCGGCGTCGGCGTCGGATGTGGCACGGTATTTCGGTTCAGTCCCAGCGGCGGCGAAACGAATCTGTTCTCCTTTGCCGTCTCCCTCACCGGTGGAGCCACTCCATTTTCCGGGCTGGCGCGGGGCAGTGACGGCAATTTCTACGGGACGACGTATACCGGCGGGACGAACATCACTTGCGCCACCGGTTGCGGTACCGTATATCGGATCAGTCCCAGTGGCAGCTATTCGAATCTGCACTCGTTCGTCGGTTTTCCCACGGATGGCGTGCAACTATTTGCCGCGCCGGTCCTGGGTAGTGACGGCAATTTCTACGGGACGACGTTCACCGGCGGGACGGTCAACTCCGGCACCGTCTTTCGGATCAGTCCCAGCGGCAGTTATTCGAATCTGTACTCGTTTGGCAGTGTCCCTAACGATGGAGAAAATCCATTTGCCGGTTTGGTACAGGGCAGCGATGGCAACTTCTATGGGACGGCCGAACGCGGCGGGACGAACAACTTCGGTACCATATTTAAGCTGACTTTCCCTCTCAACTCACTCGCCAATCAAATCTCCGCGATCAATAAGGCCGGCACCAACATCATCGTCTCCATTCCCTCCATCGCAGGCGAGACCTATCAATTGCAGTTTAGCAGTTCGATGAAGCCCACCAACTGGGTCAATGTCTCGGGCGCATCGGTCACCAACTGTATTGGTGCTCTTCTAACCCTGACCAATTTCGGCGGGGCATCCCAGCCGCAAAGGTACTATCGGTTCGACATTACGCCTTGAGAGGCGAGCTTGCTGCTCCGTTCCACTATCGTGTCGGCTGGGCGGTGGGAGGCTGGCCGCTGGAGCCTTTGGCGCGGGCGGGTTCGCCGGGCATGAAGTGGTTGCAGCCGCTGTTGCCAGAAACCCGCATCTTGTATGGGAACAGATCCTCATCGATACACAATCCCATCGTGGTGTCGGCGATAGTAGCTCCCGGTTCGATCTGCCACCATTTACAGTTTTTGCACAGTCCCCATTCGCTGCTCATGACTTTTCTCCGGTTGATTGGTTTAGAGTTAGAGTTGTTCCGATGCGACCAGCAGGTAGATGATCATCGCCAGCGCGAGGAGGGCGACGCCGGCGGTTACGGCCACAATGAGACCGCGATTGGCGCGGACTTCGCCGCGTTCGATGGCCAGGTTTACGAGGTGGTAGTGCCAGGCGGCGAGGACCGCGAGCGCGCCGCCCATGGCCATCATCGCCACGCCAATCGGCAGCGACAGGCCCGTGCTGGGGATGGGTGTCTGTGGGGCCAGCCGCGTGGCCAGTTCGTGCAGCCAGACGCCGAACTTGGCGACGACAAAGCCGAGACTGATGACGGCGATGCTAGTCCTGATCCACGCCAGGAACGTGCGCTCGTTGGCGAGAAACTCCGATGCTCTTTTTTCATCCGGTATCTTGGCTTTCACAAGCCTTGTGGTACTCCCAATCTGACGGGCAGGCAAGGAATTGTGCCGTCATTCGGGCGGGACGTGAGGTGGTTGGGGTTCGGGGTTGTCGTTGCCTTGATTGACGGCGTTGGTGCCGACGCGGTCATGGAGGTGGGAGATAGTGCCCTGATACATTGGGGGCAGTGTCGTGTTGGTGGCGGTCCGCGACGTTTGATTCGTGCCCCCGAGAGGGATCGACTGATCTGGACCCGGGGCGGGAGGTGGTTGATTCGTGCCGCGAATGACCGTTGGCGTATTGGTGCTGGCGGAGTCTGCAGGGCTGACTGCCAAGCCGATGGCGCAGGTGCCGATTACAGCCGTGATCACGAACCAACCATACATGTGCTTCATAAGTATTGCTTCGATTGTGACGTTCTCTACGAGCGACCTCCATCAAACCGTGCTTTGCCGATATGCGCGATTACGGTGTCGCAGGCTGTGCCGGAGGTTCCACAACCGTTGTGTTGTTGGCTGGCGGGGTCACATAGACGGGTTTGTCATGGACCACTTCTTTGCTGGACGAAAAACAGCCGGCCAACCCGCACGTGGCGAGCAATGCAGCGATGATTTGGGCGATTAGTTTTGTTCGCATGATGATCTCCTTTTCTGTTTTAAGGGTCGCATGGCGGCATGAGCGGCACAATTGGCACGAACACCGGTTCATGGCTCAGTCACCAGTGCGGGAAGGATTAGGAGGAACACCTAGTAGGCGGGCGGAGGGGGCACGGCGACAGAGCGCCGTAGCCACAAGAAGAACGATGAAGCTTTTGGAAAAACTATTGACGCGGCGTTCCCTCTTGACCGGGGGCGGGCTGCGTGGTAGCAAAGGGCTTTTAGTTAGGGGTTTTTACGAAATTATGCGGTGTCCGAAATGCACGGGGGTGGACGATAAAGTCATTGATTCGCGCAGCAGCCGCGACGGGTTGTTGATCCGGCGACGGCGGGAGTGCTTGAAGTGCGGGGCGCGGTTCACGACCTACGAGGAGATCTTCCGCGAGAAACTGCGCGTGAAGAAGCGGAACAAGCAGTACGAGGAATTTGACCGTCGCAAGATGCTGGCGGGCCTGGAGAAGGCGTGCGAGAAGCGGCCGGTGAGCACGGAGGACATCGAGCTGCTGGCGGAGCGGGTGATCACCGAGTTGGAAAACGAATTTGGCCGGGAGGTGCCGTCGAAGCAGATCGGTGAGCGCATCATGCAGCACCTGCGCAAGCTGGACGAGGTGGCGTATGTGCGGTTCGCGTCGGTGTATCGGCAGTTCCGCGATGCGGAACAGTTCATTGACGAGATCAAGCAACTGGGGAAATCATGATTCAAGCAATTGAGGACATGGTCTGGGTCAAGTTTGAAGACGGCCACATGGCGCCGTTCGACGAACAGCGGTTGGCGTTGTCGATTCAGGATGTGGCGGAGCGCGCGGGGCATTCGGACTGGTGGCTGGCGGAGTCGGTCGCGGCGGCGGTGCATGCGTACGCGGTGAAGTGCCGCTCGGACAGTGTGATTCCCAGCCGCGAGATTGTGGAGATCGTCGTCGCGGTCCTGGCGACGCTGGGTTTTGAGAAAATTTCCGAGGCGTACGCCGGGCATGAACACTGCGCGGCGATTCATCTCAACGACCTGGCGATGAAAATGGGCGCGGCTGCGTTTGAGCTTGAGTTTTTCCGTCAACTGGACCACGAGCTGAAGGCAGCGTCGGACCATCGGCTTTCGGTGATTGAGGTGGACGGTTTGCGGGCGTGCGTGATGCAATTGCGCGGCGCGCGCCGCTGGAACTCCGGTTGCCGCAAGCTGGCGGAGGAGATCGTCGAGTACGTTCGCGAGCGCGTGGCGCGGGTGCGGCCGGCGAAGGCCGCGGACCTGAAGCTCGCCGTGGTGGAGTAGCGGCCATGGCCGATAACATTTTTGCCAAAATCATCCGCAAGGAAATTCCCGCCAAGATTGTTTACGAAGATGATCGGGTGCTGGCGTTTCGCGATGTCGAACCGAAAGCATCGACCCACATTCTCATCGTGCCAAAGAAGGACATCGCACGGGTGTCGGAAGCGCGGGCCGAGGATGAACCGGTGCTCGGGCATCTGCTGACGGTGGCCGCGGAGATCGCGCGCAAGGAAGGCATCGACGGCACGGGCTATCGCCTGGTGATCAACAACGGCGCGCACGCGGGTGAAAGCGTGGCGCACTTGCACCTGCATTTACTTGGCGGACGGCCGATGGATTGGCCACCCGGTTGAGCGCCGGCGTCTTGTGAGTGGACTGATTCTCTTCGAGGACGACGATCTGCTGGTCGTCAACAAGCCTTCCGGCATCAACACGCACAAGCCCGACCGGTTCACGCCGGATGGGATTCACGAATGGTTGACGAAGCGCGAACGGCGCTGGCGGAATCTTTCCATTTTGCAGCGGCTCGACAAGGACACGTCAGGTGCGATCGTTTTTGGAAAGACGCAGCGCGCGAACCAATCGCTGACGAAGCAATTTGAGAAACACACGGTTGAGAAAACGTATTTGCTGTTGAGTGCCGTGCGCCCGACGCGCCAGAAGTTTTGGGCGAAGTCGCCGAACTGCGTGACGGAGTTTGAGTTTATCGATGACCATGGGGAGTATTTTCTTACACAAGCAAAACCGCTAACGGGCAAGACGCATCAGATTCGGCGGCATGCCGCGGAGAGCGGATTCCCGATACTCGGCGACACGCTCTACGAGGGGGAGCCGGCGCCGCGATTGATGCTCCACGCGTACAAGCTCGGCTTTGAGCACCCGGCGAGGGCGGAGCGTGTGTTGTTTGAGGCATCGGTGCCGCGCGCGTTTGATGAGGTAGACGCGTTGGTGGCGGCGCGGGAGTTTCGCGAACCTTTGTTTGGTGAAGCGACCAATGCGTTTCGACTGATCAGCGGTGAAGCCGATGGATTTCTGGAGGTGATTGTCGATTCGTACGCGGGGACGTTGCTCGTTCAGTGGCAAACCGAGGCGGCGATGGCGCAAGAGGCGAAGTTGATCGAGCGTTTGCGGAAAGAGTGTGAACCGCCCGCGATCTATTCGCAATTGGCGACCAAGCAAAAGCGGTTGGCGCCGCGATTGGTTTGCGGAAGCGAATTGGGGCAGCGAGCGTCGATTCGCGAAAATGACCTGACGTACCTGATCAACTTTGGTGAAGGACTCGCGACCGGCATCTTTCTCGATCAGCGCGAAAATCGCCGGCGATTGCTGGCGCTGCCGCTGCAGGGAAAGACGGTGCTCAATACTTTCGCGTACACCTGCGCGTTTTCTGTCGCCGCCGCGAAGGTGGGCGCGGTGACGACGAGTGTGGACCTTTCCAAGAATTACCTGGAGTGGGGGAAGGACAACTTCCGCGCGAACGGCCTCGATCCCGCGGCGCACGATTTTATTTTTGGGGACGCATTTGAGTGGTTGAAACGCCTGGCCAAGCGCGGGCAACGCTGGGACGTTGTCATACTCGATCCGCCAACATTTTCCACGACGAAGAAGGGACGGGTGTTTCAGGCCGCGCGCGATTACGAGGAACTGGCGGCGCTGGCAGTGCCGCTGGTTGCGCCGGGCGGTTGGCTGCTGTGTTCGACGAATCAGCGGACGCTGGAAGCCGAGCAATTTGAGAAGAGCGTCCAGATCGCGGCGCAGAATTGCGACCGCATTATGGAGTCGCTGGAGTTTGAGACACTTCCGTTTGATTTTCGACTGGCGCCGAAGGAGCGGCCCTACTTGAAGACTTTTTGGGCCAGTTTGGAATAGCAGATTGTTGAAGCTGCGGCCCGAAGGAGTTGAAAGCCCAGACGGCGCCGCCGACGCCAGCAATCACAGCGAGGGATTTGCCGAGCGGCGAAAAGGATGTGGCGGTTGTCTGCTGCGGCTCGCTTACGGTCGCGGAGACGAGCGGGAACAGGTGTTTGGCAATGGTTTCCGACTGTGGAAGTTTGTTTATATCGACGAAGGGGTTACCACTGTTCCTCGACAGGATGGGTTTCATCAGCCCGTACAGCGACGTGAACAACCCGCGCAGTTCGACGTAGCCGTACGACGATCCATTGACCGGCAGGCGTTTCATGGACTGCTGATACACCGGGTTCGTGGCGAGTGTCGGCTTCGATTCTTTCGCCTGGGCTAGCAGTTCGCGGGCGTAATCGGAGTTACTGGCGAGGATGAAAAATCTGTCGGTCAGCGCATAGGTGGGCGCAAAAAACTGCGGGCCGATGTGAAGCGACCGCAATGTTTGGCCGGCGCTTTCAGTCTCATCCCACGGCAACGCAGTGTTGGTTCCGCCCAGGCTTTCGCGAAGTGCATTCATCGCCGTATCAAGCGCGGGACGGAGTTTGTCTGCGTCCGTGACCTCGCTGACGATGGCTACTCCGGGTGTGCGGACGCCGGGGGGCCAACTGCCGATCACGGCGAACTCCGGGCCGAGTCTTTGCAGGACATCCTCGCCCATGCGAATGCCGCTGGTGCGAAGCGCATGCTGAAACTGCCCGACGGTGAGCATCAGGTCGGCACTTCCCGATTGGGAAAGGGACTGCATCACTTCGTCGTAGGTGGCCGACAGGTCAGCGGAGCCGACGGAGTAGACGAGCGTGTCGGGCGAGGTGAGAGCGAGCGTCTTACGTTGCGTGGGTGGCGTGGGTTTCGGCACGTTACTGGAGTAGCCCACAAAACCAACGTCATTGATGCCGCGGTCTTCGAAGGTGAGGCTGTAGGAGGCGGTTTGTGTACGTGAGAATTTCTGGTACAGGCCTGCGGTCTGGGGAGAAAACGCAAGGAGCGGTCCAACGAGGTTGAGCATATCTTCTACATTGAAGTACGCCAGAAACTCGTGGTTCGCCGAGGCATGTTGTCGGACGTTCTTGAACTTCGCGCTATCGGCGAGGCGCTTAAAGTCGCGTGGCACCTGGCCGGTCCAAGTGGCAATCATGTCACGCATCGCGTCTTCCCCGTAGGTAAAGACGATCAATGAATTGAAAAACGCGTGGCAAATCGGAAACTCGGGATCGGTTTCCCAAAGCGAATATTTCACGCCGAGGTATTCTTTGTCCTGAAACGTCCCCTTCGGATACGACTTTTTGAGTTCGCCTTCGAGTTTGTACAGGCCCGCCATCGCTTCGATGCGTTTGCTGCGAACATCCACGCCAGCGACCAGTCCTGGATTGAATGAAGGGAAGAGGGTCACGCGTGTGACGGCGAGAAATACTTCCCCCTGCATTGCGTCGAAGACCAAACCGCCAATCGTATCGGTGTCCTTGGGAGATCCCATGCTCGGGGCCATCTCACGCAACGCGGCCAGTGGCTGTGCCAGGAACGCTTGGACCTCGGGTTCGTGCCAGAGCGCATAGAATTCGGTTTTCGTGAATTCAGCGCGCGATTTTGACAGATCGGGAATGTCAATGAAGGCCAGGGTCGATTCGGGAAGCAGGGTGGCGGCGCGTGGTGCCGGTTTGCCAAACGTGAAATAGATAATCGCCGCTGTGACGGCGACGATCAGCAGAAGTAGAACAGCGATAACCTTTTTCATCGTTGGCACACCACGCGGTCAGGTACGACAATAGCTGAGAATGCTAGTCGGTTGGCAAAGACAGCGTCAAGGAAATAGGCTGGTGCGGGAAGGAATTTGCGTGATAAACTCACGCGTACCTTCTGGGATGAAGGGGTCGTGTGTGAAGTGGTCAGCTACGCTCGTTATGAATCGTGAAGAAAATCAATTGCGCATGGGTCTGGCTGTTGTGTGCCTTTGCATCTTCTCGCTGCTACTCGGAACGCCGCATGCAGGCGCGGTGATTTTCCAATCGACCAGTGATCCAGGCTACAATACGTCCGCTCCCACCGGCGCGCTCACGAACAGCGGCTGGCAGTATCAGGGTCTTTGGCTCAACTTTCTCGGGACGCCAATCGCGCCGCAGTACTTCATCACGGCAAACCACGTCGGCGGCACGACCAATGATGTTTTCTTTTTCAACGGGCGTCCCTACCATCCTGTCGCCGCCTTCAAGACCTTCGACAGCGACCTGGCCATCTGGCGGGTACAGGAGACATTTCCCAGTTATGCCCGGCTCTATTCCTCATCGAACGAAACCAACCAGCATCTGATTGTCTTTGGCCGCGGCACGCAACGCGGCGCGCCCGTCGTCGTGGGCGGGCAAACCAACGGCTGGTTTTGGGGCGCACCCGACGGAGTCCAGCGCTGGGGCGAGAACGATGTCGCAGCGATCACCAATCTCGGTGTTGGGGTAGGCGACATGTTGCGCGTAATCTTTGACGGTAATGACGGGTCGAACGAGTGCCACCTCTCCGACGGCGATTCCGGCGGCGGCGTGTTTATCCAGGAAGATGGCGTGTGGAAACTCGCGGGGATCAACCATGGCGTGGACGGGGAGTTCAGCAACGCAGTCGACGCCGCGGTCTTTACGGCGGCGCTCACAGACCGTCGTGGATTATTTCAGCAGACCAGTACATCGGATTGGATTCCCATCAATGGCGCGCTGCCCGTCCCCAGCGCTTTTTACAGTACACGCGTCTCGGCGAACCTTGACTGGATCTACAGCGTGATCGACTTCAACCTGGACAGGGACTTGCCCACGCCAACCTCCCTAAGAATCGGCAGTAATGTTCTGGTGAGTTTCGTTAGCGCCACGAATCGGGTTTACTTCGTCCAACAAACCACGAACGCCGTTGATGGTGAGTGGATCACTTTTACGAACGACGTGTCCGGCACTGGCGGCACCGTCACCGTGGTCGACCCGAACGCTCCGGCCTTTCCGACGCGTTACTACCGGCTCGGCTTCGCCCAGTAAGCCGATAAGCATTCCGCATTCACAATCTCAGTGGTGCCGCCAATCAACGGTGAATCCAGTCCCACCCGCGATGAGACCGCCCGGCTGCGCGAGAATTGTGCTGGTCAAAGGGTTTTCCATGGTCAGGGCTTCATTGTGCCAAGAGATGCTATTGATTGGGCCCTCGGCACCTTCCATGGTAGCCGAACACCCGTTGAAGGTCACGCTCCCGAAATCTGCCAGCGAAAGGATGCGGCGGAAAAATGGAGCTTCGACGATCCATTCCGCCGAAGTGCGTTGGGCGGCGCGCTTCTTGGTGATCGAAAACCCGGTGTTCTGCGTGAAGTTGGTGATGCTGAGGATGAATTTATTTTTGGCAACGAACTGGACTTCCGCGCTGATCTCATCGCCGGGCTGGATGGGAACGTTCATGATCAGGAATGCGGGCCCGGGAAACATCTCGAACCACGCGTAGTACACCGGTGTCCCCGCGCTCCAATCCTGCTCGGTGCCGATCTGTTCCACTGTCTTATCCAAATCGCCATCGATGCCCACCCAGATCGCCGATGAACTATCCAGTGTACCCGAGGAAGTGACGGTCGGCACGCGCCACGACCCTTGCACATCCGTCACGGAATGTTTCACGGGAACCAATAGATCCGGTGCTGTCACGTAGCCGGCCCAGTTGGCTGCCTTGCCCGAACCGTGCCGGAGTACCGGCATGAATTCTCGGTGAGGCGCGGAGGACAAGATGTGGCCGTCAGCCAGAAACAAGAGTCCGACGCAAACGCCTAAAAAAGAGTGGATCGCGAACGTCCGTGTCATAAGTTTCAGCGCCTATGGTTATGGAATTGATATGAAAAGTCAAATTTGGAATTTGTGCACCATCGGACAAATGCTGATACGGTGTAGGCATATTTCCCATGGAAAAATCAGGCTTCTACCGATTGTTGTGACGGCACCATGGGGGCAAACTGGCGCGGGTTCGAAAACTAGTAAGCAAGGGGAAAAGGGTGCTTATGAAAAGGGATTTGAAGAATTTTGTCGTTGTCGTTATGTCCTTGGGGGTTGTAGGAGTGGCCCGGGGAATTCCACCCACCACAGTCTTGTCGATCAACGATGGAGTAGACCCGGTAATTACCATCAGCGATAACGGCGCGGGCGACCTGAATCCCGCGATCGGTGTATTGACGCTAAGCACCAATGTGGGGGTGTGGAGCTTGACCATTTCTACCGGTGCCACCAAGCCCGGGCTGGGAAGCTCAACCAATCCCGTGATGGACCTGGTCATTCAGGCCAGTTCGACCGGTGCCGGTAGCCTGACCTATACGTTTTCCGATAGTAGCTTTACGCACGGACCCGCGACGTTGAACTCCACGGTTAGTGGTCAGGTTATTTCCGGCGCGCCGACGACCATCAAGTATAATGTCTTTGGCGATCCATCCAACATTGTGGGAGCGTTGACGACCCAGTTGACAACGACCGGTACGGTTCCGCTGCCGATCCTGACCAGCAATTCCGGATCGCTGGCATTCGCCACTCCGTTTTCGTTGTCACAGGTCGTCCTGCTCACCGCCTCGGGCGCATCGGCCGTCAGTGTGGATGCCAGCCTCAATGTCAGTTCCGTTCCCGAACCGAGTAGTGTGGCGCTCACGTTTCTGGGCTTGGTATTCCTCGTCACGGGATTGGCGCATCGCAGGCGGTCGCTCCACAGCGTCAATTAGTGGGCTGAGAAACACTCAAATCCCGCCCGCTTGACACAGGCCGGTGATGTTCTATACTTGCCGGAGCAATGCAGACCGACGAGCCTGGGGGACAGTGGGGCATTTCACGCGTTGAGGCATCACCGCTCGGCGTGAATCGTTCGCCCCTTTCCCAGCATCCCAACCCCGTGAATTTGGAATCATCTCCCTTGAAATCTTCTTCTATTGACGAACAATTCCCGTCAGCCGGACGGGGCATCTGGGCGCGCGTGCCGGATGCGGACTGGAACGACTGGCGGTGGCAGTTGCGCAACCGCATCACCTCGCTGGAGGCACTGGAGGCGTTGATGCCGTTGACGGCCACCGAGCGCGAAGGTGTCTCCCACGCGGGCCACCATCTGGCGATGGCGATCACGCCGTATTTTTTCAATCTCATCGACATCAATGATCCGAACTGTCCGATTCGGGCGCAGGTCATCCCGCGTGCCGAGGAGATGGTTGCCGCCCCGTGGGAAATGGCCGACCCGTGCGGCGAAGACGAACACATGCCGGTACCGGGGCTCGTGCATCGCTATCCGGATCGCGTCCTATTTCTGGTGACGGACCGTTGTGCGGCGTATTGCCGCTATTGCACGCGCAGCCGTGTGGTCAGCGGCGCGGGCGAACAGCATCTGCACACGGAGTTTGACGCGGCAATCAATTACATCCGTGAACACACCGAAGTGCGCGACGTACTGTTGAGCGGTGGCGATCCGCTGTTGTTCAGCGACGAACGGCTCGAACACGTGCTTCGCGAATTGCGCGCCATTAAGCATGTTGAATTTCTGCGCATCGGGACGCGAATCCCGATTTTTCTGCCGCAACGCATCACGCCCGAGTTGTGCGCGATGTTGCGGAAGTACCATCCGTTGTGGATGAGCATTCATACCAATCACCCGAAGGAAGCGACGCACGAAGTCCGGGAGGCGTGCGCTCGGCTGGCCGATGCGGGGATTCCATTGGGAAACCAAAGCGTGTTGTTACGTGGGGTAAACGACGACGCGGCGGTCATGAAGAAGCTCGTGCACAAACTGCTGATGATGCGGGTGAGACCGTATTACATTTACCAATGTGATCCGGTGAAAGGCACGCACCACCTGCGCACCACCGTGAGCAAGGGCATCGAGATCATCGAGGCATTGCGCGGTCACACGACCGGCTACGCGGTGCCGCAGTATGTCATCGACGCGCCGGGCGGCGGCGGCAAAGTGCCGATCGGTCCGGAGTATGTGTTGGCGCATGACAAACAGCGCGTCATCATTCGCAATTACGAAGGCAAGGTTTTCGAATACCCCGAGTTGAACGATGCGCCGACCCCTGTAAAATCAGGGCCCGGCGCTCCTCCCTCAGCACGCCCATTGGGTGCGGAAGCTGCTATAAAGAGCTGCTGCACAACGCAAGAGGGAAATGGACACGACGGCGCGACGCTCAACTGAAATACATTTCGGATTGGCCTGGAATTGGCAGTTCGACCAGGATTTTGTCAACCAGTTGGATCGCTCGTGCCTGAATGCGGGATTAAGTTGCTATCTCGTGGGGATCCACAATCTCCCACAAACTTTTCTCGAAGTACAAAACGGCGAACGGCATTTTACCTACTTCCTCGACCGCGCCAGCGACGAGGACGAACGTTTCCTGAAGTTCAACCAACTGCTCCAATCGAAGGGCGCGAAATTCATCAACGCGCAGCACCACTACCGCCGTTCCATCGACAAAGCGAATATCCACGGCGAACTTCTCGCCCGCGGACTGCAGTTGCCGCTCACGATCATTTTGCCGCCCTACGAGAACGAGCCGAACTTTGACGCGCGCCTGATCGAACCACTGGCGTCGCCGTTTGTCGTGAAACCGGCGAAAGGCAGCGGTGGTTTCGGAGTCGTCATCGGCGCCACGCGGCCCGACGATATCATGCAAACCCGCGCCAAGTTCCGCAACCAGCGCTTCCTCATCCAGCAAAAGATTGTCCCACAAATCCTCAACGGTCGCCGCGCTTGGTTCCGCGTCTACCACGTCTGCGGCACCATCATCCCGTGCTGGTGGGACGACACGACGCACCGCTATGCTGTCGTCACGCCTTCGGACCGCGCGCACGTGAATGTGGATGAACTCAGCCGCATCATCCGTATCATCGCGGATGTCTCGAAACTCGACTTCTTCAGCACCGAGATCGCCTTGGAAGCCGATGGCCGCTACTTCGTCGTCGATTACGTGAACGACCCCTGCGACATGCGTCCGCAAAGCAAATATTTCGACGGCGTCCCCGACACCATCGTCGCCATGATCGTCTCCTGCATCACCGGCCACATCAAAAAACAGTTCGCCCCCACTACCCAGCCCACCGACGAAGACGCTCACTGGTGGCCGTGAGGGTTAGGTCTCAGGCTCTTCGTCGCGAATAATTAGAATACGGTGGTGTTTTTGGGCGATTTGCTTTGCGATTGGATCCAGAACAATGTCGCTGAGGACAGCGAACACATTTTGTACCATCAACTCGGCTAGCATTACGTGCGGTTTTAGGCCTAGTATCTCCGCCAAGCGGAGCACGGTCACCGGTCTGGTCAAATAGATGCGATCGTCATCATCATCAGGATTCTTAACTGAGATTCTGTTCATTATGCCTACCATTATTTCTTGATCATCAAATGCGCCGCCACGATCACGCCGAAGATTACGACTGCGCCGCGTAGGAGGCGGGGTGACATCCGTTGCGCGAGTTTGGCGCCGACGAATCCGCCGGCGATGGCGGCGACCGCCATCACCAGCGCGACCTGCAAGACTGCCGCGCCGACCGCGATGAAATAGATAATCGCGATGCCGTTGATGACTACCGCGAGGAAGTTTTTTATCCCGTTCGCTGCCTGCAAATCTTCCGGTAGAAAAATCGCCATCGCCGCCAGCATCAGGATTCCCATGCCAGCGCCGAAGTAGCCGCCGTAGACCGCGATGGCAAACTGGGAGATCCAAATCGCCGCCGCGTGTTTCTTCGGGTGCGCCCCCGCCCGTTGGGAAACCCAGCGACCCATCGGTTCATTAAGTAGGAGCAACGCGCAGGCGAGGAGGATCAGGAACGGCACGATGAACCGAAAGAAACTCTCGGGCGTCTTCAGTAATAGAATTGCGCCGAGTAGTCCGCCGAACAGTGAGGGCATCGTCAGCGTCCAGACACGTGCCCGATTTTCGCTGAGTTGACGCCGATACGCCCACGAACTTGTCACCGACCCCGGCCACACCGCCACCGTGCTGGTGGCGTTCGCCTTGATTGACGGCATGCCGGAATAGAGCAGGGCAGGGAATGTCAGCAATGTGCCGCCGCCGGCGAAGGCGTTGACGAAGCCCGCGCCGAACGCCGCGAGCGAGCTGAGCCCGTAAATCTGCATGATAGGTTGGCAGCATAACAAAGTTCTGTTAGCGTCAGCAACATGCCGTCTGTATTTTTGAAGAAGAACAAGGAACGCCGCCTCTATGCCGGCCACAGTTGGGTCTATTCGAGTGAAATCGAACGGATCACCGGCGATCCCGACCCTCGCGACGGCGATGCCGTGGACATCCGCGACCACAAGGACCGTTTTTTTGGCCGAGGCTTCCTAAACACCAAATCGCAAATCACCGTGCGACGGTTCACCACGCAGAAAGAGGAACTCGACCGGGCGTTCTTCACTCGTCGCATCGAGGAAGCCCTGGCCTACCGCCGCGAGGACACGTCCATCGGCGATACCGAGGCATTCCGCGTGGTTTCCTCCGAGGGCGACCAGTTGCCCGGTCTGATCGTCGATCAATATGGCGACAATCTCGTCATCCAGGCGCTCACGTTGGGCATCGATCAGCGCAAGGGACAGATTGTGGAAATTCTACGTGAGATTCTTGAGCCGCGCGCCATCATCGAGCGCAGTGATGTTGCCAGCCGCAAACTGGAAGGGCTGGAGGAAACGAAAGGCGTCCTCTTTGGCGAGACCGGCGCCATTGTCCGCGCGCAGTTTGCGGGTTTCTCCATCGAGGTCAATCTGCTCGAAGACCAGAAGACTGGTTTCTTCCTCGACCAGCGCGACAATTACGCCGAGGTCGCGCGCCATTGCGCCGGCAAACGTGTGCTCGATTGTTTCACGTACCACGGTGGTTTCGCCCTCGCCGCAGCCATGGCCAGCGCCAAGAGCGTGGAGTGCGTAGAAATCTCCGACACCGCCATCGCCCGTGCGCGCCAGAACGCCGAGCTCAACGGTTTAACGGGAAAAATTCAATTCATTTGCGCCAACGCGTTCGATGTTTTAAAAAAATACGACGTCGAGAAGCGCCAATTTGATGTGATCATCCTCGATCCGCCCACGTTCACGCGCACGCGGCAAAATATTGAAGGCGCACTGAGAGGTTACAAAGAAATCAACCTGCGCGCGCTGAAGATGCTTCCGCCGGGCGGCATCCTTGCCACGTTCACCTGTTCGCATCACATCGACGCCGAGTTGTTCAAGTCCGTGGTCGTCGAGGCGGCAGCGGACGCGAAGAAAACGGTGCGGCTGGTCAAGGTGCTCACGCAATCGCCCGACCACCCGATTCTGCCCGCCATCCCCGAAACCGAGTATCTGCGCGGCCTATTGCTTGAGGTGATGTAATGGAGACGAAGCTGGAAGAACTGAAGCAGCGGCTCGGTGAAATCAACGACGTGCGTTCCGCTGCCTCCGTCTTGAACTGGGACCAGATGACGTACATGCCGCCGGGCGGCGCTGAGGCGCGCGGGCGTCAGGTGGCCACCTTGGAGCAAATCGCCCACCAGAAGTTGGCGGATCCTTCTCTTGGTCGCATGCTCACGGAATTGCGATCGTACGGGGGAACATTACCCGCGGATTCCGACGATGCCGCGCTGATTCGTGTCGCCCGCCGGGATTACGATCGCGCGGTGAAAGTCCCCCCCGCATTCGTCGCGAAGTTCAGTGCGCATCAATCCGCCACTTATGAGGCGTGGGTGAAAGCGCGGCCGGCCAACGATTTTGCCGCCGTGCGTCCGTATCTCGAAAAGACGCTCGAATACAGCCGCGAATTGGCGAATTATTTTCCCGGATACGATCATATCGCCGACCCGTTGATTGATTTTGCAGATTACGGAATGAAAGCGGCGACGATTCGGGCGCTCTTTGCTGAGCTGAGGAAAGAACTTGTGCCCCTCGTGCAGGCGATTGCCGCGCAACCACTCACGGACGGTGCCTGCCTTCGCCAGAATTTTCCCGAAGCCCAGCAACTGGCGTTCGGTTCCGCGGTCGTCAAACAGCTCGGCTACGATTTTGAGCGCGGTCGGCAGGACAAGACGCATCATCCGTTCTGCACGACATTCTCGCTCGGTGACGTGCGCATCACGACGCGCGTGAAGGAAAACAACCTGGGCGACGCGCTTTTCAGTACCATCCACGAGGCCGGCCACGCGATGTACGAACAGGGGATTCGCCGCGAGTTGGAATGGACGCCGCTGGCGCGCGGGACTTCGTCGGGCGTCCACGAAAGTCAGTCACGACTCTGGGAAAACCTAGTGGGGCGCAGTCGGAGTTTCTGGCAGTGTTTCTACCCGAAGCTGCGCGCAGCTTTTCCTGCGCAACTCGACAGCGTGCCACTCGACGTGTTCTACCGCGCCATCAACAAGGTCGAGCGCTCGCTGATTCGCACCGACGCGGACGAAGTGACCTACAATCTCCACGTCATGATCCGCTTCGACTTTGAATTGCAACTACTCGAGGGCAAGCTGGCCGTCCGCGACCTGCCCGAAGCCTGGCGCGAACGCTACAAGGCCGACCTCGGCATCGCCTCGCCTGACGACCGCGACGGCGTGCTGCAAGATGTGCATTGGTTCGGCGGACAAATTGGCGGTTCGTTCCAAGGGTATACGTTAGGCAACATCCTCAGCGCCCAATTCTTTGACGCCGCGCTCCGTGCCAATCCCCAGATTCCCGACCAGATCGCCAAAGGCGAATTCGCCCCGCTGCACGGTTGGCTCCAGGAAAACATCTACCAGCACGGCGCCAAGTTCACGGCGAATGAGTTGGTCAAGCGCACCACCGGTCAGGCACTCATCATAGAACCGTACATCCGTTATTTGCGGACGAAATATGGGGAGCTGTACAAGCTATGAAGTGAAAGGATGTGCCGTATGTCTACGAAAACTTGGATTTCGGTTCTCAATACATTACTGGCGGGCCTTTCTTTAGGTTTCTGGCTAGGATACACTCGCCCCGCTATGAGGGTGTATCGAGAGATGAAGGCGGCCACGGGTTGGTCCGACGACGAATTTGCCAAGCGGGCGGGAACCTTTGCCAAAGAAGCCACGAAAAACTTCGACGATAGTTCGTCACAAGCTGTACTTATCAGCCTGGGCGCAATTAACAAGATCGACAGCGGAGACTGCAACGGCGCCGATGACCTACTTGCTCGAAACGTGGGTACATATTATGCGATGTACGGTCCGCATCAGTCGGTGAATGATTCCGGTACCCCCGTGCGCCGACGACTTCTTCAATTGATTGAGGAGAAGGCAAAGACGCATCCAGTCGTCGCGCAGGCTATCAACAGACCACAGGCTCAGTGACAAGTATCCGTGGTCACGAATGCATTTCCTTGCCGCCGAACGCGTGCGCAAAACGTAACTTTGACCTTCTTGACAATGGAATCCTAGGCTGTTAGGAAGTTTTGCAACAAGGAGGTCGTGATGCGTGAGTTGGGGAACTCCCGCTTTTTCTATAAAGGTGTTGTTCTGCCATCGTGGCGGACGGAGAGCAAATGCATGAATTGGGTTTTGCTTTCCTCGGCTACGCTACGTTCATCCCACGCGACAGGAATGTTTACCCATGGCTAAACAAAAACTTGAGCAGTACCTCACCCGCCAATTTGAAAAGCACGTGGCCCGGACCACCGTCGAGATCGAACAGAAGTACCGTGTCTCGGATGTCGACAGTTTGCGCAAGAAATTGATCAGGTTGGGCGCGCGCAAATCGACCAAGGGCTATGAACGGAACGAATTGTTCGATATGGACGGGGCATTGCGGAGACAGGGTCGAAAACTTCGCCTGCGGCGGCACGGCGAAGATAAAGCGGTGTTGACGCTCAAGGGCCCGCGTCAGGGCGGTCTGCACAAGACGCGGATGGAGATCGAGACCCGTGTGGATTATGAGCCGGCCAAACGCATCCTGGAATTATTGAGTTTCCGTGTTTCCGAGACCTACAGCAAGCTCCGCGAGGAATACAAACTTGGTTCCTGCACCGTCTGTCTCGATTATATTGCGCAATGCGGTTGGTTCTTCGAGATTGAAGGCACTCCGAAACAAATCAATGAGATCGCGCGCAAACTGGAATTGAATGATTTGGACCGTGAGCACCGCTCTTATCGAAAGCTCATCAAACAACAATTGTTGGGACCGCCCATGATGCGTTTGGGGGGCCGACCGCGGGCTCGCACAGGAAGGAAGGCGCAATGAAGCTGCTGATCATCGACGACGAAGTCAAAATCTGCGAGATGCTCCAGGAGTGGTTTGAAGACCATCTTGTTTGTGACATCGTCACGGCGACCACGGCTCCCGAGGCGTTGTCCCTGCTGGCGAGCGAACAGCCCGAAGGAATGCTTTTGGATTTGAACCTCAAGTCGAAGCTGGGCGGGTTTGACATCCTGAAACGAGTGAAGGCGATTAGCCCCTGGACAAAAGTCATCATGGTCACGGGCGTGTGCGATTTGGAATCCATCGAGATCGCCCTGCAACTCGGCGCGGTCGATTACATCACCAAACCTTTTACCATCGACTACCTCGAAGAGACCGTCCAGACGAAGATCGTGAACGCGCTGATGTACGCCTAGCGACCGGAGTGCGGCACGTACGATTTCAAGGCTTGTGTATTTTCTGCCAGCGGCGTCAGCGTGTAGAAGCCGAGGGTGGCGGGGAGCAGGACAAATTCTCCCACGTTGATTCGTTCTTCTTTGCCGTCGGGTAGCAGCAAGCCGACGGCGCCTTTAGTGCAACTCAAGACGTGAAAGGTTGAGCCATCGGTGCGGTCAGGCCAGGCGTTGCGCAATTCGAGGCGGTGCACGTGGAACTGGGGGCACTCGACCAAACGCCACAGACCATTGACACCCTGGTACTCCACGGCTGCCCGTTGCTTTTTGGGTTCAATGTCTTGAAAGTCGATGCACACGAGTGCTTCACTGGTATGTAGTTTGCGCGGTTTACCGTCGAGGCCAACGCGGCCCCAGTCATAGACGCGATAGGTGGTGTCGGAACTTTGCTGGATCTCGATGAGCACGACGCCCGCGTCGATCGCATGTATCCGGCCCGAGGGAACGAAGAAGGTGTCTCCTGACAAAACAGGAAAACGGTAGATGTAATCTTCGATCGTCTTCTCCGCGCCTTCATGATCAGTGAAACCTTCCATCGCGCGCATGAAGTTGGCGCCCGTAACACCCCGGCGGAAACCGGCAATCAGGTGCGCATCCTGGTCGGCATCGAGCACGCACCACATTTCAGTTTTGGGTTCACCTTTCAGCTTGGCGGCAACAGTGGCGGGGGGATGAACTTGCAACGAGAGCCGCTCGCGGGCATCGAGAAGTTTGACGAGCAGAGGAAATTTGGTGGCCTTTCCGCAATTGGTTCCCAAAAGTTGCGCACCGTGAGCGTGAATCTGCTCGCGCAGCGTCTTACCCTTGTCGGGCCCATTGGCGACGACGGACTGAACGTCATCGCGGTCGCTGATTTCCCAGGATTCGCCGATGCGTTTGCCAAAGGGGATCGATTTGCCGTAGCGCGCGAGCGCGTCGCCGCCCCAAACACGTTCGACGAGAGCGGGGGTAAATTTGTATGGATAGAGCATCTTTGTGCCTTGCAGTTGACTTCCGTTTGGCATACACTTCTCAACCACAAGGAGGTTTTGCAACGCTTTTCTATGGGGAAGGACTCGAAGCATTCTGGCGTTCGTGAGATTTGGGCCGTTGTCCTGGTCGTCGCGTCCCTTTTGCTCCTGTTAAGCCTGATCTCGTACGATCCGTACGACGTGGGCCATGTGGCGGCGAGCGGACACAAGGCTGTCGGAAACTTCATCGGCCCTGTCGGTGCGTGGATCGCTTTCTTCACGTTCCAGACATTTGGGCTGGCTGCCTACGGATTGATGGCCGTGCTGGCCGTGATCGGCGCGACGTTGTTGCTTGGCAAGGAACTGCCGTGGCGCGGCAAACTTGGCGCCGGCGCCCTCCTGCTGATTTCCCTCAGTTGCCTCCTGCATGTCGCGGGGTTGGAGAGAGCACAACATGCGTTGAATCTTCCAGATAGTGCGGGCGGTTTCCTCGGATTGATCGTCGGCGGATTTTTCCAAAAAATTGTGGGTCGGCCCGGCACAATCCTCGTCTTCGGCGGTTGCTATCTCATTAGCCTCATCCTGTTGATTAACTTCCGCCCGAGCTATTGGGTGGCGTTGACCGTGGGCCGGGCGACGGATTTCTGGCATCGGAAACGTAGTAACAAATCCAAGCCCACCGTTGACGACGAACTGCGTGACCAGGAGCGCGCGTTGACCATCAAGGAATTTCAGACCGACCGCCAAGTGGCCAAACAGGAGAAAGAAGCACGCAAGCTCGCCACCGAACGCGCCAATGGTTCCAAGGAAGATGACGAAGCTGCTCGCGAACGTCGTCCAGAGCCGAAGTTTGAGGATTACACCGTGGCACGGTCCGCGAATGGCGCGGACAAGAAGAAGGCGACCGGCGAGGATGCGCCTACGATGGCGCAGAAGATCGCCGAGAAGCTCAAGCCGAAGAAGGAAGCTATCGCAGCCGATGCCGTTTCGGATGATGCAGAAGCAGGCGCGGCGACGCCGTCAATTCCCAAACCGAAGCGCGAAAAACCGGCGACGGCAGGCCCGGCGCCCGTGTTGGGCAGCGTCACCGCCGCTTCCGGCGAGGAATACGTGCTGCCTCCGCTCGACATGCTGGAGCAGCCGCCATTGCCGGGAAAACGCGACGTGATGGAGGATTTGAAGGCCAGCGCGAAAGTGTTGCGCGAGACCTTGCAGGAATTTGGCATCGATGTGGAATCGGGCGATGTGACGAAGGGGCCAACGGTGACCCTGTTTGAATTGTATCCCGCCGCCGGCGTACGTGTGGAAAAGATTTCCTCGCTCTCCAACAACGTTGCCATGGCAATGCGGGCGGAGAAAGTACGCATTCTTGCGCCGGTTCCCGGCAAGGGAACGGTGGGTATCGAAGTGCCGAACTCGTCCCGTACGACCGTCTATCTGCGCGATCTTTTGGAATCGCCCGAGTGGCGGAATGCGACCGGGGCGATCCCGATTGCGCTGGGACGCGATGTGAAGGGCAACCCGATCATCGGCGACCTGGCCAGCATGCCGCATTTACTGATTGCCGGTGCGACGGGCTCCGGTAAGACCGTTTGCGTCAATGCGATCCTCGCTTCGCTACTGTATCGCTTCACAGCGGAAGACCTGCGTTTGGTGTTGATTGACCCGAAGATGGTAGAGATGCAGCACTATAACGCGCTGCCACATCTCATCGTGCCCGTGGTGACGGAGGCCAAGAAGGTGCCGCTGGCGTTGGGGTGGGTGATCCGCGAGATGGAGAAGCGGTTCCAAATTTTTGCCAAGAGCGGCGTGCGCAACATCGCCGCTTTCAACTCGCGCCCGAAGAAATCGGTGAAGCCGGAGACGGAAACTCCCTTAGATCCACTCGTCGTAGAAGATGCCGCGAACGAAAATGGGAAAGAGGAGGGGATGGCCAAGCCGAAGGCGGAGCAGGAACTGCTCAAGATCGAAGTGCCGCGTGATTTTGAATTGATCATCCCGGAGAAACTGCCGTTCATCGCCGTGGTGGTAGATGAATTGGCCGACCTGATGCAGACCGTCGGCAAGGATGTGGAAATGGCGATCGCGCGGCTCACTGCGCTGGGTCGCGCCGCCGGCATTCATCTGGTGGTTGCGACGCAACGTCCCAGCGTCAACGTCGTGACGGGCGTCATCAAGGCGAATATTCCAGCGCGCATCGCGTTCCAGGTGGCGTCGATGCAGGACTCGCGCGTGATTCTCGACAGCCAGGGCGCGGAGAAACTGCTCGGCAAGGGCGACATGCTCTATGAGCCCGGGTCGGGGAAGGCCGTGCGCGCGCAGGGCGTTCTCGTGCTGGACCGTGAGGTGACACGGATTGTTGATTTCATCGGCGGTCGAGCCAAGCCGCAGTTCGAGAAGGAACTGCACCAGAAATTGCAAAAGAACTCCAGCCTTGCCGACACCGAGCCGAGCGAGGAGGACGAGGAACTGGTCGAGCAGTGCATGGAAGTGATTCGCCAGACCAATCGAGCCAGCGTCTCGGTCTTGCAACGCCGCCTGCGTATCGGCTACACTCGTGCTGCTCGGATCATGGACTTGCTGGAAGAGCGCGGCGTCGTCGGCCCAAACAAAGGCGCCGAACCGCGCGAAATCCTGATTGACCTGGATGGGCAAGTGCCGGCCGAGCGTCAATAGGCTGACACCAATGGAATCCATCGGCGAGATACTCCGCGAAGCGCGGCATCACAAGCGGGCTTCCCTTGAAGACGCGTCACGCGCGACCCGCATCAAGATGGAAATCCTGGAACAACTCGAAGCGGATGAGTTTGACCGCCTTGCGGCACCGGCCTACACCAAGGGATTCTTGAAGCTCTACTCCGAATATCTCGGTCTCGACAGTCAGTCGATGGTGGACGCGTATTTGCGGAGCCAGGGCGGACTGCGTCGGCAGGGACTGCACGTCGAGACCGAGAAAACCGTTCGCGCCCGCAAGCCACCCGAATTGAAGCTGCCGTTGCGAAGCGTAGGAATGGTTGTTGTGGGTTTGACGTTGGCCGTCCTGGCAATTGTGCTAATTAAGAGCCGTTCGTCGCATCCTGCGCCCGTGCCAATGGAACCGGTGGTGTCAGCCACCGCGCCGTCTATGCCAAAGGCTGATTTCGACGCGTATTACCAGCCGAAGCCAACGCCTGCCCCCGAGCTTGTAGAACCTCCCACAAACAAGTAATATCTGTCGTATCGATGAGTTCCCCATTACCCATCAAAGTCGGCTTTGTCAGTCTCGGCTGCGCAAAAAATCTCGTGGATAGCGAAGTCATGCTTGGCTCGCTGCTGCGCGATGGGATGCAAATCACCCAGAACGCGCAGGAAGCGGACGTCGTGATCGTGAATACCTGCGGTTTCATCGAAGCGTCGAAGAAAGAATCCATCGACGCGATCCTCAAGGCGAACGAATTGCGCGAGACGGGCAACTGCAAGGCTCTGATCATGTCCGGTTGCCTGACCCAGCGCTATCCGAAAGATTTGCAGAAGGAGTTGCCGGAGGTCGATGCCATCGTCGGGCTCAACGAAGTCCCGCGCATCGGGCAGATCGTCCGCGAGATTCTCGCGAAGAATGGCCATACCGTCCCGCAGCTTTTCTGGTCGGGCCCGGCCAAGTATGTTCCTGATTACGCCGCACCGCGGTTTCGGCTCACGCCGAAACATCATGCCTACGTCAAAGTCGCCGAGGGTTGCAATCATCCCTGCACATTTTGTAGCATTCCACGCATTCGCGGGAAACATAGGAGTCGGGCGGGAAATGATGTCCTCGCGGAGATTCGCGGGCTCGTGTCCAACGGTGCGCGCGAGATCAATCTCATCTCGCAGGACACAACGTTTTACGGGAAGGACCTCGACCCACAGGCGCCGGGGCCGCGCGACGGGAAGAGTTTGCTGTGCGAATTGCTCCGGGAAATCCAGCAGATCGGTGGTGATTTCTGGGTGCGATTACTCTATACGCATCCTTATCATTGGAACGACGAATTGATCGAGACCATCGCTGCCTGCGACAAGGTGTGCCGCTACGTCGACATGCCGCTGCAACATATCAATGATGAAATGTTGAAGCAGATGCGTCGCGAGACGAGCGGACAGTATATTCGTGACCTCGTGGCGCGAATTCGCCGGGGTATTCCTGGCATCGCGTTGCGGACGACGTTCATTGTGGGGTTTCCAGGCGAGACCGAGGAACAGTTCGACGAACTTCTGGAGTTTATCGAGGAAGCGAAGTTCGAGCGGCTTGGCATGTTTCAGTATTCGCAAGAGGACCATACGCCCGCGGGGACGATGTCTGCCCAGTTGTCGACCAAAGAGAAGAAAAAGCGCTACCAGCGGGCGATGGCGTTGCAACAAAAAGTCTCGCGGGAAGTGCAGAGCGGATTCGTCGGCCAGACGATTCGCGTGCTTATTGAGGAGCAGACCGACGGAGGATGGGTTGGTCGATCACACGCGGATGCCCCGGAAATCGACGGCAGCGTGCAGGTCACGGGGCCGGCGCAAATCGGCGAGTTTGCGCGGGTACGGATTACCGGCGCGAGCGAATACGATCTTACCGGTGAGACATTACGCGGTGCCAGCGTTGCAGTTGCTTGAGTGGCGGTAGTTTCGTCTTTCCACTGTAGAGGTAGTTCTCCAGAATCCCATAGAGATCGTAATCCACAAAAAGCGGACGGTCCGCGACGAGATACTCGGACGACGCCAGCATATTGTCGATGGGCTTGAGCAGGTCGGCAAACTGACGGTTAAGCTTTGCGCGATCGCGTGCCCACTGGGCGACACAGCCCTTACCGAATTTCCGCTCTTTGAAACGGGTCAGCATCGTTCGTTCAACAAGGGGCAGTGTGGGAATGACGTAGCTATCGTCTATTTTGAAGCCGACGCCTTCCAGGTCATTCTCGATATAACGCGAGAGGATCGCCTGGATGCCTTCTTTGTCGCGCGGGAACAATCCAAGCTTGTGCTTGCGATCAATGTATCGTGCCACTTCCTGCCCGAAGTCAGTGAAATCGGCGACCGCGGTCCTGCCGTCGATGAGGCAGGGCACGGTGTAGGCGCGGCCCTTGGTCGCAAGAATGATCGGTGCGCGATCCGCGGCGGAGATATTCTTGATGCAATGCGGAATCTTGTGCCGTTCCAGAATGCGACGGATGGAGATGCAAAACGGCGACCAGGGAAATTGAATGAGGGTGATCATGGGTCAGTGTGCAGGCATTTTCCATTGGTGGCGATGATCTGTTTGTACCAATGAGCCGAGTCTTTGAGGACGCGCTTTTGGTTGATGTAATCCACGTAGATCAGGCCGAACCGCTCTTTGTACCCCTCCGCCCACTCGAAATTGTCCATGATGGACCAGTGAAAATAAGCGTTCACATCGACTCCCGCCGCGATTGCCCGCTCGAGCGCGAGTAGATAGCGGCGCGTAAAATCGATGCGCTGCGGATCGTGCACGCGGCCGTCGAGGGCCACCCAGTCGATGTTCGACATCCCGTTTTCTGTCACGACAATGGGAAGGCGATAGCGCTCCCAGTAGAATTTTGTCCCCCAAAACATCACTTCAGGGGTTACCGCCCAGCGAAATGCCGTAAGGTTGTGACCGACAGGTTGCTGCAGGCGTTCGGGTTTACCGTTCCTGCCCGCGCGGACCTTTGAACCGGTGTACATGTTGACGCCGAAAAAATCCACGGGTTGCGAAATGATTTTCATTTCGGCATCGGTGAACCGGGGGACATCCTTGCCGAAAAGTTTCAGTCCATCTTCCGGGTAGCAGCCTTTGAAAACAGGGTCCATCCACCATGTATTATTCCAGCAGTGCCGGGCGGTGACGCTAAACAGGTCCTGCCGCGCCGCCTGGACATCCGCTGCGCGGTCGCTGGCTGGATAGGACAAAGCCGCGAACGGTGCGTAGCCGATTTGCGGCGGCAATGTAGAATGTTGACGAATTGTCTGCACGGCCCGGCCGTGAGCCAGCAGCGCGTGATGTCCAATCAATAAAACTTTTTTGAAAGGAAGTTTGTCACCGGGAGCGTGCCGACCGTCCTGGTATCCGAGGGAAATGAAAACCTGGGGCTCGTTCAATGTGATCCAGTGCTGAACGCGGTCGGATAATTTCGCCACGACCACGCGGGTGTAATCTGCGAACCAGTCCGAGCTGTCGGGATTCAGCCAGCCACCGCGGCGGTGGAGTGCGTCGGGGAGATCCCAGTGGAACAACGTCACCCACGGCGTGATGTTTGCGGCCAGGAGTTCGTCTACCAGCTTGTCGTAAAAGGCCAGGCCCCGGCTGTTGACCTTCCCCACGCCTTTGGGGAACACCCGCGGCCACGAGATGGAAAACCGGTAGGCTTGCAGCCCAACTCCCTTCATCAATCCCACATCGTCCCGGTAACGATGATAATGATCGCAAGCGACCGCGCCGGATTGCCCGTTCCAGATGGCGCCCTTTTTTTGGCAAAAAGTGTCCCAGACAGAAGGTCCCTTACCATCCTCCTTGGGCGCGCCTTCGATTTGATAAGCAGCGCTGGCGGCACCCCAGACGAATTTTTTCGGAAAGCTCATGTATGCAGAAACCCCCGAAAATGAATTAGCGTCAACATGGAATCAAGTCTACCGACCGGCAAGCCACTCATCAAACCATTCCTGACTTCTGAGGGCAACCATACCGTTGGGGTCCCGGGAGATGGAATCGTGGTCCTCGTGGTCGAGTAGAACCAACTCGCTGTGATCGTGAGAAGCGGCGTGTAACACCTCGCTATCATGGTAGGAAATCTTCTTGTCAGCCCTACCGTGGATCAATAAGACGTGCGCATCTGTTTTTGCAATAGCCTGCAACGGGCTGGCGTCCCGGGGATTAAAGCCAGCCTCTCTCCCGGCCTTGGCGATTGCCCTACCGATGAAATCATCACTTAACCACCACTCCGGAAAGAACCGTCTGGCGTAGTGAAACACTTCGTCATGCATGGTTGCGAAAGATGCCACAGCGACCACTGCCCGAACTCGCGAATCAATCCCGGCCAGCATGATTGCCGACGCGCCGCCGAGTGACACGCCAAATGCGCCGACCGGCTTCACCAACAACTGCTGCTGTTGCAATGCGTCCAACAGTTGTACGAGGTCACGCGATTCAATCGCGCCGTAGGTCACCCACTGCCCGCTGGATCGCCCGTGGGCGCGACTATCTACGAGCACTGCGCGATAGCCTCTTGCCGCGAGTGATTTCGCCGTGCGCAGCATGGAGGTTTTTTGGTCCTGGATACCGTGTAATACCAGGATTGTCCCGCGTGGCGCAGTGTCCCGCGTTTCCTGTTGGATGGTTGGCTCAATAATCCACACGGAGAGGGAAGCGGGCGGTGGGCCGACATTGACTCGCAGCTGATGATCGACGCCCAGACGTCGCAATCCATCGGCTCCCAGGTCATCGGCAGGATTGATTTTTTTGTCTGTGTTGGGCGCGTAGATAATCGCGCGCGGCATCGACTCGCGGTAGTTGGTTGAGAGAACATGTGCGGCCACCAGAATCATGCAGGCAAGAGCCGCAGCTAAAACCCACCATATTAATCGAGCAAGAGCGGGACGAGGCGACTGCATCTTATCAGCGTCAAGCATGCTTGCCGCCATGAAGCAAGTCAATGGCGTGCGGGACGGCGTCGGCGACAAATTCGAGGCATTCCACCGCGCCCTTGGGGCTACCGGGAAGACAGATGACTAGTGACTTGCCAACAACGGCGGCCAGGCTGCGCGAGAGGATGGCGTGGGGAAAGCGCTCGAAGCTTTTCGTGCGCATCACCTCGCCAAAGCCGGGCAACTCTTTCGTCGCGATTTGTCGGATGGCCTCGGGTGTCACGTCACGTTCCGCGATGCCGGTGCCGCCGGTGAGCAGGACTAACGAGCAAGCCTTCGCGAGTTCGAGAGTTTTATCGCCGATGACGGCTTCCTCATCCGGCACGACGGCTTGCGCGGTGATTTGCCAACCGAGCTTTTCGCAGAACTGTTTGAGCGCGGGACCACTCTTGTCTTCGTACTGTCCGCGAAACGCGCGGTCGCTCACAGTGATGATGCCGACGGTAATCATTCCATTCAGGACGAAAACTTCCGTTTGCTGACCAGTTTGATTTCGCTGATGACCATTTCTTTGTCCACGGCCTTGCACATGTCGTAGATCGTCAACGCTGTGACCGCGACGGCGGTGAGCGCTTCCATCTCGACGCCGGTTTGCGCGGCGATCTTGGCGGTGGCGGTGATCTCGATGCGGTCACGTTTTGGCCGCAGATCGACATCGATGTGCGAGAGGTTCAGCGGATGGCAGAGCGGGATCAGGTCGCTCGTACGTTTCGCGGCCTGGATGCCGGCGAGACGGGCGGTGGACAAGACGTCACCTTTGCCCATTTGGTTGGCGAAGATCAACGCGAGAGTTTTGCGGTGCAATGAAATCGCCCCGCGCGCGACCGCTTCACGCAATTGGACCGGTTTGGCGGATACGTCCACCATCCGCGCTTTGCCCTGCTGGTCGACGTGGGTAAGTTTCTTCATCCGCCGATGGCGATCATTTTGCGGCCGGGAACGTAGTTGTTGCGAAACTCGTGCTCGTCGGGCTTGTTGCGGATTGTTTGCACGAACACCTCGCGCAGTTTGGCGTCGCTGCTATCAATGGCGCGCAAGACGGGTTTTAAATCATATTCAAGATGCGCGCCGAGACAGGGACGCAATTTCCCGTCGGCGGTGAGTCTGATCTTGTTGCAGGTCTCGCAGAAATGGAGGTTGGTCATCGCGCCGATAAAGCCCAGTCGCATGGGCTGACCGCGGCGGTTTAGCAAACCGCTGACTTCGTAATATGCCGCCGGTCCACTGCCTTTGACCTCGCTCGGCGGTTCCACCAGCGGAATGAGTTCGTAGCGCTGACTAATCTGGCGGCGGATGTGGCCGACGGAAATAAAGTTGTCGTCCGTGAGCACTTCATCCGTGCTGATGGGCATCAACTCGATGAAACGCAGTGTGATGGATTTTTCGCGGGCAAAATCAATCAGGTCGAACACTTCATCGTCGTTCTTGCCCTTCATCAACACCATGTTCAGTTTCACTTGCGGGAATCCCGCGTCGATGGCAGCGTCGATACCCGCGAGCACGTCGGCGAGTTGACCGTTACCGCTCAACTCGCGGTAGGTAGCGGCGTCCAGCGAATCGAGGGAGATATTGACCTTGTTGACCCCGTTCGCGCGGAGTTGACGGGCGAGGGGAGCGAGCAGTGTGGCATTGGTGCTCAGGCCGATGTCCGTGACGCCCGGCAGCTTGTTCAATTCGCCGATAAATTCCGTGACGTTCTTGCGCACCAGCGGTTCGCCGCCCGTGACGCGAAATTTCGAGACGCCAAGCGAAGTGGCGACGCGAGCGACGCGCAGGATTTCCTCGTAGGTGAGGATCTGGCCCTTCGGTAACCACTCGATGGCAACGTCGTGCGGCAGGCAGTAAGCACACCGCTCGTTGCAGCGATCCGTCACGGAAATCCGCATGTAGGTTACGATGTGCACGCCTGTCACAACAATACGAGTTGCCCGCACGCGCCGCAAGCCCCGAAGAGGCGCGGGGCAGGCCTGGATGGCAAGCGGATTGACTTTGGTTGGCCGGCTTATATCCTGCATTTCGTGCGGCGAGAGTTTGTATTGATGGGATTGATACTGCTGGCGACCAGTTGTACCACCGATCGGTACTCGAAACTGGAGACGGCCACCCCGACGCTTTCGCCGGCGCAGATTGCTGAGTTGCAAAAGACTGCGAAGACACCTGAGGAACTTGGCATTCAAATGCGGGTCACGGAGCGTTCGGCTGAATTTGCGGGTGTCAACGTGGTCGAGGCACCCGAGAACGTGACCTTGCCGCTGGTAGAGATGCCGACGGACAGGCCAAACGAGCCTGGCGGACTTTATCGCGCGCCGGTCGTCCACGCGACGGTCAACGGCAAGGCCGATGTGCGCTTGCTTCTCGATAGCGGGAGCAACCGCAATCTTTTCAGTTATACGCTTGCGCGGAGTCTCGGTATTCCGACTATCGCCGGTCTGAAATCGATGACGGGCTACGGTATTGGCGGCGCGGTGGACAACTATGGGGCGCTCGTGCCAACCATGCAGATCGGTTCCATCAGCTTTCGGAAGACCGTGGCGATGATTGGACCGGACGCGCAAGTGCTCGGCGTCACACGCGGTTCGCAAGTGATGCTCCTCGGCGTCAATGCACTGCGCAACCTGTCGTATCTCACCATCGACTACCTTCACGGCAAGGTCATCTTCGGCGCGCGCGATGCGTACTTGCCGGACGATACGCTGCCGTTCCTGACGACGGCACCGATGCAGTGGCTGAGCGAACTGCCTGCCGTGGACATTTCCGTTGATGGACGCAATCCGGTACCGTGCATTCTCGACACGGGCGGTGATTACGGGATGCTGGTGCCCCGGGTGCGCGCCATTGAATTGGGTTATTGGAAACCGGGGAAGAAGGACCCGCTCTCCCTCAACGGCGGAGTTGCCGGGGCTTCATTAGCGACGAGTTATGTAATCAAACAAGCGAAGGTTGGCGACGCGACGTTCACGCGCATTCCCGCGCGCACGGCGTTGATCGGGCCGGAAGCGGCTGGCGGGCAGGTTTTTCTTGGGAACGCCATCCTGCGCCGTTACCGGGTCACGTTCGATTTTAAGCACAGCATGTTGTGGCTGGAGCGTTGAAAATTGCAGGTTTTGGCCTATACTGCCGCGTCCCAATGAGTAGCACGAAATCCAGAGTCTGTGTCGGCATGAGCGGAGGCGTCGATTCCAGCGTGGCGGCCTATCTATTGAAGAAGGAAGGCTACGACGTCATCGGGCTGACCTTCCGTGGGTGGCCGCAGGATTGCCGGTCCATCGAGGAAGACAAATGCTGCGGTCCGCAGGCGGTCACGGACGCGCGCATGGTCGCGCACTCGCTCGACATCCCGTACTACGTTGTTGACGAGATCGACACCTTTCGCAGCGAGGTCATGGATTACTTTGCGGCCGAATACAAGCGCGGCCGCACGCCCAATCCCTGTGTCATCTGCAATGAGAAGGTCAAATTTGGTTCGCTCCTGCGTAAGGCTCTCGCTCTCGGTGCGGAGTCCATCGCTACTGGTCATTACGCGCGCATCACCCGGAATGGACGATACGAACTCCGCCGTGCCCGGGACGACCGCAAGGACCAGACTTACTTTCTGTTTTCGCTCAACCAGGACCAACTTGCCCGCGCGATGTTCCCCATTGGCGAGATGACGAAAGAGCAAACGCGTACCATTGCGAAGGAGATCGGCCTCAAGACGTACGGCAAGGAGGAGAGCCAGGAAGTTTGTTTTGTGCCGGAAAACGATTACCGGAAGTTTCTCCGGGAGAGCGCGCAGGTTGCTGACGTGAAGGGAGAGATCGTAACAAGAGAAGGTCGGGTTCTTGGCCACCACAATGGCATCCATAATTTTACGATCGGCCAGCGCGAAGGGTTGAACCTGGGCGGCCAACCGCGTCCGCTCTATGTGATAGAGCTGATTCCGGCCAGTAACCGGGTCATCGTCGGTCCTGCCGAAGACCTGTTGCGCAGTGAATTCGAAGTCAGTAACTGCGTCTGGCACGGCGTCGAGCCTGACGGACCGTTGGAGGTGACGGTCAAACCCCGCCATCAGCATCCCGGTTGCGCGGCGACTGTCATTGCGACAGGCAAGGGCGCAGCGAAGGTGTCCCTCGCCGAGCCGCAACGAGCCATCACGCCCGGTCAAGCGGCGGTGTTTTATCATGACGATCTTGTAATGGGCGGCGGCTGGATTTGTTGATTGTCGTCAGCCGCGAGGTGCGATAGGAATAGGCGCGGTTGCTGACGGCTAGAGGAAAAGTTTATGGATCTGACGGGTCGCCGCGTTCGAATGAGCGTACGAGTGGTGCTGTTGCTCATTCCTTTGATCGTTTCCACCTTGGCTGCTGCCGATGACACCCCGAGTCTCCTATTTTATGTTTCTGGCGAAAAAGGTACGACTGCTGACTTCTCCGCCGGTGGCACACCGGAACCGAACTTTGATTCCGAGGTAACGCGCATTCCTGACGGCGCGAAGGGGGCTGCGCTGAGTTGTGGCGATCTTCAACGGCTGGCCTGGTGGGCTCCCGGCAATATCTACGCGCAGCGGGGGACGCTTTCGTTTTTTTGGAGGTCGCGGTATCCGGTCGGCCCGACAGAGTTTCCCATTTTTCGCGTCGGCTATGCCGAGCATTCGAGTTGGGACATGGTTTTTCTGCGCATCGACTATAATGGACATGGCTTCGATGCATTCGTGACGGATGCCAGTCTCGCGCGGACGCGCGTGTCGGTCACGGTTGAGCCGTTTCCCAAGCCCGACGAGTGGGTGCATCTTGCGCTGGCGTGGGATGAAACGCGCGGCATTCGATTTTATGTGAACGGCAAGCTCGTCGCGAAGAACGAAACGGCGGGTGTCTATAATGCCGCGCTCGACCAGTTCGGCCCGCACTCGCGCATCATCAGCCCGCACAACGTCCAGAGCGATTACAACTTCGTGCGCGGGGGCGACATTGACGAGATCCGCATTTACGACTGCATGCTCGACGACGCGTCGGTCGCCACGCTGGCGACGGGCGATGCGCCGACGGCACTCGCACCGCAACCGACGCGTAAACTCGACGATACCCGTTGGCGGGACGAATGGTGGCTGCGTTATGGGTGGAACCGGGCCGATGATCCGCCGCCATATCTCGTCAACACGGAGACGACGGTGCGCAAGGTCGAGATTCACGACGCCTATGACCTGAAACGCTGGTGGTGGAAGGCGTGCGACGGCATTCGCGAGACGACCTGGCCGGGAGTTTATAATCGCTCGCGACTGCCGGGGCGCAACGATTATTTCCAACTACCCGATTGGGACTGCTACGTCCAATCTGGAAAATCCATCACATTCATTATGCCGGACGAGCCGTGGAACCACCTTGAGATTTCGGGCGCGGCATGGGGGCAGATGGATTTGCTGAAACCCGATGCGGCGAACGATGGCCCGGCGGAATCAGCGCTCTTTGAGCGTCCGCAAGGGCAGGAAAAAACCATTCACCATTTTGCGGCGCCGATCATCGGCCATAAAATCCGTTTCACGAACGTCGAACAGGAGGAGCCGATTGGCGAACTCGTGGCCTACAACGTCACGGCCGGCCACGAACCTGCGGGCAGCGCCAAGCTCGCCTATTGGCTCATTGCCGCCGTACCTACCCACCAGAGCCTTACTTCGCTCGTGACATTCATTAATGGCCGCTATGCGGCGGACGAACGGGCGACGATGGTCGCACTGCCCGCGGACACGAATGCCCCTGCACCCGCCACGCACACGGCGAACGCGACGCAATCCCTGCCTCTCGTTCACATTCTGGTGCCCGACAACTGGGACAATATCGAAGGCGGGCTGGACGGTATTGCGATCGATTTGCCGGCGCTCAAAGTGAAGCCGACACATGGGGAGTTGTTCCCGATGAACATCCAAGTGAAGGACCCGCTTTGGCCATTGCGGAACATGTGCGATTTTACGTTTAGCGTGAAGCCCGGCGAGGCGCGGACGCTTTGGCTGGATTTGCGCGACCGGATTCTGCCGTCGGGCAAAAGCCTTTATCTCACGATTGCCGGGGCGGGCGGTGACTTTGGCACGGCGTCGCTTGAAGGCGCGACGATTCGTCTCGTGTTCAAGCCGCGCGCGGAGGCACGCGTCGAGCACGAGATTGACCGGTTCACGCAAGTGAAGGACTGTTACGCGATGCTCGTGGAAGAGCATCCGCACAGCCCGAAGTATAATCTCTGGAACCGATTCGAAACGGACCTGACTGATTTGTTGCGCGTCAACCCGGACCATCCACTTGGCCGCAAATACGCCGCGGTCGAATTGGGCCAACCGGATCTACCTTTCAAGCAGCCCGTGCCGCCGGATGGCGTGCCGCTGTGGGCCTTCCGCCAGGTCGAACTGCTTGGGCGCGTGAAAAAGTTTGTGCTGTGGTATATCGACAATCGGCAGGTTGAGTACGGCGATTTTGGCGGCGGGATTTCCGATGACGTTGATCTGCTCAATACGTGGCCGGGTGTCGCGTTGATGGGCTGCGAACCGGAGAAGATCCGGAAATCGCTGCATGCATTGCTGGAAGCGGCATTCAACAACGGGATGTTCACGGCCGGGCTCCCGACCATTCAGGCGGACGAGTTGCACAGCAATGAGGAAGGCATTGGCTGCCTCAACGCGAACATGATCCTCGAGTACGGCAGTCCGCGCCAGCTTGAGCGCGCGATGGCCACGCAACTTGGCGTCGCGGACTTGACCGGGATCAATGAGGCGGGTCATCGACATTTCCGCACGTCCTATTTCAATGGCAGAAAGATGTCGACGGATGACCCGTGGGGATACGCGAAGGCATATTCCTACCTTGTGCTCGCACCCGGCCAGATGATCGTTGACTTCAACGGCAATCCGACTGCGAAGAAGATCGACCTCGAACTTGCCGACGGTTTGCTGGCGCACCGCCGCACGGATGCCAGTGGCCATTATGTCCTGCCCAGCGCGATTCATTTTGTGGACGACAGGGATAGCACCGCGACACGCGCCTACTTTCCATGGCCGGTTTTCTGGAGCGCGTGGAAGTGGACGGGCGACCGCAAGTACCTCGACCCGATTTTCGACGGGGGCACGACGTCGCTCATGCAATTGAACGCCAACGCTCTTGATATCCTCGATATTCGCAAGACGTGGGGGCCGCGCATCGTGTCGGGCGAAACCGGTCGGGCGGGGGAGACGCGACCGAAGGACGGGCGAGGGGCGGCGCGAGCCAACAACTACCGCAGTTCGAGCGTTGAGCATTTCGCGTGGCAGTTGACCGGCGACAAGTCTCATCTTGAAAAACTTTACGCGGCGCAAATTGAGGAATGTGAGCTTCTTGATTACATCGACACCGAGGGCAGCTTGTGGATTGATCGCGTGGGGGTACCGTATGCCGATTTGCAGCGCGAGCGGCTTGGGGGCATCGCGTTGGTGCGTAATCACGAATTTCCTGGGCATGCCGTCAGTTGGAAATTTGCCGCGCCGGCCAACGACCAGAGCGTCGCGATCCTGGTTCCGAACGCCACGCCCACGAGTTTCAAGGTCATCGCCTACAACGTCGAGACGACGCCTGTGCAGGCGACGATGACCGGCTGGAACATCGATCCCGGCGTATGGGAAATCACGCAGGGTATTGATAGCAATAATGATGACGTTGCCGACGGTCCATTAACAAAGACGACGAACACGTTCGAGCGCACGAGCAGCCTCGAGTTTACGTTTGCCCCGCGTGCGACCACGGTGCTGACGCTGAAACTCAAGAAACCCGGCACACCGTATTGGGAACGGCCGGATCTTGGGATTAACCGCGAAGATGTGGAAGTGCTAGGCCGCGAGGTGCGGGTACGGGTCCACAGCCTCGGCTCGGTGCCGTCGCCGGAAACCACGGTGGTCTTTCGCGACCGCACCGGCAAAATTGTTGCGTCGGGAAAGGTTGGTGAACTTCCGGCGCCAGTTGATTTGTATCCGAAGACGATGGGCATCGTGCTTACGTTGCCGGAAGGCGTGGAGGCGGCAGGTGGGACGGTGGAGATTGATCCCGAACATCGGATTGAGGAAATCACGCGGATGAACAACGTCGTGAAATTGTAACCGCGGTCTACTTCTCCGAAATGCGGCGCAGGTCTTCGAGTTTCAGCGGCAGGGGAGTGAAGCGGACTTCCTTGATGCTGCCCTTGAACCAGTAGACGCGATTGAGGCGCACGCCGAGCGACATGCGGCCGTCGGCCATGGGCGCGAAATTAACCAGGCCTTCCAACTCCTTCACGCCGTTGACGTAGTCGGACATTGTTTTGCCGTCGTAAACCAGCGCAACCCACGCCCATCGTCCTGTCGGATGCCGCTTGGTGCGGTCTAGCAATGGGCGGCTGTTTTCGCCCGAGTGCAGAAATGTGTCCAGGCTCCATGACTGGTTATTGATGAGCCGGGTTTCGACCATGACCCGGCTGTCGTTGTCGTCCTGGATATGGACGAAGCGTTGCGCGCTCGGGCCGTTGGGATCGGGTCGGAAAAGAATTTCGATCGTGAATTTCGAAAAGCCCCGGAGCGGATTGACGGGCAAAATGAGACCATCACTTTTGCCGTTGAAGAGCAGGGCCGGTCCGCCGGTGGCGGCGCTCGCCATTTTGGGCGCGCCGAGAACCTGGGGACGGTGTCCGCCGATCGATTCCGTGTTGTCCAGCGTCCACACGACCGGGGGCTGTGAGTTGACGGCGAAATTTTGTTCGGCGCGCAGGCCGGTTCCCGAGTTGACGAGGGCCTGTGTCGCGAGCAAGAGGCCGAGGCGGACCAACTTGGATTGTGAGATCCATTTCATGTTCATTCCCCGTTACGGTGCATGATAAGCGGCGGCGACGACCGGAGTCGAGATTGGAGTGCGCGTCATCTTCGGCCGTGGCGAGCAACGACATTTCTGCGGCGCGGAAAAATTTTGGGCTCTTTTCAACCCCGCCCTGAAGTTTCTTTTGCGAGTAGAGAACGTTTGCGTTTGAGGCCCCAGCGGTAGCCGGCGAAGTTGCCGTTTTTGCTGACGACGCGGTGGCAGGGGACGATTACGGAGACGGGATTGCTAGCGCAGGCGCGAGCGACGGCGCGGACGGCCGC
>Ga0206891_10034_pt1 | contig 42661 bp, 34 predicted proteins | sample Alteio_BWOrgHeat_55_FD_153246 | JGI IMG/M metagenome (GOLD analysis project Ga0206891, IMG submission 153246) | Enriched cells from forest soil in Barre Woods Harvard Forest LTER site, Petersham, Massachusetts, United States - Alteio_BWOrgHeat_Nextera7 ...
AGGCAACAATACTGTCGATGCTGGCGACGGAAATGACCAGATCAATGCCATCGGTCAGATTAAAATGGGCGCTGGTAACGATACTTTCTATGTGGGTGCCGTTAATAGCGATAACAGTGATTGGGCTAACTGGATCGGCAAGACAACTTACCTGCTTGATTTTCAATTGGGCGTCGACAAGATCGATAGCCGGATGAAAGGCTTGACGCCTTCCGCTTTGCATCTGAGCGCTGATGGCAAGTACACGATTGTGGATGTCACCGCTGATATTGGCGGAACAACGCATATCGCTTTCCTGGCCTCAGCCGTGCCCGTTACAACACCTTTGGATATGCTCGGTGGGAATAATGGCAATGGGAATAATGGTAATGGCGGTAACGGTGGGAATGGTGGAAATAATGGTAACGGTGGTGGCAATCAAAACATTATTAACGGCACGGGCGGCAACGATGTTTTGAAAGGTACGGACGGCAACGACATCATTAATGGTAACGGCGGTGTTGACACCATCTATGGCAATAATGGTGATGATCAGATCTTCGGCGGCAGTGGCATGGATTACGTGGATGCTGGAGCTGGCAATGATACTGTAAATGCTATTGGCACGATTAAACTCGGCGATGGCGCAGACACATTTTTGGTTGGCGATCCTAACAACTGGCAAGCATGGGTTGGCAAGACAACTTACCTGAATGATTTTCAACTAGGTGTTGATCATCTGGACAGCAAAATGACCGGTCTGACACCTTCGGCTTTGCATCTGAGCGCAGATGGTAAATACACTATGCTGGATGTCACGGCGTCAACCGGTGGCACAACACACATCGCTTTCCTGGCTTCCGCTGTACCTGTTACAACCTCTTTAGATGTTCTGGTCGGCAATAATAACGGCGGGAACGGCAATAATGGTGGTAACGGTGGTAACGGTGGTAATAATCCCCCGACCAACACCATCACTGGAACCAACAACAATGATACTCTGGCCGGTACGGGTGGCGATGATAAGATCTATGGTCTTGCTGGCAACGACACGATATATGGCAATGCTGGGAACGATTATATCTCGGGCGGTGATGGCAACGATACGATCGGCGATATCCAGGGTAACAACATTATTGATGCTGGTGCTGGTGATGATGTCGTTGACGCGATCGGTCAGATCACACTGGGCGACGGTGCCGACACATTCGTTATTGGCAGTGTTGGCCTGTGGGCGAGCTGGGCTGGTAAAACAACCTATCTAAATGACTTCCAGCTCGGTGTTGATCGTTTGAACAGCTACATGAACGTGAAGTATGCGCCTTTGCATCTCAGCGCTGACGGCAAATACACAATTCTGGATGTGACATATTCGACTGAAGGGACGACATCGATTGCTTTCGATGCGAAGTTCGTTCCTGTCACGACACCACTTGATGAATTGCTTGCCAAGAACATAGTGCTGAACGGCACCGCCGGTAACGACACGCTGATAGGCTATGGCGGTACCGATACTCTATCTGGCGGCGCTGGCAATGATTATATATCCGCTGGTGGTGGCAATGACACCATCACAGGTGGCGCTGGTGATGACCAAATCTTGCCGGGCGACGGCAACGATACGGTCAGTGGCGGCGACGGCAATGACCTTATCACGGAAGGTGGCTGGCAAGGCAACAATGGCGTATATAGCGAAGATAAAACCGGCACCACTACCGTTAATAAACTCAATGATAATGACATCATTAATGGCGATGCTGGAAATGACATCATCCTGTCATACGCAGGTCACGACACAATCTATGGTGGCGCGGGCGATGATCAAATCCTGACCACTTATAATCCTACCGGAAGCACCATATATGGCGGCGACGGTAACGACACGATAACGACGGGTTGGGGTAACGACACCATATACGGCGGCGACGGCAACGATGTGATCAAAGCCGCTGAATACAGTACAATCCAGAAAAGGATTGATGCTGGTGCCGGCGATGACATTGTCAGTGTGGCTGGGGCCAGGATTACTCTTGGCGCAGGTAAGGATACGTTGCTCCTTGATAACTGGAATATCTGGAATAACACAGCGACAGACATCACTGATTTTAATATCGACGAAGACAAAATCGTTTTCGGTGCGCCCGTCGATCATGTGACGATCAGCCTGCATGGAAGTTTCATTCAGGCCGACGTTTATGGTAATGCCACCAATCACGCGATATTGAGGTTTGACCGTGACACATCGGTAAACACTTATGAAGTAGAAATACCGAGCAGTCTCTCCACGACAAAGGTAGAACTTGATATTCCCGGATACACGACAGTGGAGATGGGCACCCTTTATAAAGGACAGACGGTTGCGTTCAAAGGTGCAGACTGGGGCAGGCTGGTGATCGAAAAGGCCAGTGTGTTCCAGGGCAATATTTCAGGTTTTGGTGGTACGAACGACATCGATCTGAAAGAAATCGTCAGTTCGCATGCGACACTGGCCTTTGCGGAAGACAAGAGCAACACGTTCGGCACGCTGACTGTTAAAGATGGAACCCACACAGCAACGATCCAGTTGCTGGGGCAATATATGGCCGCCGGGTTCAACGCAGGATCAGACGCAGCAACAGGCTCAAGTACAGCGGGCCCGGGAACATTGATTACCTACCACCAGCCTGTTACCAGCCCTGCTGCGACGACTTTGGCCGTTGCACATTAAGTAAGAATTTCTGTATCAAACTTGTGTCACCCCCGAGCATGAATATGCTCGGGGGTGATCGCTTTTGTGCGCTTGGAATCTAAGAATCTCTAAATTACAAAAAACGCATGAACATCAACGTTTATTAAGCCATCTTACGTAAGTTTATATGGGGAGAAACGTTACATTCAGAAACAGTGCGGCACTGTCTGAAACTGTAAAATGGTGCCCCCAGAGAGATTCGAACTCCCGACCTACTGATTACAAATCAGTTGCTCTACCAGCTGAGCTATAGGGGCTTACCCAATGAAATCATACTGTTAGCCAAAACTAAACGGAAGTACAATCTCTTTTCCTGCAGAAAAGGCTACAGAAACTCATTAACTGCAGCATTCTGGCTCAGGGTTGCCTCATAAGTTCATTTTTATAGCAGACCTGAAGGCCGTGTCGAGCTTATCTGCGGTGCCCTTTTGTATCCTATCAGTAATGTGAAAATAGGGGCGAGAGCCCTATTTTAAAAAAATGGATGACAGGCTAGATAAAGCCAGCACCAAAGATTAAGTAGGGGCCAGGTAAATCAATAATGTGGCATGATGCCAAAAGTGGAATTCGATATTCACAAGAATGAAAGTCCGTCATGCAGAACAATGCAGCTATAGAAATTACCGCCCTTAACAAGACTTATGAGAATGGGTTTGAAGCACTGGCCGGTATCGATCTGAAAATAAAGCGCGGTGAAATCTTTGCGCTTCTTGGCCCGAACGGCGCAGGTAAAACGACGCTCATCAACGCCATTTGCGGAATTGTGCAACCCAGTTCTGGACGTATTCTTGTCTGCGGCCATGATAATGTGGCGGACTACCGGTTGGCCCGTGCGGCGATTGGGCTTGTACCGCAGGAACTGGCGACCGACGCCTTTGAATCAGTGTGGAATACGGTGAGCTTTAGCCGGGGTCTGTTCGGCAAGCCGCGCAATCCGGACTATATCGAGAAACTTCTGAAACAGCTTTCCCTTTGGGACAAAAAAGATGAGCAAATCCGCCGTCTTTCCGGTGGTATGAAGCGGCGCGTGATGATTGCCAAGGCTTTATCGCACGAGCCTGACGTCTTGTTTTTGGATGAGCCGACGGCGGGGGTGGATGTCGAACTTCGCAAGTCGATGTGGGCACAGGTGCGCGCACTTCAGGAAACAGGCGTGACCGTTATTCTGACGACCCATTATATCGAAGAGGCCGAAGAAATGGCCGACCGTATCGGTGTCATCAACAAAGGCCGTCTGGTTATTACAGAGTCCAAAGATGTATTGATGCAAAAAATGGGTAAGCGCCAGATGGTCTTTGCCTTACGCGAACCCCTCCAAGCTGTTCCGGCGAATTTGCCAGACTATTCTCTTGCGCTGGCGGATAACGGAAATAAGCTGATCTACACCTATAATGCCCATCAGGATCATCATGACATTTCCGATCTTTTGGAAAGCCTGAAGGAAAAAAATATTCGTCCCAAAGACATTGAGAGTCGACAAAGCAGTCTTGAAGAAATCTTTATCCAGCTGGTAGGTTAGTCATGAATTATCGCGGCATTCGTTCGATCTATGCTTTTGAAATGGGGCGTACGCTACGCACTATCGGGCAAAGCATCGCCTCGCCGGTTATCTCGACCGTACTTTATTTTATCGTTTTTGGCTCGGCGATGGGCTCGCGCATTCAAACGATGGACGGGGTGCCTTACGGCGCTTTCATCGTTCCGGGCCTGATCATGCTAACCGTCTTGGGGCAGAGCGTTTCCAACGCTTCGTTTGGGATTTATTTTCCGCGCTTTACCGGCACGATTTATGAAATTCTGTCTGCCCCGCTCTCCTTTATCGAAATAGTCCTCGGTTATGTAGGAGCAGCGGCAAGTAAATCGATCATTATTGGCACCATCGTTTTGGCTACAGCCGCTTTCTTTGTGCCTCTGCATATTGCGCATCCCTTTTGGATGGCCTTCTTTTTGGTGATGACCAGCGTTACCTTCAGCCTCATGGGATTCATTATCGGCATATGGGCTGACGGATTTGAGAAATTACAGCTTATTCCCTTGCTGATCATCACGCCGCTCACGTTTCTGGGGGGCAGCTTTTACTCGGTAAAGATGCTTCCTCCCTTTTGGTATAAAGTCTCCCTGCTTAACCCCGTGGTTTATCTGGTCAGTGGTTTCCGCTGGAGTTTTTACGAGCAGGGGGATGTCAGTCTTGCCATCAGCGTCACGATGATCGCTATTTTCATCGTCGTTTCTCTCGGCATTATCGCCTGGATGTTCAAGACGGGATATCGGCTCCGGAAGTAAGGTTCTAGGGGTCAAGCTATGCGGCCCTTCGACCGGTTTTCAGCGAAATATCATAAGCTTGTCATTGCGACGTGACTGGGGCAATTTGGCGCAGGACACTTTCTTTTCAATGGCCTTTTTATAGGCTCCAGATGCAAGGTTCTTTCATGCATTCACCTGCTTTTAGCCTGCGATTCTGTGTTTTGATGATTGGTTTGCTGGTTTTGGCGGCCTGCGCCGGTCCGGCCGAGCGGACTTATTCCTATAATCCGCCGTCGACCCCGGGCGGTCGTCTATGCACCAACCAGTGCCATGAAGCTAAGGGATACTGCACTCAGAATTGCGCGCTGGATCAGCGCCGCTGCGTCGGCAAGATACAGGCGCAGGCCCTGCAGGATTATGACAAATATACGCGCGAGCAGTTCACATCGCATCAACCGATCGAATTGCGGCCACGGGATTTTGAGCGCACTGGCGCCTGCGACAGCGCTTATCATAGCTGCACAGATGATTGTGAAGGCCATTACCAGATGTGCTATGAAGGGTGTGGCGGCACTGTAAGTGCGACGACCTCCTGCCAATTCCTCTGTTTCTAGAAGGCTGCATGGCTCACTCATCTAAAATTCACCGCGAGAGACCTACCAAGATAGTAGCAACACTGGGGCCTGCCTCATCGACCAAGCAGATGATCTGCGCTTTATTCGAAGCCGGCGCCGATGTTTTTCGCCTGAATTTTAGTCACGGCAGTCACGCTGACCATCGCGAGCGCATGCGTCTGATCCGCGAAGTGGAGCAAGAAGTAGGGCGTCCCATCGCAGTGCTGGGTGATTTACAAGGTCCGAAATTGCGCGTCGGCACTTTCGGCAAAGGCCCGATTGAGTTAAAAGAGGGCCAGAATTTCCGCCTCGATCTCGACCCCACGCCCGGTGATGGGCGTCGCGTGCAATTGCCGCATCCGGAAATTTTCGCAGCGATTGAGACGGGGCATGACCTGCTGCTGGATGACGGCAAAGTGCGCTTGCGCATCGTCAAGAACGGCGGCGACTTTGCCGAAACGCAAGTCATTAGCGGCCATGTTTTGTCCGACCGCAAGGGCGTGAATGTGCCGGATGTCGTTTTGCCGCTGTCGCCGCTGACACCTAAGGACCGCGCTGACCTTGTCGTTGCGCTGGACATGGGTGTCGACTGGCTGGCCCTGTCATTCGTGCAACGCGCTGAGGATATCGCTGAAGCCAAGGCCTTAGTCGGCAACCGCGCTGCTGTGTTGGCGAAAATTGAAAAACCGTCGGCGGTGCGTAACTTGTTGCCGATATTGGAACTGGCTGACGGCGTTATGGTCGCGCGCGGTGATCTGGGTGTTGAAATGCCACCGGAAAATGTGCCGCGCACGCAAAAACTGATTGTCCGCGAAGCAAGGCGTATCGGCAAGCCCGTGATCGTGGCAACGCAGATGCTGGAATCCATGATCACGAACGCGACGCCGACAAGGGCGGAGGCTTCTGACGTTGCTACGGCTGTTTATGACGGGGCGGATGCCATTATGCTGTCGGCGGAAAGCGCTGCCGGGCAATATCCCATTGAAGCTGTGCAGATGATGGACCGGATCGCCCGCCATACGCAACAAGACCCGACTTACCAGACCGGCATTGATGCGCAGCATCCGGATCTGCAGCATACAGCCGCCGATGCCATTACGGCCGCGGCGCGGCAGGTGGCATCGACCATCGAAGCGTCTGCGATTATCACCTATACAACATCGGGTTCGACAACATTACGTGCGGCGCGGGAACGGCCCTCAGTGCCGATTTTGTGCCTGACATCGAAATTGGAGACAGCGCGGCGTCTCATGCTGTCTTTCGGTGTACATGCAACTCACACAGCCGATGTCGCAAGTTTCAGCGAGATGGTGCAGAAGGCTGTACAGATTGCGGTACGCGACGGCCTGGCCAGCTTAGGCCAGAGTGTGGTGGTAACGGCGGGCGTGCCTTTCGGCAAGCCCGGCAATACCAATGTGCTGCGCATTGCCGTAATCGAGGAAGAACATGATCCGCGGCAACTGACCTTGCCTGCTTAAATCGTTGGAGGAGGGTATCATGGGTGCTGCTCTACACTCAATTAACCCCGCTACAGGCGAAGTGCTTGGCGAAGTGCCCGTCACAGCGCCCGATCAAATTCACGCGGCGATCCAGGCCGCGCGCAAGGCGCAACCCGCCTGGGCTGCGCTCGGTGTCAAAGGCCGTGTGGCAGCGCTGCAAAAAGTGCGGACGGAAATGGCAGCAAGGCGCGAAGAGCTGGCGCTGCTGGTGACCAACGAAATGGGCCGCCCTATATCCGGCAGTCTGCAATCTATCGATGGGCCTTTGCGGTTCTTTCAATGGAATCTGGATCATGCGGAAGCTGTGCTGGCGCCAGAGACGACATTCGAAGATGAAAAGCAGTTGCACCAGATTTATTACGAGCCGTATGGCGTATTTGCCGTTATCGCGCCGTGGAATTTTCCTCTGTCCAATTTTGTGATGACGGCCCTGCAGCCGCTGATCGCGGGCAATACTGTTGTTTATAAATGTTCTGAAGAAGTGCCGTTGTTTGGCAAGAAAATCGATGAGATTTTTGCGCGGTCAGGCATGCCAGATGGTGTTTTCAGCCAGATTTACGGCGCTGGCGATGTGGGTGAGACTTTAGTACGCGGGCAGCTTGATCATATCCATTTCACTGGCAGCACGGCGGTGGGAAAAAAACTGTACCAGATTGCAGCGGAAAAATTTATCCCCATCACTTTAGAACTTGGCGGGTCAGATGCCGGGATAGTTTTTGAGGATGCCGACCTCGACCGGCTGACGGAAACGATTTTCTGGGCCAAGTTTGTCAATGCAGGCCAGCGTTGCTGCAGCCTTAAACGGCTCTTCGTACATCAAAGCCGCTATGAAGAGTTAGTCGCCAAATTGACGGCCTTTATTCGTCAGCAAAAAATTGGCGAGCCCCTGCAGAAAGATACGGTGTTCGGGCCGCTGGTGTCGGAAAAGCAACGTAAGTTGATCGCAGAACAAGTGGCAGATGCCAAAGCCAAGGGCGCGAAGATTTTGCTGGATGAAGCAGATAAACTGCCCGGTACAGGCGCTTATTTTGAACCGGTTTTGCTGTCGGGCGTTACGCCTGATATGCGCGCGGGCTGCGAGGAATTATTCGGGCCCGTCTTGCCGGTTGCCGTTTTCATGGATGAAGCAGAGGCTATTCATTTAGCTAATGATACACCTTACGGATTGTCGGCTTTTGTCTATACCGAAGACCGGGCGCGTTATCGGCGGGTAGCGGCGCAGTTAAAAGCAGGCTCCATCGCACATAACAAGATTGATTATTGGCAGCCTTATAATCCGTTTGGCGGTTATAAAAATTCCGGCCTTGGCCGTTCCGGCGGCAAAGCGGGGCTGCAATCCTGCTGTCAGATTAAAGTTGTGAGCATGGAGAAAGCTTGAGCGGTTTATTGCAACAGGCGGTTGCGGCGCATCAATCCAACCGTCTGGATGACGCGGAAAGACTTTACCGCGAAGTGTTGGCTGCCGAGCCAAGGCAGGCGGATGCGCTTGCTTTGCTTGGCACCGTGCTGGCGATAAAGGGCGATAATGAAAGCGCGATCGGCCTGATTGAAAAAGCTATTGCAGTTGATCCGCAATCGGCCCTGTTCCCGTTTCATCTCGGCAATGTCCTGATGAATATGAAAAAGCTGGATGCTGCCATTATGGCATTCCGGGCTTCGATTGTGCTGCAACCGCAATTTGCACCAGTGCATTATAATCTGGCCAATGCCTTGCGCGCGTCTGGCGACTGGGCAGGCGCTGCGGATGCTTACCGCACCGCCATTCAGCATAATCCGAACTATGCGGAAGCCTATAATAACCTTGCACTGACACTGGTACACGAAAAGCAACTAGACGCAGCTTTGGTGCAGGCTAAAAAAGCAGTTGAAGCTGCGCCTACTTACGGCGATGGCTGGCTGACTTTGTGTAATATTGCGGAGCAGGTGAAAGACTATCCGCTCGCGCTAGCGGCGGGCGAGCGCAATGTGCAATTGCAGCCGGATAATCATAGTGCTTGGTTCGGCTACGGTGTTGCGCTCAACCGTGTCGACCGCAATGAAGAAGCGCTGCAGGCGTATAAACGGGCACTGGAAATCAAGCCGGACCGGGCGGATATCTGGGATAATCTCGGCCAGACTTATCAATCCATGAACCGGTTGGCGGAGGCTGAAGATACTTTCCGTAAAACGGTTGAAGTGGCAGGGCAAACTATTGCGAATGAAGACAACCGCGAAGTTGATGAAAAAGAATATGGCAACCGCCATTGGCATTTGGCATTGATAGAATTGCTGCGCGGCAAATACCCGCAAGGTTTTGCGCGTTACCGTTCGCGCTTTAAGGAAGTGGGCGGGCTGACACGCCCCAGCTTCTCCCGCCCGCTCTGGAAGGGTGAAAGCCTCAACGGTAAAACGATCTTGATCACGGATGAGCAGGGCTTTGGCGATACGCTGATGCTGGCGCGTTATTTGCCGCTGTTGAAGCAGCAGGGCGCGCGCATTATTTTTTCAGTTCATCCGGTTTTAAAACCATTGTTCGAAGGCTGGTCAAGCGTGGACCAAATTATTGTGCACGGTATGGGCGTGCCACCTTACGATACCTATGCTTCGGTATTTGACCTGCCGCATCTGTTGAAAACGACGCTGGAGACAATTCCAAATAATGTGCCGTACCTGCCCTTACTGGATCCGGATACAAGGCTGGAAAGCAGCAGCAAACCAAAAGTAGGCGTGGTTTGGGGCGGCAACCCGTTGCATAGCAATGATGTGCGGCGTTCAGTTCCGCTCGCGGTATTCGCGCCGTTGTTTGCCAACGATAAAGTGCAATTCTACAGCTTCAATCGTGATATGCGCCCCGGCGATGAAGACTTACTGGCGCAGGCTTCTGTGATTAATCTGGCACCAAAGCTCAAAAATTTTGCCGACGCTGCACGCTTTACCCAACAGATGGATTTGATCATTACTGTTGATACGGCGACAGCACATCTGGCGGGCGGTTTGGGCAAAAAAACCTGGACGTTATTACCTTTCGCCCCGGACTGGCGTTGGCTGACGGACCGTGATGACAGCCCCTGGTATCCTCATATGCGCCTGTTCCGGCAAGACAGGCCGAGTGATTGGGCTGGTGTTGTAGAACGTGTGAAAGCGGCGCTGACTCACTTGGTCATTAGTCCGCGTTCGTAATCCGAGAAAGTCAGCACCCGCTGCACGGTTTTGCCATCGGTGGTGGCAAGGTCAAGGGTGCGTAGTTTTTTCTGGTGCGTCAGATGAATGACAGAGATTTCAGTGCGCGGCACCGTGGGACGCACATAATGGCCAGTTGCCGCATCCATCATGGGCAGGCTGTAGAGCGATAACCAGTTAAACTCCGCAGGCATAACCTTGTAGGGCAGGCTGTTCATATGCAGCGCGACATTAAGGCTGAGCTGCTCGCTCATAAAATTTTCGCGACCGACCTGCGGCAGGCGCTGCAGGCAATCCTTAAATGTCTCGGCCCATTTATTCCAAACAGGTGATTTGGCAGACAACGCCATAATGCCGGTATTGAACATCGGCCGCGGGAAAATAGCATGCACGATATTGTCCGGAAAATTCGCCTTGTACCATTTCAGATGATATTCCCAAGGCTGTGAGCTGTGGAAGTAGGGGAGATAATCGCGGTCGATTTCCGGGACAATGTAAACCGCATCATCAGTCGCGGCCGCAGGCAACATGGTTTCAATTGCTTGCGCATTTTGCGCCCAGGTATCGCCGTCCATCCACATGTAGGAATCGTAACCGGGAAAATAATCGCGCAAGTATGGGCGTGATGTCATTGCGCGGTAGAAGGGCGCTTGCTGTTCCCATGCCAGGCGTCCCGGATAATCGATATTGATACCGGTAGTTTTCAGGGTGACGTTGAAGGGGGAGAGCTGAGCTTTGCTGTTTTCGCTAAGACCCAGATCCAGAATGCCGATATCGAAATCGACAGACGGTTTCAGCCGTCGCAGCGAGCGCAGCAGGTCAAGAGCTAGCGGTAGGTAAGTATCATCAGTGGCGGTAACGATGATGTGACGTAGACCGCCCACGGATCTCAGCGCTTAGCCTTGGCGGGCCTTATAGCGCGGATTGGTCTTGTTGATGACATAGGTGCGGCCTTTGCGGCGAACAACCTTGCAGTCAGCATGACGCTTTTTCAGCGATTTGATTGAATTCGAGATTTTCATGTTCGTTCCTAAATCTAAAGTCGCGGCAATCTAGGGAGTCATGACCCCTTCTGTCAAGCAAAGCCGGATTCTTTATTAAGTAGGTGGGTGGGGCTCTTAAACTTTACTGTTTGCTGCGTTATCACCCTTAAATTGGGCTTCGTAACATATAAATAATCGATAAAGTCGGATTGCCAAAAACGCCATTTCATGGTCATTATAATTATACTTGATAGGTGTTTTTATGTGTTTGACCGTCATTTTTAGTCATTAAATCACTTATTGAGTAAAAAAGTGAGATTTATGTGTATAAAAACAGATGATACGATTGGATTGTCGTGTTTTCATGTGTTTTATCTGCGTAAAACCATTAAAATTTTCCCATATGGCTCATTTTCATTACCATCATTAACGAATAACCGGCACACCTAAAACACCTATATTAAAGCTAACACACTGAAAATATGTAGGAAAAAGGCAGTTTTATGCTACTTATAGGGCCACCAGAAGATTTTACTCCAAAAGAAAAGATGAGTTTGGAGCAGGGTCGTAACGGCTTCGACATGAGGATCGTCTCAAATAAAATAGAGGTGAGGGCATAATGGTTGCTGTGAAGAAGAAAAAAGTGATGGCTGTAAAAGCGCCTGCGAAAAAACCCGTGGCAAAAAAAGCTGAAGCTAAACCAAAAGCACGCAACAACGTTTCTATTTTGAAACTGGTTCGCCCCAGCCTCGTTGCGCAACTGGGCGCTTCTTCTGCTGAACAAAAATTACCACCGCGCCTGCAGTCTGTCGTTGATAAAAGCGAGATCTCTGATCTGCTGACGGCATTTGCCCGCGGCATCGACCGGATCGATGAAAATCTTTTGCGTTCTGTTTTGCATCCTGATGCGACGCTGGATATGGGTCCCGGTATTTTTCAGGGCACCGGTAATGATTATGTCAACTGGGTACTCGGCGTTGTGAATGGCGTGAAGTCATCGCATCATCTCATCGGCAATGTGCGGGTGGAGCTTGAAGGCGACGTTGCGCTGGTCGAATCTTACTTCCATGTTCATTTCCGTCTTGATAAGCCCGTGGGCCGCGAAGACGTCTTTATGGGTGGCCGTAATCTGGACCGTATGGAACGTCGCCCAAGTGGCCCGGCAGGCGTCTGGAAGATCGTTCATCGCAAGCAGATGCTGGATTGGGTCCGCACTGAAGCTGTGTCGGATATTTTCTATCATCAGAATCCGGATGCGCTGTGGAGCTATCGCACCAAGACAGATCCATCCTACCAGATGGCGCAGTTCCCCGGCAGCCAGACAGGCGGCAAATTGCCGTCTTTCCTCGGTCGCCGCTATGAGAGCAAGAGCGTACGGTTTTAAGGGTTAATGAGGGTGTCGCCTGGCGAAAGCTGGTGTGACGCTTACTATATGGATTTTTTCTCCAGAGTGAGCATACTCAGTTTATGAGAAAAATCTTCACCACTTTTCTGACCGTTCCTAAAGCCGCTGCCCTGATATTTACCGCTTCCGCGCTTGCGCTGATATTCGTGCTTATCATGCAATATGGTTTTGATGTTCAGCCTTGCGTGCTGTGTCTGTGGCAGCGCGTGCCTTTTGGTGTTGCTCTGCTACTATCGCTGGCTGCTTATCTGTGGTGGCCTTATGGGTTGCGGACACAAATTTTGCTTGGCCTCTGCGCTGCTGCCTTTGCCATCGGCGCCGGGCTTGCGTTGTTTCATACAGGTGTCGAACTGCATTGGTGGCTGGGGACATCGGGTTGTTCCATCCAACCGCTGAATGGCACGTCCGTAGAAGATTTGCGTACGCAATTGCTTCACACAGTTGTGGCGCGATGTGATCAGATCAGCTGGACTTTCCTTGGCTTGTCGATGGCGAACTGGAACGTCCCATTTTCTGGAGCGTTAGCGGCCTTTTCTGCGTATGCCGCGCTGCGGGGACGTAAATGAAAAAGAAGACCGCCGCGAAAAAAACCAAACGTGTAACGCTGCCAGGTAGTCGTACATTAAAAGCTGAAGTGGAGCGCATGATCCGCGTCGATCACGCCGGGGAATTTGGCGCGCAACGTATTTATGCGGGGCAATTGGCAGTCCTTAAGCAAAGCAAGCTAGCCGTTACAATCCGCCATATGGCGCGGCAGGAAGATGAACATCTGGCCGCCTTTGAAAAACTGATTGTCGCAAAACAGGTGCGCCCCACAGCATTGCATCCGCTATGGAATCTGGCGGGCTATGCGCTGGGCGCTGCAACGGCGGCTTTGGGAGAGAAAGCCGCGATGGCCTGCACCGTCGCCGTCGAAGAAGTGATTGATGAGCATTATGCAAAACAGCTAGAGACGCTGGCGTCAGATGAGCCAGATCTGCACAAGCTCATTAAGAAATTCCGTGACGAGGAAATCGAGCACAAACATATCGGCCTCGATGGCGGCGCTGAGGATTTGCCCTATTATCCGCTATTGCGGGCTTTTATCCGCGCGGGTTCGAAGACGGCGATCTGGTTGTCGGAGCGAGTATAGGTATTAGCCAGTATAGCTAGCTTTCCAGTTCTGTATCCCAGTACAGATAATCCCGCCAGCTCTCATGCAGGTAATTGGGGGGGAAGGCGCGGCCGTTTTCCTGCAATTCGTGGCTGAAGGGCCGCCAGGCTTTCTGTCGTGGATGCATGCCGCATTGGTCAGGCAGGCGACTGCCTTTGCGCATATTGCAACCGCAACAGGCGGTGACGACATTTTCCCATATCGTGCGGCCGCCTTTGGAGCGCGGAATGACATGATCGAAGGTCAGGTCGGGTGTCGGTTTGCGGTGGCCGCAATATTGGCAGCTGAAACTGTCGCGCAGGAAAACATTGAACCGGGTAAAAGCAGGATAGCGCGAGGTTGCGATATATTCTTTCAGCGCAATGACGCTGGGCAGTTTCATCTCAAAGCTTGGTGAATGCACCGTGCGGTCATATTCAGAGAGGATATTGACGCGACCCAGAAACACAGCCTTGACCGTGTCTTGCCATGACCAAAGTGACAGCGGGAAGTAACTCAAGGGGCGGAAGTCCGCATTGAGGACGAGGGCGGGGCAAGTCTCAGGCGATGGTGACAAACAACCATTCCTTCCCGGGGCCGGGGTGCGGCCCCTCTGCAGAATCAATTACATCATGATGTAGTGAATTTTAGGTAAAAGATCAACTACTCCTGCATATTCCATGCGCGTTTGATAAAGATCAAACCTTCACGCAACCCGTTGTCATCAATAGTGTGCGCCGCATAAGGGCAGGCGAGCGTCTTGACGGAAAGCCCTGCCTTTTGAAGGCCTTGCTCTGCAACCGCCATCGCAGCAAAAGGCACGACATCATCCATCTGGCCATGGACCAGTAAAATGGGAGGCGCGGATTTTTTCTCTGCCGCCAAAGTCTCGCCACCAATCAGAAGACCAGAATATCCTACGATACAGGCAACGGACTGGTTGCGTCGCAGCGCCGTGTAAAGCGCCATAATGGTGCCCTGCGAAAATCCGACGAGGGCGATGCGATCCGGCGTCAGATTATAAGTCACCATCACATGATCGATATAGTCATTCAGGTAAGGCGTGGCAGTCTTGGCTCCGTGCAACATTGCGACAGGATCAAATGTCTGCAAACTAAACCACTGCCTGCCACCAAAGTCAGGCGGCGCCATATCAAAGGCAAAAGGCGCATCGGGGCATAGGAAGAGACAGTCCGGCAAATGCGGTTGCCAGATCTGGCCGATAGACAGCAATCCTCCAGCGCCGCTATCGCCTAAGCCGTGCAGAAAGATAACCGCGCGTTGCGGCGGCTGGTTGTTGTGGGGCGGGAGTTTGTAGTCTTTCAGCATTACTTCGCAGGCGCTGGTGTAGGAACAGACTTATTCTCCGGCATCGCGGCCAACACGATATGCGCATTGAGGGTAATTTTCTCGGCGCGTTCCATCGGCGGCGTTGCAGTGGATTCTGACGCAGTCGGAGCCGCTGCCATCATCATATTCATCTGGCCACGCACGACCTTTGGCATCGGCACCACTCCTTGTTCATCGCCACTGCCCGTGAAGTTGATCATGGCGATGCGGTAGTTGCGGCCCGGCATAGCGTTGTTAAGTGCCGTGAGCTGTTCATTCGCGCTTTTATAAATCTGTGTGCGCAAACTGCCCCTAGCCGTTTCCATTTCTTCCAAGGTCGGGGTGAAGTCGACATTGCTGATCGATAGCTGCATGCCTGCCTTGCTGAGTTTCTTCGCTGCATCGTTCAGGCCGTTGAGCAGATTTTCCGGCAGGCGGGATTCAAACAGGGCGCTCCAGCGCTCCAGCCCCGTCTGATCCTGACTGCGGTTGAAGGAAATCAAACGCCAGTCGCCTTTGGCAATATCATTCACAGCCTTGACCATATCGCTGCGCATTGTGCCGACATTCTTATCGCTGACGGCGGCTTCCACATTCACAGTTACGCGCGCGGTTTTGGTCATAACCCAGTCCTCGCCGGACAGGTCAAAAATGACGCGGTCATCCGGGCGTCGCGCATCGTCCGCCTTCACCGGAACATTCAGGAGAAGTAGGCCTGCCAAAACCAGAAAGAAAAGACGTTGCATGTTGCCCTCATTGGTTGGGGTGAGCGGAATCCGAGGTCCTTAAATAGGCCTTGTGCGTTGATCGATCAATGGATGATTTTTGCGGGCAGGCGGGCTAAAATCCTTTTATGGAAAATTCCAAAAGCAATCCTGAACGTCATGGCCTGGCCTGGAGCCTGGAAGAAGAAAAGCAGATTTATGATGCTTTTATCGCAGGCGTACCAGTCAAAGAATTGGCGGAGACGCACCAGCGCACGACCGGCGGCATTCGTGGCTGCCTGCGCAAACTGGGTCTGATCGATGAAGACGGTAAAAAGATAGACCCCACGCCGCCTTTCACGCCTAGTGCCGCCGCTGTGAAAAGACAGGGCAAGGCAGTAGTTGCCGCGAAAAAGAAAGCGGCGCGCGAAATTGATAAAGAAAATTTTAAAGTAGATAATCCTGCTCCGGAAATGAATGAGAATTTCCGTGCCGCGCTCAGCCTGATGGAAGATACCGATAAAAATATCTTCATCACCGGCAAGGCGGGGACGGGCAAATCCACGCTGCTTTCCTATTTCTGCCGTACGACGGAAAAACAGCCCGTCGTTTTGGCGCCGACAGGCGTTGCGGCGCTGAATATCAATGGCCAGACGATCCACCGCTTTTTTAATTTCTATGTCGATGTGACGCCGGAGAAAATCCGCCAGAAACGCGGTAAGCCGCGCAATGCCAAGCTTTATAAAAAACTGAAGACGATCATCATCGACGAAGTATCAATGGTGCGGGCCGATCTGCTGGATTGCATCGATGCGTTTTTGCAAATGCACGGCCCTTGCCCCGGCCGAAGCTTCGGCGGCGTGCAGATGATTTTTGTCGGCGATTTGTATCAATTGCCTCCGGTGGTGACATCGCAGGAGAAGGAAATTTTTGCATCACACTATGACACGCCTTATTTCTTTAGCGCCCATGCCTTGCAGGAAGCCGAGCTGGAACTGGTGGAATTAAATAAGGTTTACCGCCAGAAGGATCAAGATTTTGTCGATCTGCTCAATAAAGTTCGCAATAATGCGGTGGATGCGGATGATTTGAAGCATCTCAATAGCCAGCATAGCGTGAACCCTGTGGCGGAAGACGGTGCGTTTCATATTACACTCACTACGACGAACTCTATTGCCGATGGCATTAACGAAGGCCACCTGTCCGCGCTCAAAGGAAAGACCTTCAGTAATACCGCCCGTGTCGAAGGCGATTTTGGCCGTGAATATTTTCCGACATCGCCGGATCTGAATTATAAAATTGGCGCGCAAATTATGTTGTTGAATAATGACAGCGATCAGCGTTGGGTCAATGGCAGTATTGGTGTTATCGAAGATGTCTGCGAAGACGAAGCGGGCGATACTTATCTCGCTGTCCGGCTGCAGGGCCGCAAATATAAGGTCGAGGTTTATCCGCACACATGGGAAGTCTACCGCTTCGGCGTCGAAGACGGCGCGATTGTGTCGGAACCGGCGGGCAGTTTCATGCAATACCCCATTCGTCTGGCGTGGGCGATTACTATTCATAAAAGCCAAGGCAAAACATTCGAGCGTGTTACGATCGATGTCGGGCGCGGCGCATTTGCTGCCGGGCAAACTTATGTCGCGCTCAGCCGTTGCACCTCATTCGAGGGCGTGACATTGAAAACACCAATCCGCGCGCAGGATATCCGCACCGACAGCCGGATTTTCTCTTTCCTTGAAAGTTTTTCGGGCCGCGCTTTGGAAGTAACTGTGGGGCAGGTGATGGGCCTGCCTGAGAAAATCGCACTCATCCAGAAATCCATCGATGCGCAAGCGGCGCTGGATATCACTTATCTTAAAGCTGATGATACCAAAACCACCCGCAAGGTTATTCCGCTGGTCGTCGGCACGGCTACATATCAAGGGCAAAGCTATGAGGGTATGAAAGCTTTCTGCACTCACCAGCAGGAAGAATATATGTTCCGCGTCGACCGAATTCTAAAAATGGGAGTGGTGGAGCGGTAAGGCATCTGCCGCCCCAAAAGCGGCTAAAGTATTGAAAAGAAATGGTGGACCATAAGTGGCGAAAATGGGCACTTATGGCAGTTACGGTTAAAAATCTTTAAATCTTGATAGGTGTACCTTCGTGTCTACCATTTAGAACACATTTTATAGCCCAGATTATCTGGGGCTAATACCATCCATCATGCTGGCGACAATCTTATGGTTTTCATCAGGATTAGGCACTTCAGGAAAATTACTTTTCATAACACTCAATACCCGCTCGGATGGTGGCACGACAAGACCCGCAGATCGCATGGCCTCAACTTTTGCAAAAAACTGCCCCGCTACTTCATCAAGATTTCTGTCCCAGTCGTATTGTTTCGCAGGAGAATAAGCTGGGTTTTGAGTTCTTTGTTGAGTAGGGAGTATTTCGCGGCAATAAGATTCTGCTGCTGCTAAAATATTTCCACTATGATAGGCCATCTCAACAGCAGCAACTGAACCAGGCCAATGGCGTCCATATTTACCGAAAGTGTGATCAAGATTATCCTCAGCTGTGACAACCAAACAACCCCAATGGACTAGCCGATGACTTTTTCTGACCTCAAGCCTCGTAAAGAAATCTGCGATTCTTGAGAGAAACTGATCATTTACCTTTAATTGTATTGGCTTGGAAGATTTTATTGATGGAACTAAGTGCTCATTGATAACAATATTTGATTTATCCCTAACCTGTAAACCAACGGATTGTTTCTCAAGCACGACTTCCTGAGAATTGTAAACGCTATTGGCATGAACATTTGCAATCGTTGTAAGTTGATCCCAACTCTTGATGTCAAACTGTCCATAAAATTTAATGGCAAAATCTACAGGTGAAACATTGGTCATTATAAAATAAACCCACTCTTGTTCAAAAGATTGTAGAGTCTGATATGTTCAGGGTGTAGACTCTAAAATCTTGATTTAAATAAGATTTACTTGAACGAGTAATTTAACCCAACACGAATTACATTTTCATCGAATTTTGTGCTGCTTGGCAGGCCCGTGTTGCTTGGCACATTGGTGTCAGCCAGTTGAATATATAAATATTCAGCTTTAACTGACCAGTTTGAGTAAACGGAAGTTTCAAGACCGGCGCCGGCAGTCCAGCCAATTTGTGTCTTTGTATTATCTACTCCACCACTTCCTGTCGTATTTAGAAAACTACGAACATTTATATCTCCTGCTGCAAGTCCAGCCGTGACGTAAGGCATAAAATTGCCCAAGGCATAACCTACCCGTGGTCTTAAGGTTGCGAGCCAGTTGGTATTTGTTTCGCAGCTGTATGCATGATTTGGGCAGCTTGTGCTTCCATTTATGCCGCTATCTGAAAAATCACCTTCAAGCCCGGTAACGATTTTACCCCATTGCTTATTGTATCCAGCGGTACCGCCACCGATCACGCCGCTGACTGTAAAATCGCCTGTGTGTGTTCTATCATTAAAATCTTTATGTGAGGTGCCAACACCCCCGCCAATTTCCGCACCAATATAAGGCCCGGTCCAATTAGAAGCTGAAACATAACTTTGTTGTCCGCTATCTGCCATTGCAGGGGCAAGGGTCAAAAAAGGGAGAACCGCCATACTAATTGTTGCCAACTTTTTCATAAAATCCTCATATTATTCGAAATAATATTACAGAATTGCTACGAGTTTTAAATATAAAGCGCAAGCCCAACAATAGTTGCATAAATTCCTATTCAGATTGTATGGTTTTACCTCACGGCGGCAAGCTATTTTAAGGTTAATCAAACGACACCACTCCCCAATTCTTATTGGTTGAAATAGAGTGATACCCATTTTCCATTGCAATGGCGCATTAGCATTCTCTAAAGGGAAGGTGCGCGGTCAGGATTTTTCAGAGCAAGGTTAAAGTGCCTTGGTTTTAAGAAATGGTGGACCAAGATTGGTGAAACTGGGCACTTTTGGTCAGTATGGTTAATTTTGCGCAAGCTCGATTGATCCGCAAATTACGTTTGCCAAAATATGGTTCTTTGCTAGCGTGCCCTAAAACACATATTTTAAAGGAGAAATAAAATGGGTATGGGTGTTGATTGGGATGTTGACCACTTCATGCGGCGTGGTTCGGGTATCGTGAAGACAGATATGCAAGCCTCCTGAACCCATCCTTCCAGCTATCTAACCGGAAGGGTCTCTGCAGGGACGGAAGGGATGGTGACTGCGTGTGGTCGGATGATGACGTTGGCTTTGTTGACAGAGCCGCCGGGCATCGAGCCTCCTATTGGCAGCGCCGCTCTTCTCCTTGAACCCGCCATGATGCGGCTGACTTCATCGGCTTAACCACGGCTGAACTATCGCAACAGCAAGGTTGTCAGACCGCGAAGAGACCTCTGAACCCTGCTAAGTCGAAGCTATGCAGGGCATGCCCGTGCGGAGACATTTGAACATGCCAAACGCCGTTTCTACAAACGGTGAAGGATATTACCATATCAAATTACTAAATCTGATCTGTTGCCCTTAACCTATCGTAGGGTGGAGATAGCGCGGGTTTCTATGTGCTCTTTGCTGAGCAAGGTAGCGTATCCATTCACTCGCAAATTCATTGCCTTGTTGAGATGCTTGACGTAACCAAGAAAAAGCTGTTCCCGTGTCTTGAAGTACGCCATCGCCTTCCGCGTAACACACGCCAACATTAGCTTTGGCGCGATCAAAACCTTGATTGGCAGATTTCATAAAATAGTCGAAAGCCAATGCTGGATTCCTCTCGACACCGCGGCCTTCAAGATATCTCAAGCCCGTGACGTTTTGAGCAACAGCGTCGCCTTCATCAGCAATAGATTTCAGCGCTTCAATATCCAACTGCAAAAGTGTTGCTTTTCTTTCTATATAATCGTTTTCAGCAATAACCATCGCCAGCTCCCGTAAATTTATTTTCAAATCCATTAACACAAAATCCTGAAAGTAAAAAGCGAACCAGCTTATGGTTAACAGGCGCTATTTTCAGCCGGTTTTTCACTAATCCCCTTGACCAATCCGCAACTAGAGACCAACCCCTATGGGGTGGAAAGGCAGCGTCGTAACGTGACGCAAAAAACGTTCATCAAGAGGTAACTACACCCCGGAGACGGGTATGCCCTGCCTCTGCCTCACAGGATGCTGGCAAAGCGGTAGAAGGTCAACGGGGAAAATCCAGAATTTCCGACCCGTGGCCACTCTGTTGTTTCTGTCTGTTGTCGTCGTCGGTAAAATGGCGCTAGCCCTTGTCAAACTAAGTTTTCTAACCGCTTAACCTGTCTTGGGATCGTTGCCCAACAAATGTCCGCGACCAAACCGCAAAATTCTTGGGTTTTTTGATATTTAGAGTTTTTATAAGTTATGCAACTCGTAGTTTTAAGCGGGGAAGAAAATGCGCGTTAACCATACATTCTTGTTGACCGTCTCTTTTTGAGGAGAGTAGCAGAGTCAACCTACTTTTGTCGTGCGGATCAAACGAATCATAAAAATCAATCCCTAATTGGGCGAAAAGGAATTTGAGAAATGGTATATGTGCATCCAGATAATTACAATTTAGGGCCTGCCCCTCTGTCAGAATCCAGCATGGAGGCAAGCTTCCAAAAAGTTTCCATGTCGCATATTCCTTATGCACGCGGAGAGTTTATGACGGGTATTGCTGCCAAGCATACCGATGCTGTTCTTGGTCGCTACATTGATTTGAACTGGGACAATCATGATTTTTCTGCCGCCGCCCGTGATGTGGGCTTAACGTTGGATGCCAATGGCAAGACCCAAGAGGATAAAGTTACATCCAATTTTGTAAAAGCCCTCAGCGTAGCAGGTTATGGCCTGAAGGATTCAACGGTTACCCCTGAGAAAGACCAAGCGGAAGCATGGGGTTTCAAGAAGCCGCCCAGCCCCAACGGTGTGCTGAGAAGCGAAGGGCAGTTTGCGGTTATTGAACGCCCATCAATTAAACAGCGATCCGCACACCAATACACAATTTATCGTTTGCCCGATGGCAATATGTATTCAGAAACCTCATTGGAAACCAAGGGATCTGCCCATGTGATCATCGTGGCAGCCAATCCCGATACGATCATTGATCTGTCGAATCTGGGGCATGTGAGTTTCAGGCATTTAAGTGAATTACTGTTGCAGCATGCAGCAACAAACCCTCAGACCAAAGTAGCAGTTTCAAAGTTAAAAGGAGACACCACGCTGTCGATTCAGCCGTTGGACCATGAACGGGTATGGCAATACGCGCGGGCAACTTTTGAGAGTGTTTTCGTGGCCGCACAGGCTGGTGAACCTTTTGATGTTGTTATCCTTACCAGCAAATACACTATTGCGAAGGCAGATGCTAAGTTCATTGATCTTTGCAGGGACGTCTATCAAACGGAGTTTCAGGCTAAGTTTGTAGAATCTGGGCTCCCAGAACCAAAAACGATTCTCTCGGATGCCATGGCAGCAAAAATGCCTGCCAAGGCTTTTGCAGGGAAGAAAGTTGCGATTGCGGCGAACGCCTATGACGGCGATTGGATGAGTGACCTTGACAATGGTTTGAATTATGGTCCCGGCTTCGGCGCGTCCATTTTGATCGCACCCGTGTCGGAAAAGAACCCGAAGGGTATTTATTTGCCTGAAATCACCGCAGGTACAGCTACCGACTTAGGGGAGGAGTATCTTCAAGGCGGCCAAGCTCGGGACAACGTAAAATTCAATCCTGCGGCTATGATCGACGCGAAATTAAAAGTTTTGGGCCGTGACGCCTCCGTTACTACCAACGTCGAACTTGGACGTATTGTCGATCTTGCCAGAGAGTCTTTCTTCGATCACATGATTAATGACGAAGGTGAACTCGTCCACCGCAACTATGATGAGACCATGAAGGCATGGAGTGCCAAGCTGGATGCACTTGTGGTGGAAGACCCTTTGCTCAGTCTGCGAATTCGAGGCGAATTGAATGTTGAGGTAGCTCTTGCCGCCCCGGCACCCGGCGGAGATACCCGTCGGTAAGTCTCACTAACTTGCAAATAACCTAGCAATCCTTTGAGGAGAATAAAATGACCGTTGCAGATTTCCTGACATCCTATCGTGTCCATGTTGATGAACGTGCTACCAATGGCATTCCTCCCAAACCACTTGATGCAGCACAGACGAGCGCTGTTGTTGAAGGGCTAAAAACTCCTCCACAAGGAGAGGAGGCTTACCTGCTTGATCTTTTGGTCAACCGCGTTGCGCCTGGCGTTTCGGAATCGGCCAAGGTTAAATCCGCGTTTCTTGGCGAGGTCGCGTCAGAGGCCGTTTCGGTTACGTCTATCTCTCCAGTCGATGCCATCGGTTATCTAGGCCGCATGAAGGGTGGCGCGAACATGGTGCCGCTCATCGCCGCTTTGAGCAATCCGAACGAAGAAATCGCTGCCGCCGCCGCGAATGCCCTTAAGGGTATCACGCTGGCCTATGACCCCGATTTTTTACCTATTGCCGAACTTCACAAAAATGGCAACCATTTTGCCACGGAAGTTTTGCAATCTTGGGCGCACGCTGAATGGTTCGATAGAACCGCCGATGTTCCTGACGAAATTGTTCGCGTGGTTTTCCGCGTCGAGGGAGAAACCAACACTAACGACTTTTCTCCTGCAACGGCAGCCACAACCCGCGACGATATTCCTGAACATGCGCGGTCCTTCCTGGGTCCCAAGATTGAACGCATGGGTATCGGGGATCCCCTTGCTGTTCTGAAAGAGTTGCGCGAAAAAACGGGACTCCTACCTATCCTTGTTAATGCTGGCCCTACCGGTACGGAGTCATCTCGCAAGTCAGCTTGGAATTCGCTGGCCTATCTGACGGGTACCGATGTTTCCGATATTCCTAACAAGAGAAGTGGCGCGCCTTTAATTGGTGAAATCATTGCGCCAATTTTCTTTGAGACGGCACAGGATTCCGGTGGTCTGCCTATAACAATGAATACCGCGAATCTAAAGATGGGTGATGTTATCCGTATTCGTCCCAAAGACGGGGTTGTTCTAGATGCGGATGGTAATGAGCTGGGGCGTTTCGATCTCGATCCAGCAACACTTGTATTCTACCGCGTTGGCGGAGCGCTTTCTTTCTATGTCGGGCGCAGCTTGACGGAAAAATCAGCGGCCTTGCTTGGAGAGACGGTTCCTTCCCACCTCTATCCTGAAACGGGAGAAGTGGCTCCTAAAGGACAACCAATGACCTTGGCGCAGAAGATTATCGCCCAAGCTGCTGGCCTTGATGCCGTGCAACCCGGTCAGGTTTGTTTTCCGAGAGTTGGCTTGGTGGCCTCACAAGATACCACAGGACCTATGACGGTATCTGAGTTGAATGACCTCGCTTGCTCCCGGTTTCCAGACGATGTTTTTTATTTCCAGAGTACCTGCCATACATCTGATGCGAAATTTGATTCAGCGAAAGTCCGTGCGACACAGGAACGCCTGACGGATGCCGCTGAACAGAGGGGTGGGGTTGGCCTAAGATACGGAGATGGTGTTGTCCATTCCTACTCGAACCATTTTAATTTACCGCAAGAAATCAGCGTTTCCGGTGACTCGCATGGACGGGCATCACCAGGACTTGGCTTCCCGGCAGGTTCTGGTCGTGTGGCTTTTGCCGCTGCTACCGGCAGTTTCGCCCTGAATATACCACAATCAATCTTGGTTCGATTCAAAGGTGACATTTCGGCAGCCAAAGATCGCGGCATAACCGCCCGTGATCTGGTGCATGCCGTTCCCTATTTCGCACGTCAAGAAGGTTTGATGACGTTCGGAGAAAACGTGGATGGAACCCCGAACAAACAAAAACTGACACACAATGCGTTTAACGGGTCTATTGTGGAGTTTGAAGGGCTTGAAGGACTCTCTCTATTCGAGGTGTTCCAGCACACGAACGCGACGGCTGAACGCATGGCAGCAGCAGGGGTGGCCAACCTCGGCCTCGACCAGACCATTGAGCATATGCAAGGCAGCCTCGCCCACGTCAATCAGATGATTGAGCAAGGCTATGAGGCTCGTGAAGCCCTTGAAAGGCGGCGCGATGCTATCGCGCAGTGGCTGGAAAACCCTCACTTGCTCCGCGCAGACCCCGGTGCACAGTATCAGCATACGTTGGAAATCGATGTCGATCAGATGATGGAACCACTTGTTGCTGTTCCTAACACGCCACACTGGATCGATCCCATTTCGGTGCATGCTGGATCACCCGTTGACAAGGCTTTTATCGGTTCTTGCATGACCATTGGAGCCGACTTTGCCATGGCACAGAGAATTATATTGGTTGCGCAGCAACACCCGAACGGAGAAGGCCCAACGCATGCCATTGAGGGTGTCGTTGCGCCTTCCATGCGCGCGCAAGCTGATGAGCATCCCGAGGTCTTTGCAGCCTTGCGTGCATCAGGTGCGGAAGTTGCCAACTCAGGCTGTAACCTGTGCATGGGTAACCAACGTAGAATTTCTACTGATCTGATAGAGAACCCTGATGGGACGACAAGAAAACCCGTCCTGATGGGACCACTTACCCGCAACTCTGCTGGCAGAACAGGTGATAATGTTGACCAGTTTGCAGCATCGGCAGAACTAACAGCACTGGTGTTTGTGGATGGCGAAATCCCAACTCCGCAACGCTATAGTCAAGTAATGGGCATGGTAATGAAACCAGAAGGCACCGGTCATGGCTTTGGCCATACCAGCTAAGCTTTAGTGCAACTATGACAAAAAGCGCAGCCTAAAAACTGCGCTTTTTTGTTGCCCAGATAAGTGCTGCACTTAATGCTCAATCATGAATTTTGAAGTTCGAGCCTGGACCCGATGATTTGTAATCACCCGATCAGTAAGTTGTCAGAAGCAAAATGCTTCGGGATTATAAGGTGTGAAGTCAGTTCTAATGCTCATTATTTAGCAGCGGGAGCCACATGACAGCCACCGAAGAAGAAATCAATTCTGCCAGTCGCCTAAATTTTACTAGTTTTGAAACGTTTCTTGTAACTTGGTGTTGGAATGTTCGTGTGCGCTGCTTCCATTAATACAGTCTCGAACATAAGTGCCGCTAATCGCGAGGTTTTGAAGGCTTAACCCTAAAGAGCACATACCGTTATTGTAAGAAGGCCTAAATCATTACCGTGTTTGATATGCAGCACAATATCCGGGTTCGCGCAGGGGACGTTTTATTCAATTATGCTGAATGAAAAGATCAAAAAATCCCAGCAGATGTTCGCGTTCACTATCGTGGGCAGGCAGTGGGATATTTAGAGAAAAATGTTTTTAGAGGAACGGTCCAGTACGTAGTGGAGTCTGTTCCCGAATTGAATCCTAGTATAATCCTCGAAATAATTACCTATGGAGATTTTGAGGTAATTCTAGATACAGATTAAGAAGAAATAGATTTTGGTGGCTATCCGGTGGCTCCCACAGAAAATATCAGGCCGCTATTTAACGGCTTGATACATTCTAACCTATTGAAAAGAATGGTGGACCATCGGTGGTGAAAATGGGCACTTATGGCAAGTAAGGTTAAAACTAACTATAAGAAAAAATAAAGAAATAGGTACAGCGAAACAGTTCGCGCTAAAAGCTATAATATTGAAACTATTGGCACGATTGAAATAATATTGTTCAAGGAGTACAATGGTTTCGTATTTATTGAGAGGTCAAAATGAAGCCAGCTTATTTCTATGACAATTTTGTATTTGATCAGGGTTTCTGCTCTACGGTTGATCAGGTCCCTACTTCAATAGATTTATCATTGTCGGCACACAGAAGTTTTTTGGGTCGTTATAAAATCACAGTTTCAGAGCATATGGTACTTCCAATAAAAGATATAAAAGAAACAGTTTTTTATGCAAAAAATTTCAAAGATGCGGCGTTGACGTTGCTTCAAAGGGCTCAAAATGCAAAAGCCAAAGGCTTTATGCGCCCAGATGATGATGGCAGGAACAATTTGCAGGCTGTTGCACGTCGTTACAACTTAGCGCCAGTACAGTAAATTGAAGCCAAAAAGTTGACTTACCAAGATTAAAAAATGGTGGGCGATGACAGGCTCGAACTGTCGACCCGGTGATTAAGAGTCACCTGCTCTACCAACTGAGCTAATCGCCCGCCTGTGCATTTTTATGCGTTTTAAGGCAAGGCGGCCTGTCTAAAGCAAAATCCGCTGCGAGTCCAGCCTTGTGCTCTTGGCCTTCAAGCCAGCCTTTTGGCCCTTTGGCGGCGTCCCATTCTCTTGAAACTGCGATTTTTTGTGCTTATGTCTTTTTAGGGGGAGCGATCCGGAAAGCGTTGGAAAATGCGGTAGATATTAAATAATTAAAAATGAATTAAGAAAAACCTGCTCGGCAAACCGGATCTCATTACCAATTCTTCATAAAATCCCTTTTAAGTTAGAAGCTTAGAAGTCCGCAGACCTTTGACCCAACCACGGCCCGATGATCACTTTTCTTGATGAAATCCTTGCCGCCACACTGCTGAGCATGCGTCAGCCAGTGGAGGCTTTCGTGCAGCTGGAGACGGCCGACGATAATGTCACGCTGGTGGCGACTGACGGCTCCCTGATCAGCTTCGTCAAGCTGTTCGGCTCGCGGCAGATTATCGGCGATACAGAATATCAATGGATTGTGGAACAGGCGACCCTGAAACTGGGCGCGCGTTTCGACCGCCCCGGCTATGCCATGCAATTTTATTTCATGCGCGACCCTTCCACTGTCGGCAATGATCTGGAACGTGTGATGCGCGGCAACCGCGCCGCGGCTCGCGCTATGGAACTGGACCTTGACGATCTGCTGAATGAAAGAAAGCGCCATCTGGCGCGCTACATGGCGCATGAAGATATTTTCCTGGTGCTGTGGACACGCCCTTCAGTCCTGACCAAGTCCGAGTTGCAAAGTTCAATCAAGCAGCGCGGCGAGAAAAAATGGGTCAAGGCCGCGAATGCGCAGTACCCAATGCAGGCGCTGGAAGCTTTGCGCACACGGCATAAAAGCTATGTCTCATCTGTCGTTGCCGCGCTTGAAGAAATTTCCATGAAGGCAGAGTTGATCGATACGCATGCGGCGCTGGCTTCGGTGCGTACCAGCCTTTATCCGCATATAGGTTCTGAAGAATGGCATGCCAATCTGCCGGGCGATCCGCTGATGCCGCGCTTGCCGCAGCAGGGCGCCAAGGATGCGTCAGATCTTTTATGGCCCCCCCTGCGGCAGCAAATTTGTACCGGTGATTCAGCCGTGCTCACGCCGTCGATTGCGCGTATCGGTAATTTATTATGGGGCGGCGTGGATATTACTTTGGCGCCGGCCGAGCCTGCGCCTTTCCCGCAATTGCTGGCGCGTTTGATCGATAATGATATTCCCTTCCGTCTGTCCTTTTTGATTGAAAGCGCGGGCGCGCAAAGTGTCGGTTTCCGCGCTTTTGCTGCCGCTGTTCTGGCTTTCTCCAATCAGGTAAATCGTCAGATCCGTGAGTCCCTGAAATCCCTGCAGGAGTTATCGCAAAGCGAACCCGTGGTAAAATTGCGCATATCGCTCGCGACCTATGCGCCGGTCAATGACCGCAAGCTGATCGAAATGCGTTTAGGTGCGGTCACGCAGGCAGTAGAAGCCTGGGGCTATTGTCAGGCATCATCTTCCGGCGGCGATCCTTTGGAATCCACTTTGTCATCGGTGCTGGGTATTGCCTGCGCTTCGACAGCGCCTGCTGCTGTTGCGCCTTTCCGCGAGGTCGTCAAATTACTGCCCTGGCAGCGCGCATCATCGCCGTTTCAGGAAGGCTCGGTTATTTTCCGCTCCGCCGACGGACGTATCTGGCCTTATCAATCAGGCAGCAGCCTGACCACAACATGGTTCGATCTGATTTTCGCGCAACCGGGTGCCGGTAAATCGGTACTGATGAATGCGCTGAATCTGGGCACGATTTTATCGGCGGGCGCGGCGCGTTTGCCTTTCGTTGCCATTCTGGATATCGGGCCTTCGTCGTCAGGTTTGATTTCGCTTATACGCGATGCCTTGCCGCTTAACCGCCGTCACGAGGCGCTGCATATTAAACTACGCATGACGCCGGAATATGCGGTTAATCCGTTCGATACGCAACTTGGTTGCCGTTATCCGCTGCCGGAAGAACGTTCCTACTTAACCGAGCTTTTGACGCTTCTCTGCACGCCACCGGGCCAGACGCAGGCCTATGATGGCATGTCGCAGTTGGTAGGCCTCTGCGTGGATGAAATGTATCGCTGGCGCGATGATGCCGGCGCGAATACCGAAGCACGGCCTTATCTGGTGCGCATCGAAAAAGAAGTTGATGATGCTATCGCCAAACATAACATCCATCTGCCGAACGATCCTTATTGGTGGGATGTCGTGGATGCCCTGTTTGAAAAAGGCGCAGTGCATGAAGCCATGCTGGCGCAGCGTTATGCCGTGCCGACTTTGGTCGATGCCGTTACTGCCGCGCGTCGCCCGCAAATCCGGGCGCTGCTGGAAGAAACACAGATTGGCTCCTCCGCCGAAACTGTTATCCATGCTTTCGAGCGCATGATTTCGTCGTCGGTGCGCGAATTCCCGATTTTGGCTTCAGTCACGCGCTTTGATATTGGTTCCGCCCGTATTGCTGCGATCGATTTGCAGGATGTCGCGCCGCAGGGCGATGATCTGGCTGACCGTCAGACTGCCGTTATGTATATGCTCGCGCGCCATGCGCTGATCCGCTCCTGGTGGTTGGGGCCGGATATGATACGTTCGGTGCCGGAGAAATACCGGCCTTATCATGAGGCCCGCATTCGTGATATTCGGGAAACGCCAAAACGTATTTGCTTTGACGAATTCCATCGCACCAGCAAAACCACGGCTGTTCGCTCGCAGGTTATTCGCGACGTGCGTGAAGGCCGTAAATGGGGCGTGCAGATTGTTCTGGCTTCTCAGCTGCTGGATGATTTCAGCAAGGATATGGTGGATCTCGCCACCGGCGTATGGATATGTGGCACGGCTGTATCTGACCGCGCGATTACCGATACGGCTGACCGGTTTGGCCTGTCCGATACGGCGCGCTGGATCATGCGTTACCGACTGACGGGCCCACGTCCGGCGGGTGCGCCCGTTCTGTTGCTGCTTTCCACTAACGAAGGTCGGTATGAACAGCATCTGGTGAATACGCTGGGGCCCATTGAGCTATGGGCGCTATCGACCTCGGCCGAGGATGTTGATCTACGCACGCGGCTTTATATTGCCTTGGGAGCAGGGCAGGCGCGGCAGGTTCTGGCGCGTTTCTTCCCGGGCGGCACCGCGCGGCAGGAAATCCGCCGCCGTATTGTTTTGCGCATGGAAAAAGGCGATGTTGAATCCGGCGCTACCAGCGCGGTGATCGAGGAAATGGCTAATGAGCTGGTGGTTCATGCCCATAGCGATGCTTCTAAAAGCATGGTTAAATCGTGAGCCCCAGATGAAGATTGCAGCCATTGCCGTGATCAGGCATCTTCAGCGCATATTTGAGTTTAAGGATAAGAGTTTACAATGAGTCAGAAAGCCGAACCGGATCAAGCCTATAGTATGATACTCATCGGTGGCGTGCTGTTTGGCGCGGGCTGGCTGGTATGGCATTTCTTTAAACAGCCCATTCTGGAAACTTTGCGCTGGATGCGTTTTGGCGAATTATGGGTCATCAACCTTTTCGTCAATCACCGCTATGACCCTTGCCTTAGCTGGCTGACGCATGCGCGTTTTGGGGATACCAAGCCTACGCCGGAAATGATCGGCTGGACTAACGGCTGTTTTGGCGTCGATTATTTAAAGAGCGTACCGGAAGAAGATACCCTCAGTTATTACAGCCTTTCTGCCGTTGGCATTGCCGCTATCTCGCGCGGTATTTCAGCTTATATCCATTGGCCGTTGGCGGCCATCTTTGCGGCGTTCGGGTTCCATATCTTTTTCATCTCGCCACGCAATAAATTCAGGACCAAACATAATCTGGAAAGCTTCATCAAGGTTCAGGCCAAGATGTGGCCGGTGATATCGCCAATTGTGGATTTCAACCCGATTACATCCAGCGCTCGCGCGCCCGGCGATATGGTGCCGGATAAATTGCCAATTTTTGCCGAAGCTTTATCACCGGAGGAATGGATTTCTTTCCACCGGATTGGTGTGACCAATAATATCCCTGACCGCGACGCGACGCGACGCGCTTTCCTGTTGCAATTGGGGCCGCGCTGGACCGGGCATTTCCATGGCCTGCCGATGTATATCAAGGCTTTGATTGCCGCTTTCGCCCTGAAGGGTGTGCAGCGCCGTGAAGAAAGCGATGATATGCTGGGGCGCATAGCTTTGTGCTGGTCGGCTAAAGGTGGGCTGAATTTAAACATGCAACTCACTTCGGAAATCGAAGGTATTTTAAAGGACGAGAAAGTTGGGGGGCAGGCGCTTGCCGTTACCAAAGGCTTTGCTTACCGGACAACGGCTGTCACCGATATTTTGCGCTGGGCGCGGTCGCGCGGCGGCGTGTTGGCTCCGGCGCAGTTTTTGTGGCTGCGCGGCGTTGACCGCACCTTGTGGTATGCTTTGAATAATCTCGGTCGCCGTTCCTATCACTCCGAAGGGGCGGGGGCGATGGCGCATTACATGGCGGAACAAAATGCGCGCAAGGCTTTGCCGATCCCGCGTATTGACACGGCCATCGTCACGCTTAATCAATATATGGCTGAGCGCGGTCAAGCCATACCGCCGCGCGAAGAAGCTGCACGCTAACAAGGAATAACCATGTCATTCTTCCAGTCGAAATCCATTACCGCAAAACTGGTTGGACCTAATCTGGTAGCCGCGTTTCCAACCGCGAATCCTCCACTGATCTGGAAATTCGATCTTGATCGCAATCATAGTTTCACTGTTTGCATGCAGGGTGAAATCAATGATTGGGAACTGGGCGTTACTTCGCCCAAAGGTGAGTTTTATCCGGTCGCGCATTTCCCGCTTAAGGAAGATGCCGAGCAGGCGATGGCCAAGGTGCAAAAAGTGCTGATGCAAAAACGCCGGTCGAAATTCTGGTCCTTTATGCGTTGGGCTTTCGGGCTTTTGCTGTTTGCCGTGCTGGCCACCGTTATATGGATTGTCCTGCAGCCGACTTTGCCTGCTTCGCTCAGCAGCACAAATAACGGCTTGATGAGGCTGCCTCCCGTTACCTCAATGCCTGCGGCCCCGGTCATAAGGCCCGGCGTTCCCCAATCAGCGGACGATGTGCTGCAACCCCCTAAATAAGGGCTGAGTTAACGAAAACTAAAGGTAAAACAGCGCAGACTTTTACGGCGAAATAGGGTATAATTCGCCGATTAATTTTTGAGGTTTGAACCCAAGTGCCTATTGCTCTCCCTAAATATTCGACCCCTTACCGTTGGCTGGTGCGCGATGTGCGCCCGGTCACGCAGCGTATTGCCGAATATCTGGAGATGCCGGCCCCTATGGCCGTTACAGCAGGCATCTTTTTCATATTCATGGCGATGCCGCTGGATCTGTATGTCAACTTTCTTGATCTGGTTGCTTTGCTTGGGGTGCTGTTTTTCCGCTGGGCCTATAGACGGCCTTTCCATCTGCCTTTCAAGATTCCCAAATATGCCAATATTCCCGATCCGCGTAATCCCGCCCCCGGTAAGGGTGGCTCCGGCAAATCTGAGGGCATTCTTTACCTCGGCAATACCAATGACGTCGGCAACGAAGATTTCGGACAAGAAGTCTGGTTCACCAATAACGATGCCCGTACGCACATTCTTTATTTGGGTACCACCGGCGCCGGTAAAACCGAAGGTTTGAAGGCTATGGTCACCAACGCTCTGGCGTGGGGCTCCGGCTACGTCTATGTCGACGGTAAAGCTGATACGGATTTATGGGCTTCGCTTTATGCCGTAGCCCGGCGTTTCGGACGCGATGACGATCTGCTGGTTCTGAACTACATGACCGGTAACTCGGATGAAGGTTCAACCTCGAACAGCATGAACCCGTTCTCGAATGGTTCAAGCTCATATCTCGCCAACATGATCACCAGCTTCATGCCGGATGCTGGTGGCGATAACGCGATGTGGAAAGAACGTGCCGTCGCCTTGATGTTCGCGCTGATGCCGGCGCTGGTTTACAAGCGTGACAAGCAGGGCTTGCTGCTGGATATCGGCGTTGTCCGCGACCATATCGAAATGCAGCCGATCATTCGTTTGGCGCGCGACCAGAATATGCCGGAGCGTATTACACACGCGCTGCAAGGTTATTTGAATACGCTGCCAGGTTTCGTTGATGCCGCTTTTGACGATGAGGGCAATGAGCGCCCCCCGTCACCCGACCAGCCCATGTATGACCTGCAAGTCGCAAGGCAACAGCATGGCTATCTGTCGATGCAATTCACGCGCGCCCTGCAGATGCTCGCCGACGAATATGGCTATATCTTCAAGGCGCAGCTGGCCGACATCGACATGCTGGATGTTGTGTTGAACCGCCGTATTCTGGTGACCCTTATTCCAGCGTTGGAAAAATCGGGCGACGAAGCCGGTAATCTGGGTAAGATCGTCGCCGCTACCCTGAAGGGTATGATGGGTATGACACTGGGTAATACCGTCGAAGGCACATGGGAAAACGCCATCGGCAGTAAACAAACGCGCTCCGCCTCAAGCTTTATGACCATCTTTGACGAAGTCGGTTACTATACGGCGCAGGGTATGGCGGTTATGGCTGCGCAGGCTCGTTCGCTCGGTTTCTCGCTGGTATTTGCGTCGCAAGATATTCCGGCCATGGAAAAGAAGATCAAGCAGGAAGCCAAATCCATCGTCGGTAACTGTAACATCAAGATGTTCGGGCGTCTGGAAGATCCAACCGATACCAAGGAATTTCTGTTCAAGCATTCAGGTACTTTCTGGGCGCTGGAAACCACCGGTATGTCGGCGAAGAACGATTCCGTCAGCGGCCTGTTTGTCAACAATCCCTATTACGATAAATATGAAGGCGGTTCGGTTCAAAACCGTCAGCGCGTCGATTATGACCATGTGCGCGAACAGCGTGAAGGCCAGATCCATTTATTCTACGGCGACTGGATCGCCCGCGCTGATATGTTCTTTGTCGCTTCCGAAAAAATCAAAGCTTTACGTGTGCATCGTTTCCTGCCGGTGCCGGGCACGACCTCCAGCACGGCGCAACGCGAACGCGCGATGAATGAATTGATCTCGCGCCTCAAGGACCCTGCCTGGACGGCGGCAGGGGCTGCCGCCAATGTGCCATTGATGGGTGAGCTTGCGGCAATGACCAAAGGCGCAGCTTTGGCCAAAAACCCGCTGGAAGCCGGTATTCTGGCGGTTGCCAATCTAAAAGATGTGCCCGTGACCAAAGCGCCGCCCGCACAGATTGGCGCGGCAAAAGCTGATGGCAAACAGTCTGGTAAAACTCAGGCAGATACAGATGACGGGTCCGGCGCAGTCGTGATGCCGAAAGTATCGGCGATGAATATTCCTGAAATATCGCCGTCGGAAAAAGCAAGCATGCGTGCGTCATTGCCGCCGCTTTATGAAGGCGACCAATACGCGATCGACGAGGTCGAAGTCGCGCCTAAAGCTGTGCGGCAGGCGCAGGCTCCGGTCGCACCAGCAACGAATATGGCGGGTGCGATTAGTGGCGGAACGGCTTCCGGCGGCATCCGGGGCACCGATGCCGATCTTGATGTTGTTACGCCTGTCGGTGCTGGCGAAGAAGGCGGCGGCGTGATGGATTTCAAGCTGCCAGATGAAATATCCGCCATTCTCCAGCAGACGGCCAAGAAGCTTAATCAGGGGCTGGGCGGCAGGAATTAGTTCTCAGGTATAGTTGCTAGCGAAAGACAATCTTATTTGCTAACAACAAGGGACTAACAACTAAGAACTTCCTAGTACCTAATGAAAATTCTCCACATCATGGCTGGCCGCGGTTTGGGCGGCGCCGAAACCTATTCAACCGATGTGATGCTGACCCTGCACAAAGCGGGCATCAGCCAGTGCATCGTTATGTCGAAAAAAGCGCCGCGCTATCACGAACTCGCCGCGGCAGGGCTTAAAATAAATACCGGTGTTCTGAGCGTGCCTTTCCGGCCGTTGCAGAAATTGTTGCTGGAGTTTCTGGTCAAACGCTATCAGCCGAATATCATTCATTGCTGGATGCGCCGCGCGGCCAGCCTTGTGCCTGCGACTTCTATTCCAACGATTGGCTGGTTCGGCGGTTATTACGATCCACACTATTTCAAACGCTGCGGCCATTTCGTTGGCGTCACCAAGGATATCACTGCGCATATGGTCAAACACGGCGTGCCTGCCGACCGTGCGCATTTTATCCCCACATTTCCTGATATCGCCGCGCTGCCGCCGATCGACAGGCTCACTTTATCCACACCTAAAAATGCCAAGGTATTGCTGGCACTGTCACGGCTGCATCCCAAAAAGGGCCTCGATACGCTGCTCAAGACGCTGCCAAGCCTGCCCGATTGTTATATCTGGCTGGCGGGTGACGGCCCGCTGCGGCGCGAGCTGGAAGCGCTTGCCAAAAATCTCGGTATTATCGAGCGGGTACGTTTCCTTGGCTGGCGGACCGACCGCGCGGCCTTGCTGCGTGCCGCAGATATTTGCGTGTTGCCGTCGCGGTATGAGCCTTTTGGCACCGTTATTCTGGAAGCATGGGCATCCGGTACGCCGCTGGTCGCATGCCGCAGTGCCGGTCCTGCCGCGCATATCAATGATGATGTTGACGGCCTATTGGTGCCGATTGACGATGTTGCTGCGCTGACTAAAGCCTTGCGTCGTGTGCTGGATGACGGCGCCTTGCGCCGCCGCCTTATTGCACAGGGCTATGCGACTTATATTAAAAGCTACACGCGCGAATCCGTGACGCAGCAATGGCTGCAATTTTATAAACAGTTGGCTGCGGGTAAATTATGAAGCGATTAAAGCAGGACAAAACTCTCTACGGCATTTCCTGCTTTGCGCTGGTTTTTTATGTACTGGTCGCTACCGCCGGTGTTTTTGTCGCAGGCATCTGGGCCTATGCCGGTATTGGCGGCGCGATTATTCTGTCCGCAGCTTTGTGGGCGCATGACAAAGGCATGCCTTGGCCGGAAAAAAATCTGGCGCTTTTTGCCCTGTCAGCTTTGGCTATCATGGCGGTTGAAACATTGCATTCGACATCGCCTGTCGTTTCGTGGCGCGAGTGGCTGAAACTGGTGACGATTTTTGTGCCGCTGCTGTTGCTGTCCAGCCCGCGTTTTGATGCCCGGCTTTTACACCGCAATTTCATCGCGCTTATGCTGATAGCGGTTTTTGCAGGCGCTATGGCGCTCAGTGTTGAACTCACGCTGGGCGGCCCTTTATTGCAGGCTGTCAAAGGGCCTGGGGCTGTATTGACGCATTACAATCGCGGCCTGTCTTTCCTGATGATCCTGGCTTTTCCGTTGATGGCTGGTTTTCTGTATGCCGACTTTCCGTTACCGCAGAAAAAGCGCTGGGCGCTGGTGCTGCTGTTCGTTTTTGTCTTGATGGTGCCCGCAGGCCTCACGGAATCCCGTGCGGCGAAACTGGCGCTACTGCTGGCGTTGCTGACGACTGCTATGGCCGGTCTCTTCCCCATCTTCACGCGCCGCGCTTTGGCGGTTTTGGCCGTAATATGCGTTAGCTGGCCTTTTGTGGTGCAGAAATTTTTCCTGACGCATTATGAATTGCTGTCCCGCTTTCCGGATTCATGGCGCGCGCGGATAGAGATATGGGACTACATGTCCTACCGGATTATGGAGCGCCCGCTGTTGGGTTGGGGGCTTGGCACTGCGCATTTATTGCCGTTCCAGCAGCCGCATGGCGATCAATATACGATCATGAGCATACCGGCAGCGCACCCGCATAATGTCATGACAGAATTATGGGTAGAGCTGGGATTGCCGGGATTGGCGCTAGGTATTTGCTTTGCCATTCTGATATTGCACAAGGCAGGGAAATTGAATGCGCGGCTGGTGCCTTTTGCGCTGGGCGCCTGGATGGCAGCCTTTACGCTTAGCTTGGTTGCTTATGATTTCTGGACGGATTCGCTATTCTCGGCTTTTGCTTTGGCGGGCCTGCTGTTTCAGATGCTGAACAAGAAGTCAGCAGCAGGCAGGGCTTAAACCGCTTCGCTGGCGGCTTCGTCATGCCATGCGGCCGCCATTTCGGCGCTGGCGAAGAATGCCAGCTTGGCAGCGCCAGTAGCATCGAACTGGCCGATCAGGGCTTCGCGTTGTGTCATACGCATGATGGCAGGAAAATCATTAACAGCATCGATGCCGCCAGTTGTCTGCATGTGATGCATGGCAAAACCCAGCGTCGGTTTTTGCACGACAAAGCGCGGTTTGTTATCATTCGGGTCAATGGCGGCGGCGACAATGCCGAAACCCTGACGCAGGAAAATATCCCAGCTATGCAGGTTGTCGGTGGAGATCTGCGCGAACATATGGTCGGCGCGGCGGGCCAATGGCAGGCTCAGCGCCGTTTCCAGCAAATGCTGCGACAGTTCGTTGCCGCGGTAATCAGGATGCACAGCCATGCTTTTGGCGATTACGGCAAAATCAGTAGGATGAGCGTGGTGCAGGGCGATTTCGTTACGCGTCAGTTTTTGCTGGTCGATCATATCCTCGACCGTCATTGCGCCCATCACGGCCATTTGCGCGATCAGCTTGCCGCCGGAGCGGATGCCGATCATCGCGCCGTTATGCTGTTCCAGCAAATTATGGAAGTAGGATACAGGTTGCGGCAGCACAAACATTTTGTGCCCTTCAGGCAAAGCGGCGCGTGTCGCATCCTGCAGCGCTATCACAAGGTCAATATCCTTGGCGCTTAAAATTTCAATGGTCGCGAGCTGGCCGCCGCGCGGTAATTTGAATTCCTTGAACATCACTTGGATAACAGGCCACAATTAGGGTTAACGAAAACGTCCCGCCACCGGGACTTTATCCGATAAAGCCTGAAAGTAATAAAGCTTTTTATGGTTAATGGGGCCTATGGCCTTTATTTACGGCTGAAAAGACCTATACAGCTAGAGAAATTAACAGGATATTTGACTGATAGGGTCAGGACGACTATTTAAGAGGCAGTTTTTAAAATTAATTTTGGAGAATTATTGTGACTGATATTTCTACATCAAACTGGCTTTCAAACTTCTTTAAAGCTGTACAAGAATCCTTGGTAAAAGCGGGCGACACCCACACGAGGGATCAAATACTAAAAGCTGCATTTGATGCTGTTGCTGTTTACAAGGCGCAACCGAATGTTGATCCGGAAATTTTGCAATCTTATCAAGGCTGCCTCAAATCGGCGCTTGAGGCTTTTATTATCAGAAAAATTCCCCATCAGTGGCCACTCAATATGTTCCGTTACGGCTACAATAATAAGGGCGGCGTTGTTTTAGAAGATACGCAAGTGGAGGATCTCTATCAACTATGTGAAACGAGATTAGACACTTTCTTTGCTGAGGAACCTCAGGTTTTTTGCGAATATGCGCAAGGCATTGGCGACTGCCTGCATATTCGACTGCGGGATTACGCAGTAGACCGGGTTTTGCAACAACTACCTTTGCTGGAAAAAGACCAGCCTGCTTTAGCCTTAAATGTCGCCGCTAATGCTTGCGAGCATTTGGAGCCTGAAGATGAAAAACGTGCGGCACTTCTGGCGGTTATTGACAGGAATTTATCCCATACTACTGGCTATTATAATCTATTCTGTGATTCAGCCGAGGCCAATAAAGCTGCGATGCCGGTCGCCGAAAGAATGTGGAATGCCCATATCGGTCATTTGATCCGGGAATCGAAATCAAATTCAGAGCCAGTATCTCAGGCAGTTGTATTAGAGTATCTTGCCCGCCCTCGGCAACGAGCCTCTCAAGTGATGTGGCAAGTATTGAATGATGAAGATTCAAAAGTATTTGATCTGGGTTTGGTGCGTAAAAGTTTCGATGAACATTTCCCGGCTATGGTGGAACTGGACCCAGCAGATGCAAGATTGCTGGCTGAAGCTATTTTGGGCGTGCTTATACGTTCAACCAGACTGGATTTGGCTTATAGGCAGGATTTCAGCAACGCCATTATAGATAAGATGTTGACAACAGGTTTATGTGATTCTTTTAAAGTTCGTTCCAAGAGTGATGAGAATAGCGGCTATAATGTTGCCGCCACTCTGATTGAGTATTCGTGTTTTCCTGATAGCGACGTCAAAATTGATCCTGCGCTCGTGTGCAAAGTTGCTGACGCTGCCCTCCGGGCCGTCAAGGAAAAGATGCCAGATGGTGTGGACCCTAAAATGGTCTCGAAACTTACAGCGGCAATTGCAAGGAAAAGTGCCAAGACTCAGTTATGGCCAAACGAAGCGCGCCAGCAGTGGAAGCCAATTCGTGAGGAAGCGCTGCAATTGGCTTGGGGTGATTTACATAACTCTCCGGAATCAACCGCTGAAGATTATTTGTCGCTTGCGGAAGTGGCAAATAAAGGTAGCCCCATTCATAGGGACTCATTGCAAAGAGCATTGGCCATTATAAAGGCAAAGGTTGAGGCTGGCGCGGCACCGGCCGATATGCAGCCCCTTTTTGAGAGATTGGCAAAGCTTACAAAGACAAAAGGCATGGTGCGTATTAATGCCAGTGCGGCAGAGTTGTTGGAGCGTTCCAAACTACCAGCGCCTATTGCACCTGATATGCTTGCTGCTTTTGCTCAACTGAAACAAGCAGGCGAGCCCGTTGTAGCTGCTTAAAGCTTACATCCTAAACTCATCGCCGAGGTAAACGCGGCGGACGTCGGCGTTGTCGACGATGTCTTTGGGCTTGCCGTCCATCAGCACGCGCCCGTCATGGATGATGTAGGCGCGGTCGACGATTTCCAGCGTGGCGCGAACATTGTGATCGGTAATCAGGACGCCGATACCGCGCTCGCGCAAATGCACAACCAGATCACGAATATCGCCGAGCGCTATCGGATCGATGCCGGCGAAAGGCTCGTCCAGCAAAACAAAATGCGGTTGCGAGGCCAGCGCGCGGGCGATTTCCAGACGACGGCGCTCGCCGCCCGACAAAGCGATACTTGGCGCACGGCGCAAATGGGTGATGCCGAATTCCGCCAGCAATTCATTCAGCATGCTTTCGCGCGTGTCGTAATCGGGCTCGATCACTTCCAGTACGGCGCGGATATTATCTTCTACTGTCAGGCCGCGAAAGATCGAGGCTTCCTGCGGCAGATAACCGAGGCCAAGCCGCGCGCGGCGATACATCGGAAAACCGGTGACATCCAGACCGTCCAGACGAATGCTGCCCATATCAGGCTTCACAAGGCCGGTGACCAGATAAAAGCATGTTGTTTTACCAGCGCCGTTGGGACCTAACAGGCCGACAACTTCGCCGCGTTGCAGGCCAAAACTGACATCATGCACAACAGGGCGGCCATTATATTGTTTGCCGAGATGCTCGGCGAACAGGCCGTGCTCGCGTGAGGCGCGCGGCAGCGTTGGTTTTTTGTCTTCACTCCCGAAAGGTACAACTTTGCCGCCGCGTTTTGTCATTCGGCGGCTTTCGGTGAATTGGTTTTCGGTCCGGATTTGGATACCAGCAAGGCGCGGACGCGGCCATGGCCCTGATTCAGCAGGCGGCTCTGATTGCTTTTGAAATCGACCTCGGCGACATCGCCGCTCAACTGCGTGCCGTCGGCGCGGGTTACGCGCACATTACCGGTGAGGATGGCGATATCGCGGGCGATGTCATAAACAGCCTTATCACCGTGTGATATGTTGCCTTTAGTGATAACGGTGACATGGCCTACGGCGGTCATTTTCCATAAAGCCTGCTGGCCGCTTGGTTCGTCCCGGAATTCAGCAGTCAGGACATCGCCTTCTACATGGCGTTCGCCCTTGTCGGCGACGGCGTGGCCTCTGGCCACCGCGATTTTTTTATCCTCGTAATATTCCAGCGAGTCCTTGGCGGTGACCGTTTCTTTCTCGGTCTCATAACGCAGATTATCGCCCGTCACGAGCATCATATGCTGGTCGAGGTCATAGACGGCGTGATCGCCCGTCACGCGCTGCTTTTCGGTGGTGATGCGGACGTGCCCTTCGGCATTCATTTTATCGATATCGCCGCTACCGTTTTTATCAGCCGTTTTTTCTTTCGGCGGTTGCGGGGCGCCCTTGGCGGGTTTGTCGCGTTCATGTGCTGTCAGCACATCGGCATCTACCGTCATATCGCCGCGAATGGCTTTGGCGTTGCCTCTGGCAACGTAAAGGCGCTGATCCTGATACCATTCGAGGCTGGTATCGGCGCTGATATCAACCGGCTTGGCGGCATGATCCTTGGCGTTTTGGTCTTTAGTATCGGTGGGCATAATCTGGGCATGGGCAAGCGACAGCGTCAGGCCAACGCCGCACAGGATATTCAACAAAAACAACAAGGACCGCATGCCCCGGCTTCCTTTTCAAGGTGGCGTCGCTACTGGTTTATCAGGGCTAACCTGGCTATGCAAACTTAAGACGGCATGGGCGGGGCCTTTGACGATCATAACATGGCCGGAATCCAGCAACCGGAAGCCCTGACCGCGGATTTCACCGAAATTGCCCTGAATCAGCACAGGTTTCTCCCCCCAGGCATAGTTCTCGTTCAAATCGACCTGAGCCTCATCAGATGTAAACTGGTAGCCCTGATCGTGGAAGACCTGCACATTGCCACCCAGCCATAGTTTATGCGTATCCTGATCGTAGCGCCCCAGCTGGGATTTGACCGCAAGCCATGCGCCGCCGGTCAATGTCAGCTCACCTTCCGGTTTATCAAGGTCATATATGTTGTTGAGACCTTTGGGTCTTGTGGCTTTAACGGCGGAGACGGAATAAGCCTCATTCTTGGAATCAAGCCCGGTGAAATGCAGGTTCTTCACCACCAGATCAGGGATATTAGCGACCACGGTTTTGGAGATAGTGTTGGGACGCAGGACCGGCCAGATGATCAGCGCGATCAAGACCAGAAGGGCAACGGCAGGCAGCGCCACGCGTAGAAAATTACCAACACGCTTTGGACGCCTGGCTTTTTCCGTGCGTTTGGTATCGCGCGGCTGGATAAAGCTGAGCGCGGGTTTGGCTGTTGCGTCTGACGTTTCTTGTGGTCCGGTCATGGCGGCATAATAGCGGGAACGACTGTCAGCGGCTAGCGTTAGCTGACAGGAAAAACCGGTTAATTACTGATATTTAACGGTTTTAATCCGGTTTTCGTAAGGGGCGATGGGCGAAAACATCGACATCGCGCCAGCCTGCGAGGTCAAGTTCGCAGCGGGTTGGCAGGAACGCCATGATATCTTTGGCCAGTTGCGCACGGCCTTCGCGGGCCAGCATATCGTCAAGCTTTGCTTTCAGTTTGTGCAGATGCAGGACGTCTGAGGCCGCATAGGTCATCTGGTCCTGGCTAAGAGTAGGTGAACCCCAATCCGATGTTTGCTGTTCTTTGGACAAATCCACGCCGATCAGGTCGCGTGTCAGATCCTTCAGGCCGTGGCGGTCCGAGAATGTGCGCACAAGGACGGATGCAATTTTGGTGCAATAGACGGGGGCAGGCATAACACCGAGATGATGTTTCAGGGTCGCCAGATCAGCGCGTGCGAAATGAAACAGTTTGATCACTTTCGGATCGGCCAGCAGTTTCTTAAGGTTCGGCGCGCCGTAATCATTTAATGCAAACTTGACCAGATGCGCATTGCCATCGCCAGAGGACAGTTGCACGAGGCACAGGCGGTCGCGGTCCCAATTAAGGCCCATAGACTCCGTATCGATAGCGACGCAGTCGCCAAAGGATAGGTTTGCAGGAATGTCGCCGTGATGCAGGGTGATGGTCATGTGCAGAGGTCAGAGGTCAGAGGTC
>Ga0206891_10035_pt1 | contig 41363 bp, 37 predicted proteins | sample Alteio_BWOrgHeat_55_FD_153246 | JGI IMG/M metagenome (GOLD analysis project Ga0206891, IMG submission 153246) | Enriched cells from forest soil in Barre Woods Harvard Forest LTER site, Petersham, Massachusetts, United States - Alteio_BWOrgHeat_Nextera7 ...
CGCGGTACACCAAGCCCGTAGCTCGGGATTATGGTCAGGATGAGACCAGAACCGGTTCCAGTGTAGTTGCGCTTCAAACAGCGCAACGCTTGCATCGTAGCCGGTATTGACGGCGCCTAAGCCGGTTCCCACGTAGACGTGCGCTTGGTCACCAAGGACCTTCAACTCCTCCTCAATACCCGGATTCTGTCCGAGCGCCTGAATGAAGCAGCCGACGGCATAAAGCGCGGGGAGATCCATTTTCTCCTTGAGGTTCTGGAAGTGACGCGGTGGAAATCGCTTAACGACCCACTGCCGGTAATCTTCAAAATTGAAATCGGGAATACCGACCAGAAAGTTGTCGGGACCGAAGCCGTCGAAGGGCGCGAGCCAGGTTCCCGCCGATTCAAGGTTGTGAGCAAACACTTCGATATTGGGCGACTTTGGCGCCACCACACCCCAGCCAAAGACGCCAATGGGTTTTAACGGCACTGAGGCCCCGCGAGACGGACTTGAGTGTCAGAAGGCAACGGTGTGCGGGAGAGCAATGGGGACCGTAAGCAGAAGGCGGCAACAAACACGAAGTTAGCCGCGGCGAAGGGCTGCATTCTTCGAGCATAGTGCAGGTTGTCAGCAGAAGCTTGCCGATTCGCCCCTAATCTCGATGTCTGACGAAAATCTTACGGTGCCGAGGCCACCCGCCGCACGCCTTAGACCAGTTTCGCGTCCAGGGTGATCTCGGTATCGTATAGCTTCGACACCGGACAGTTGGCTTTCGCCGCCTGGACAGATTGCTCAAAGACCTCTAGCGTGGCATTCGGAATCTTCGCTTGCAATTCCAGATGGCTTTTTGATATTTCGAAACCTTCGCCGTCTTTTTCCAGAGAAATCGTGCACTTCGTATCCAGACTTTCCGCCGTCAGCCCCGCCTGCTGCAGAATCAGTGACAAAGCCATGGTGAAACACCCGGCATGCGCCGCGGCCAGTAGCTCCTCAGGATTGGTCCCCGCGCCCTGCTCAAAACGGCTGTGGAAAGAGTAGGGCGTAGCCGAAAGGACACCGCTTGCCGTGGTCAGATTGCCCGAGCCCTGGGCCAGGTTGCCGCTCCAGTGAGCGCTTGCTGTACGATTCATGATTCAGTCTCTCTTCGCATCGTGAATGTGCCTGGCGACTTTCTTGCGAAAGCGCATCGCCAGAATATCAATCCTATTTCGAGCTGCCGCCACCCGGTACGACCGCGGCGGCGACCACTGGCCGCTCGTTACCGCGCTGAGAGAGTTTCAGACTGAAATCGCCGGTCCCGCAAAGTGGCAGGGGATGGCCCACGTACAGCGCAAACTGATACTGCGCTCGACGGTGCAAGCCGCCGTCACAGACTTCGTCGATGTGCGGCTCCAACTCCCGATAAAGCTCGCGCATAGAGACTTCGCGGTCCAGCAACGGCACCGCTTGTTCTTTCAGGTAGAACGCAGCTGCGATGCAAGCGAACAACGCCATGGGTCCAAGCCACGGCCGGCGCGCCAGCAGGGCGAACCCCACAGGAACCAGTGCAAATGCAACCAGGGTCGGCTTCAGCACAACCGGAACAGGCCACCATGGCTGACCGGAAAGGACCGCCGGCAATACGAGAGTGAGAAAGGGAATGACCGCAATCAAGAGCGTGCAGGCCACCACTAGCTGGCGCGGTATGTCGGCGGGACGGCGATCTTCAAACCACAAACCCAGCCAGGCAAACAAAGGCGGCAACAGGGGCAGCACATAACCCGGCAGTTTATTTAACGAAAGACTGAAGAAGACGAATCCGAAGAGAACAATCGCGGCCAGAAACTGGCGCTTTTCATCGCGTAGAAGATGCTGTCGCCAGCGTGGCGCGAGTAAGAACAAAAGCGGTGTCCACGGAAATAAGGCCGTCAGCAGAACCGGCACGTAGTAATAGGGCGGACGCACATGAACAAAAACGGGCGAATACAGTCTGGACAGATGTTGCTTCAGGAATAGCTCTTCAATGAAGGGCCATCCCGATTGCCGGTAGACTGCCACGAACCACGGCGCCGCGATCACGAGGAAAACCACGATGGCAATCCATGCTTGACGCAAATATCTCCGACAGAACCAGAAGGCAGGCAAAATCAGCACGACTGGTACCAGGCCTTTGGCTAGCGCGGAAAGTCCGATGGCGCCCCCGGCAGCGGCCATACGCCAACGTTGATCTTGTAACGCCACAGCGCGATTGCCAACGAGCGGCAGAAGAATTAGAACGGCAAGGGAAAAGAACGCGGCCATCGGCAGATCGGTGAGTGCCAGGAAGCTGTAGGCCATCCAACCGGCTGAGGTGCCCAATAACAGTGAGCTGACCGCTGCGGTTCGAAAGCCGAACTCGCTATACAGCAGCCAGAAATACGCCACCAGGAAGAAGAGACTTAGCAGGGCAACAGGCAGGCGGCCACTCAGATCGGGAGGCAAGCCGGCTGATGTTCCCAAAGCGGCGAGCCAATAGATCAGTGGCGGCTTTTCAAACCAAGGCGTTCCCCACAGCCGAGGCATGATCCAATCGCCCGATGCAGCCATGGCCCGGCCGATGGCGATGTAGCGTGGTTCGTCAGGATCTACCCCTCCGGTGCCATCGAGCTGAACCAGATAAAGAACCGCCAGCGACAACGCAAGTGCGGGGAAAAGAATGTATTGCCGAACGCGAGACAATCCTCAGTATGGCAAGGCCTTCGTCGATCCGATCGACGATCGAGACTTGGCGGATGCCGTCAGCCCCGCCAGAAGAAATAGGCAGTCATCAGGCAGCCAACCGCAATGACGATGACTCGAAGCCGCGCTGGTGCGATGCGCTTGGCCAGCTTCGCTCCGGCGTAACCTCCGGCAATACTCGCCACCACCATGATTGACGCTTCTTTCCAATACACCTGGCGCGCGAAGATGAAAACGATGACAGCCAGCCCATTCAGCGATCCAGCCAGCACGTTCTTCGCACCGTTCATCGCGTGAAGATCGGTCAACCCCCAGAGACCGAGTAGCGCTAGCGTCATGATGCCCATGCCGCCTCCGAAGTAGCCGCCGTAGGTTGTCACGACGAACAGAACCAGCAAGAGTGTCTTCGGACCAACCTTAAGTCGCTCGCGCAGCCAAAAGCTCAATGTCTTGCCGAAGGCAAAGACTGCGGTTGCGAACAGCAGCAGCCACGGAATCAAATGAACGAATGTGGTTTCAGGCGTCCTCACCAAAAGCACTGAGCCGCAAAGGCCTCCAGCCAAGCTCACTAGCAGCAATGTTCTGAGCCCGAAAGCCTCCAGCCGCCTAATATCATGCCTGTATGTAAAGGCGCTCGCAAACGATGCGGGTACCAAGGCGACGGTGCTTGTGGCATTCGCGGCGATGGCCGGAACTCCAGCAAAGATAAGGGCCGGAAAGGTGAAGAAGCTGCCGCCCCCGGCAAGTGCGTTGATGGCGCCCGCTGCGAAAGCTGAGAGCAACAGAAGGAGGTAGATCATGCTCGAATGCTTCTCAGTATCGCTAACGACCGAAAATTAGGCGGTGCGAATACGTCGAAGCTGGAAGTAGATATTGTCAATAGACATTCATAAGCCGCAGGCGTGTTAGCCTGTGGAATATGGGTCTTCCCGCGTCACCCGCCGAAGCCGCCAAGATCGCCGGTCGCTTCCTGCGGGGGCCATTAAGCGAAGAACTTGTCAACGGAGAGACCTTCTTCTCCAACTCAGCCGTGGGAGTGTTGAAGTTTCACGGCATTTATCAGCAGGATGATCGGGACAAGCGCAAGACTGGTCCGAAGCAGCATTCGGTGATGGTGCGGGTGGGAATTCCGGGCGGGCGGTTGACAGCCGATCAGTACTTAGCAATGGATCGCGTAGCCGATGAAATCGCTGATCACACTCTCCGGGTTACAACCCGGCAAGACATTCAGTATCATCACGTTCCAAAACAAGACTTAACGCAGTTGATTCGGGCGCTGAACGATAACTTGCTTTCCACTTTTGCCGCTTGCGGCGACGTGGTTCGCAACGTCGTCTGCTGCCCAGCGCCGTTTGTCTCGCCACAGCGCACCGAACTGCAGCCCTATGTGCTCCATCTGTCGCGAGGTTTGATGCCCAAGACCCGGGCGTACTTCGAAGTCTGGATGGATGGTGAGCGCGCTGCTTCCCTTGAAGAACGCGAAGACGAACGCGAAGCGGACCCCTTTGCGGTTGAACCGCTTTATGGCAACACTTACCTGCCGCGCAAGTTCAAAATCGGCTTCGCTTATCCCGGCGACAATACGACCGATGTCTACACAAATGACATAGGTATTGTCCCGTTCTATGAGAACGATGAGTTGAAGGGGTTCACCGTCCTGGCTGGTGGCGGAATGGGTCAAAGCGCAGGTGTGAAGGCCTCGCACCCGCGGCTGGCCGACCCGATCTGCTCTGTTGGGCCGGATCGCGATGAATTACTAGAGGTAGCATCGGCCATCGTTAGTATTCATCGAGACTTCGGAAATCGAACGAACCGAAAACTTGCCCGTTTGAAGTATGTGCTCGATGAGTGGGGCGTTGAGAAGTTCAAAGCCGAGCTCGAAGCACGGGTCGGACGCAGTCTGGCGGATCCGGCGCCTCTTTCCTGGCGTCGGGCGGAAGATTATATGGGCTGGCACCAGCAGTCCTCGGACGAACACGGCGAACCCATCTGGTTCGTTGGCGTCCGAGTCCTGAGTGGCCGGATCAAGGATGGCGACGAAGCGCGCGTCAAGACCGGCCTCCGAACAATCGTCGAGCGGTTTCATCCCGAGGTGCGGCTAACACCCCAGCAGAATCTCTATCTCGCCGGCATCCGCAATGGAGACAAGGAGCACATCGCACGTCTGCTTCGCGAACATGGAATCGCAGAGGCGCAATCGCTGCCTCCCGTTCTTCGCCACGCAATGGCATGTCCCGCGCTTCCGACCTGCGGTCTAGCAATTACGGAATCTGAACGGATTCTCCCTGAGATCGTCAATGAGATTCAGACCGAGTTCTTTGAAGCAGGCTTAAGCGAACAGGAAGTGCATCTTCGGACCGCAGGCTGCCCGAACGGATGCTCGCGCCCCTACACCGCGGAGATTGGCATTGTGGGAGCCAGTGTGCTGATGTACACCATCTACCTGGGCGCGTCGCCATTCGGCACGCGGTTAGGCAAGGCTTTTGCGACCAATGTGAAAAGCCATGAGATCCGCAGCCGCCTCCGGCCGGTCATCAAGCATTATGCGGATACCAAGGAACCTGGCGAGCGGTTCGGCGACTTCTGCCACAGAGTCGGTCTAGAAGGTTTGCAAGGCCTTAGCCAAATGAAAATAGCGGAACTGGCCTCTGCCTGAGTTCCGCTATTATTTCGTCGACAATTTGTGGCGTAATTAACCGCTGATGCCGCGGTTCACTAGAACCCTGACTTCTACGCGGCGGTTTTGTTGACGCCCCTGCTTGGTCGTGTTGTCGGCAGCACTGTGCGAGGTGCCTAAACCAGCAGGCGCCAAGATGCGGCGCAACGGAACGTTTCCTTGTTCCTGCAGGTACTGGACCACGGCTTGTGCGCGTTTCTGGCTCAATTCCTGATTCATCTCGGCGTTGCCGGTGGAATCTGCGAAACCGGCCACTTCAATCATGTATGCCTTCGCGTCCTTTGTCGATTCAACCAGCGCATTCAATTCCTGCTTGGCCTTCTCGGTCAGCTTGGTGCTTTTGATGGCGAAGTAGACCGTGGTCGTGCCCTTCGTCTCATAGTCGTCTAACGCATTAACGCGACCGCCCAAGGTGTTGACGCCCTGGTTTGCCTTTGACGCTGAGGCGTCCGCGGAAGCCACCTGCTGATCAGTCTGCTTCGCCTTATCTTCAATTTGACCGGCTCGTGTTTCCAGAGTTTGAGACCGGCCCTCAAGATCGGTCGATCGGGTCTCTAACTGCCCTGCGCGACCCTCCAATTGTCCCGCCCGGCCTTCCAACTGTCCGGCCCGCGCTTCGAGGGGGGTCATGCGCGTATCGATCGCGCGCGCAGCCTTCAGATCGTTAGAGTCGAACGACACCTTCTTGGCAGCCAATTGGCCCTTGTCATTGCCGGTGCCTTCGGCTTCCACGCGCAGACCGGGAATCAAAGTCGCCGCGTCCATGGTGGTGCGTCCAAACATTCCGTGCTTTAAGCCGATCTTCGTAGTGCTGCTGACGACCACTGCGACAACAGCATCCGTGGCCTCGCGAACACGCATGACGTCGCCGTCGTGGGAAATAATAATACCGGTCACTTTCGCATTCGTGCCGCTATCGATGTTTCGAACTTGGGTGTCGGCTGCCCATGCGAAGGAACTTAAAACAAAAGCATGCGCTACCGCACAAAGGACTGTCGCCTTCATTCGAGCGTTTTTGATCATATAGTTACCTTGAACTCCTTTTCAAAACCCGCCGCCACTCCCTGCCGGGTAGCCGCCGCTCGGTCTAGACGGTAGACCGCAACAGGCAGAAATACGTGACACAAGAAAATGTAAAATTGATTACGCAGCTATTAGTTGGGGAAGCGTGCGCCTTTGGACACGCCACGCTTGCAACCCCCCGGTGATATAACGATTCAATGCCTGTGGCGCCCCGCCCTTTCCTGCCAAACCGTTCTTTTTACGGTTGGTGGATTGCCATTGCCAGCTTTTTTACCTTTGGCATCGCAGTGGGCCTGCCGTATTACAACATTCCTTTTTTTTACGATTATTTTCAAAAAGCATTTCATTGGTCGCTCGCCGAAATCACCCTCGGCTTTCCCCTGGCAGCGCTACTCACGCTCTGGGTAGGGCCCCTGATCATCCCGCGCTTTAGCCCGCGGCTGCTTATTGTCGTCGGCACCGCCTTCACAGGCGCGGCGTTCTTCGGCTTCAGCCGCATGACCGGAAGCCTGAACTTGTACTATGGCTTGTGGGTGCTCTATACAATTGGTTACTTTCTTTCGGGACCCATCCCGCATCAGATCCTGATTTCGCACTGGTTTCTCCGTAAACGGGGAAGGGCTATGGGATTCGTTTACGTGGGAGTGGGGCTTCTGGCGGCTACCGGTAGCCGGCTTGTGGCGCCTTTGACACAGAAGTACGGTTTTCACACGGTCCTACTTATTATCGGTGCTTGCATGGTTCTGGCTTGGCCCATAGCGATCCTGATTATGCGCGATAGGCCGAGCGATATAGGCCAGTTCGCCGATGGCGATTCCTCGCCCAGCGACGATGTAAAGCGGCAAGCGGCCACTTTCCGCGAATTGCTCCACAGCCGCCCCTTCTGGCTTCTCCTGATCGGCAGTCTTTGCTCCATTGGGTCCATCGGCGCCATCAATGCGCACATGAAATTCATCTTTAAAGATGCGGGCTTTAGTAACCAGAAGTTACTTGACGAAACCTGGTCTTTGGCAGCAATGATCATCTCGACGGTCAGCATCGCCGGCCGACTGAGCATCGGCCATTTGTCAGATATTTTTTCGAAGAAACGCGTGATGACCGTCACCTACTTCATTGTGGCGGCTTCGATACCGATGCTGCTTACCGTGGTGCCTCCGGCCAAACCCTATCTCTTCGCTGTCGTCTTCGGCTTCGCCATGGGCGCTGACTACATGCTGATTCCGTTAATGGCCGCCGAGCAGTTTGGCGTGAACTCACTTGCACGCGCCATGGCGATCATTCTTCCCGTCAATACGATCGGCCAGACCTGGTGCCCGCTTCTGGTCTCTATTTTGCGGGCGCGCTTCGGCAATTATCTTCCCCCCATGGCAGTCGTCTTCGGAATAGCTATGATCGGAGCCCTTGCGATCCTCGCACTTCCCCGCCACCCAAGCACCCATGCGACACTTTCACTACCAGAACCTGACCCAGCTGCAGCAAAGCTGTAGTGATCTTGAAGCGCACCACGTCCACTTTGAACCTGACACCGCCAGGGTACAGACCGCCCTCTTCGCACCTGTTCGCGTCGGTAGCTTTCAAGTAGGGAACGCGCTCGCCATTCATCCCATGGAGGGGTGCGACGGGACGGCGGACGGCGCGCCCGACACTCTCACCCGCCGGCGATACGAACGTTTTGCTCAGGGTGGCGCCAAGCTAGTCTGGTTCGAAGCGACGGCTGTTTGCCCTGAGGGCCGTGCCAATACGCGACAGCTCTGGATCACGAAGGCGAACGTCCAGGAATTCGGCCAATTATTGGCCCACATGCGTCGATTGCACGCCGCTCAATTCGGCACCTCCGATGACCTGTTGATTCCCATTCAGCTCACCCACTCCGGCCGCTACAGTGTGCCGGACCGACTTATCGCATACCATCACCCGGCGATCGATGAGAAGACGAACTCAGCCGGACTAATGCCGCTCTCCGATTCGGAGCTCGAGCGCCTGGAGGATCAATACGTCGAGGCCGCGGGCTTGGTGAAGGACGCGGGCTTTGACGCCATCGACATCAAAATAGTCCACGGCTACCTACTCTCCGAGTTACTGGGAGCGAAGATTCGCGAGGGCCACTACGGAGGATCGCTCGAAAATCGCACACGCCTAGCTCGCAATGTCCTGGGCAAGATTCGCGCCAAGTTTGGTACTTCCCTGCTCCTTGGCATCCGCCTTGGCTGCTTTGACAGCGTTCCGTATCGAAAACGGGCCGACGGCGTCGGGGAGCCATACCCGTTTGAAACGCCGTACCCGCATGGCTTCGGCGTCTCGTTGGAGAACCCGTTGGTGGAGGACCTGACCGAAGTCAAAGCGGCCATTGGCCTCTTTCGCGAGGCCGGAGCGGCGTTTTTCAATATCTCAATCGGGTGTCCCTATTACAATCCGCACGTGACGCGGCCCTTTGAAACGCCGGATGACGGCAACTACCTTGAGCCGGAACATCCTTTGCAAGGCGTGGACCGGCACTTCCGCATCGCCGGCGAATTGCAGCGCAGCTTCCCTGAGGTACCAATGGTCGGCGCGGGTTACAGCTGGTTGCAGAAGTATGCCCCAAACGCGGGCGCCTGGAACGTGGCGAACGGGAACATCAGGTTCTTTGCGCTGGGCCGTGGAGCACTGGCTTACCCGGACTTTGGCAGGGCGCTGGCCGAGACAGGGGAACTCGAAGAGCGCCGTGTTTGCAAGACCCTGACCTACTGCACGTACTTAATGCGGCAAAAGAACAACCCGCTGGGACAGTTTCCGACGGGGTGTCCACCATTCGATAAAGAAGTCTATGGGCCGATCGTGAAGGAGGCGAGGGCAGCGCAACGGGCGGCGGCGCTTAAGACCTAGAACTGGTTTCATAAATAGGTTCGGCCTCTGCTTGCTAACAGTCTACCGGGGCTTCTTTCACTTGGCCTGTCTCATGCTCACGCTGAGATACTTATGAGAGCACTTATGGTGGACGAAATGCTAGAGTTTGCCATGACGTCGGACTGCCTCAACGACTTCGCGGATCGCAGCGGTGACATCGTCAGGCGCTTCAAGGTTCATGTTGTGCCCGCTGTGTACGATGACCTGTCTGCTGTTGGTTGAAAGCAGAGCGAGCTTCGCTTGACCCTCTTTGCGTTCCCTCTCCAGTTGCGCGGCGGGGATATCGGAATCGTTATCACTATATCCCCCTTCCGCACGGGTGACTACAATCAGCGAAATCGCCCCTAGTGTGTCTGCCTGCGGCGTGGCCAGCCACTTCGCGAAATACTCCCCAGACCACTCCGTTTCGCTGTTTAGGGCGTCATATACTGCCGGCAACAGCTGCGCCCAAAGATGCATCTTCTGCTCGTCCGGGGGAAGAACCTTGTACATCGGATCGAGGGTCTTTAGTTCCTTTGGTGGATCTTCCGCCCGCACCACCGGCTTGTCCAACGCAGTCAACCCCTCATGCGGTGGCGGAATACTTATGCCTTTCGCCCCTTCACCCAGGCGGATCGTCTTCTTGCCGCCGATGCCGACTCGCAGTCCTTCGTGCGCTGCGTCCACCAGAACCATCCCTGCCACCTCGTGCGGATAAGTCATGGCAAAGTTCCTCACCACCGGACCACCGTATGAGTGCCCTACGAGCACGAACGGGCTACGCTCACCGAGCTTGGAGAGGGCATCCCGCAATTCGAGATTCAACTGTGAAAAGGTGCGTGGCTTGGGACCGGGGTCGCTCCAGGCATATCCAGCCCGGTCGTAAGTACAGATGCGCGAAAAACGAGAAACCCGAGACTGCACGAGGATCCAGTCGAAGGAGAAGTCTCCCAATCCGTTTTCCACAACGACTGTGGGGCTGCCTGTCCCGGTACAGTTCACGTGAAGCCGGTGGCCACCAAGATCCACAAGCTTTCCGAGCGGCTTAGGTTCCGAGGTAGTTGCCGCAAAGACTAAACATGCGCAGAGAATGATTGCGCAAATATACTTTGCCGCTGGGGGGATCGTTGGTATCACATCGGGCCAGACCATGTCTCGTAAACTCATTTGACGAATCCCTCCGTTTAACTCGGACGCGCTTTGACCTCAACGGTTAGCAGCCAGTAGGTGGGATATTTATGAAACCGGCTCTAAGACGCGACTTACAGCGAAGGTTTGTGTCCGCGGTTTGGCATCATCGTCCTTGAATGGAAGGCGTCATTTGCCCGCTGGAATCGGGCCATAGAACTTCCAGCTTGACTTGAAGTCCGGCGTCAGCACCTGCCCGATCAATCGGGCGCGCACCATCTCCACGGGCATGTAATTCCCTTGTAAAATCGCATCGTGAAAGGCGCGGTTGGTCATCTTGCCGGACTCCACCAGTTCCTTGTGCAGCGCACGGAATTGCAGTGCGCCCAGCATATAGGCGCTTTGATAGATCGACCCGTAGTCGCTCTCAAATGACCGCCGGACTTCGGCGGCCGCGTTATCGCGCTCGTGCCCAACCGCTTCGACCAGGTAGTCGACACACTGCGGCGCTGTCATTTGCCCCAGGTGAAAGCTCAACGAGAAGATGACGCGCGCGCAGCGATGCATGCGCCAGAACAGCATCCCGACACGTTCTTCCGGAGTTTTTGGAAATCCGAGATCCCAGAACAGCATCTCCCAATAAAAGGCATTTCCTTCAATCCAAAATGGCGTGTCGAAGATTTGCCGGTAGCTGCGATATCGGTCAGACATGAACCCCTGCAAATGATGCCCCGGGATCAATTCGTGAAAGACCGTCGCGCGAGCGAATGGCCGGTTATTGCCGCGCATGCTCATCATGCGCTGCTCATAAGTCATGGTGTCGGTCGGGTAGGAGACCTGAATCACCTCGCCGCCCAGAAAGAAGGGGTTCAGCATCTGCTGCTGCGGCGTCATCATCTCCATGCGCCAAATCTCCTTGGCGAGCGGCGGGACGGTGACCAGGTCGTTCTTCTCCACAAACTCCGTGGCCTCGACCGCCAACTGACGGATCATTTCCGGCTGCTGGCCTGGTTCCACGTGCATGTCTTTTACGTGCTCCAGCGCCTTGTGCCACTCGTCGCCATAGCCCATATCGCGGGAGGCCCGAATCATCTCTTTGGTACACCATGCCATTTCGTTTCTGGCTAGCGCGATGAGCTCCTCCGGCGTATAAGGAATCATGGCGTCGGCCAGTTCCAGCAGCAGCGCGTCCCGACCTACGGGATCACCGACGATGGTGGTCTTGTCGTCAGGCTTTATTCCGACCACTTTCTCGGTGAGGAACTTGCTGTACTCATCCAGCGCCTTGTCGGCTTCCTTGTAAGGCTCAGCCACCCACCACGTAAATTGAGGGTCGTACCCGTTGTAGTAAGTGAACCAGACTTTGAGGGTTTCGCGAAGCCTGCCCACGGTCATGGCCGAGCGGCGCGCGACTACCCTGTCTACATGTAACGGCGTAACGGTTGGCGTTGTAACAGTTGCCGCGCTACCAGGCGGCTTCGGCGTTGAGTCCAGGCCGGCCTCCAGGGCCTGCCTCGTCAGCCCCACCTCTTTTACCAGCTTAGTCAGTGCTTCGGCGTCCTGCTGCGGCTTCACCAATTCCATAAGGCGCCGCGATTGATCGAGGTTCAGAATTACGGGGGCAAATGGCAACAGCGGCGTCATCTCCTGATTTCTCTTTTTCGTGAGCGCCAGCTGACGAATGGCATGGTTGAGGTGATTCTGAAGCAGAATGTAATCGATCTTGCCTTCTTGGTTCAGCGATGAGAAGTCAATCTTTCGAAGTGCTTCCAAGGAATCGGTATAGAACTTCTGCATGCGCTCATCGCGAACTGGCGAAATGGGTGCATCGAAGGTTCGGCTAAGGCCCTCGTGGTCGGTTGTGTAATGGGAAATGAATTCGCGCAGATCGCCCTGGGACACACCTTCTGACGGAGGCGTGGAATCTACTCCGGCCGCCCGGTGGACAACGCAGACCAACAGTAAGGCAGCGAAGAGAACCGTCGACTTTAGCTTGAGTTGAACTGGCAAGATTCCTCCGGGAATGTTTGTGAGATCAGTCTATACGCTAGGTCCAAAGAGAGCTTCAATGTCCGACTCCCTCGGAGAACGTGCAGAATCAGCACGCCTCCTTCATCGACGCGGTAGAGAATGATATATTCGCGAACTGCAAAACTGCGCACGCCGGGGCGCAAGTCATGATCGCGGTGGCGTCCAATGTGGGGGCTGAGGGCGAGAAGGTAAAAACGGTCGGTCAGCGAGTCGACGAAACGGTCCGCAATATCGGCGCTTCCGCTTTCTCTCGCGATCTAATATCAGATGCCGTCAAGTTCGGCTTCCGCCTCAGCGGAAAGGCGATGCGCCATTAAGAGGCGGCAGGCTGCTCTGCTGCCAGTCGCGCGCGTCCCTTTTGTTTGACATCGCTAGCCAGATCGCGCATGGACTGCTGAGTAATGATGCGGCCCTCGCCTCGCTTAAGTTCCGCCATATCGACAGCAGCGAGAATTTCCGCCCGGGCACGCTCCCGCGCTTCCCAGAGGTCAAGTGCTTCCTGCACTGCTTCTTCCTCGCGGCGGAGCCTGCCCGTCGAAATTGCCTGACGTGCAAAGGCTTTCTGGTCGGCGGTGAGCTGTACTTCCATGTTTTAAGCGTAAGAAGTGTCGGCGTCTTGTGTCAAGCGTTTGACGGTGCAGGCCGTATGAGCAATTCACGTGGAGCTACTCGACGCTTCCGCGATTGACCAGCGGCAAATCGCTTTGGGAAAAGCAACGCCCTGATGCAGAGACCTACTGCAACACGCTAAAGAATCCGGACTCGCGTCCAGCCTTAAAAACCAGAGTGTCTCCATCGCTCCCGATCAGGTTAGGTGTGTACTTGAACCCGCCCATGAGTGGAACACTGACCGGAAGCCATTTTGAAGAAGTGCGATCAAGAACATAGTTCGTTCGGACGCTGGGTAGGACTGAGCCGTAATCGACACAGACTGAAGCGATCCCGCTATCTGTAATGGCCAAGCCGTCTGCACGACCGAATTTTGAGGGATTGCTAGACGTGCCCGAATACTCCTTCATCGTCATTGTGTCGAGCGAAATCTCGGTGTAGGCAGCGTTGCCACTTCGGGGACCGTACCCGCCCAATCGGTCTCGGGCCACAGCGAAGAACCCGTCGATAAATCGGAATCGCTGATAACGATCGAATTGCAATTGCGGGAACGCTGAGCCGATCAGGTTTCCGGCGCGATCAAAGTGCCTCAAAACATGTGCTTCTTTGTTGACGGCGGGATCCTTTGGGTCAAAATTAACCATTTCGTAGCCGAGCGTCCAGATGGTGCCGTCGGGCGCGACCGAACCTTTTTGGGGAAATATGGCTCCGTTCGTATCATCCGTTGAGTTTGTCCGTCGACGGAGGTCCAGGCCAGAAAAGGAGACACCACTCTCGGCGCGGTCGAGGTTTGGCCCGAGAAAACGATGGTGCCGTCAGCTTCGCGGTCAAAACTGAACACGCCGAAATCAGTCGGTTCAGGATTCTCGAAATGCGCAGTATCGGTCCATGTTCCGTTGCGATCAAGGGTATAAAACACCGGCGGTTGACCCTGAATCTCATCCATGAACAGGTATGCGCCGTGGCTCCACTTCATCCCGAGACGCAGCGGTTCGTCGACCGGATTAATCTGGTCCGTGCCGCCTTGCCTGACAAGACGAATTCCCGGGACATCAGCCTTCGCGACAATCCAGGTCAAAACGGTTATGCAAGAACTCAAGAGAACGAAACGCTTCAAAGTCATTCAGTGTCTCCTATGCTCGATCGAGCGGACAATCCGAGAATGCGCAGCCGGGCATGATGCAACAATTCCGTTAGGAAAAAGGAACACCCTGAATGCCGCCTATTGCGACACGCTAAAGAATCCGGACTCGCGGCCATACTTAAACACAAGAGTGTCTGCATCGCTCCCGATCAAGATCGGTGTGAATTTGTACCCGCCCATGAGTGGGACACTGACCGGAAGCCATCTTGAAGAAGCGCGATCGAGAACATAGTTCGTGCGGACGAGTGGTTGGTGGTGGCCGACACATACCGAAGCAATCCCACTGTCTGTAATGGCGAGACTATCTGCAAACCCGAATTTTGAGGGATTACTCGAAATACCCGAGTACTCCTTCATCGTCATTGTGCCGAGAGAAATCTCGGTATAAGTCGCCTTTCCATCTCGGGGACCATACCAACCCAATCGGTCCTGGCTCGCGGCGAAGAACCCATCAGTAAGGCGGAATCGCTGATCACGATCGAACTGCGACTGCGGGAACGCCGAGCCGATTAGGTTTCCGGCTCGATCAAAGTGCCTCAAAACATGCGCTTCCTTGTTGACGGCCGGGTCCCTTAAATCCAGATTGACCATTTCGTAGCCCAGCGTCCAGATCGTGCCGTCCGGCGCGACCGAAACCCTATAGGGGAAATATGGCTCGGTCCGCATCATCCGTTGAGTTTGCCCGTCTGCGGAGGTCCAGGCCAGAAAAGGAGACACCACTCGCGGCGCGGCCTCGGTTTGGCCCGAGAAAACAATCGTGCCGTCAGCTTCCCGGTCATAACTGAACACAGCGAACTGAGTCGGTTCGGGATTCTGAAAATGCGCCGTATCGGTCCATGTTCCGTTGCGATCAAGGGTATAAAACGCCGGCGGTTGCCCCCCGACCTCATCCATGAACAGGTATGCGCCGTGGCTCCACTTCATCCTCCGACTCAGCTGTTCGTCGATTGAATTGATCTTATCCGTGCCGCCTTGCCTGACAAGATGAATTCCCGGGACATCTGCCTTCGCGACAATCCAGGTCAAAACGGTTACGCAAGAACTCAGGAGAACGAAACGCTGTAAAGTCATTCAGTACCTCCTCCACTCGATCGAGCGGGCAATCCGACAATCTGCGCAGCGGTCACGGGTCCAGCATTCCTGACGCCCATCACTCAAGATTACCGAAGAAATCGAGCCCTGCGGGGCACCCTCAAACCGCCCGGCTGACTGTCTTGACGCTGCACGAAGCGTAAGCGTTGAGACGGCTTGTCTGGACGCTTGAAAGTTCAGTTTGGACAATGCTTCAGGGAACAGATCTGCTACTGATGAAGTCGACTCAAAGCCGGCGAAGAGTCAGCGAAGCGAAAGTACTAAAGCTGAGCTAAATCCTCAGTTGCCCAACCCTTCAAACCATCGCACCGGCGCCATGGTGATCCATGGCACATATGTGATCAGCAGCACTCCGCCGAGCAGAATCAAATAAAACGGCCACGTGGCCCGATACACGTAAGTAATGGGCTTCTTGAACCGGTAGGCGGAATAAGAGAGATTCATGCCGACCGGAGGAGTGAGGTACCCGAGTTCCAGATTCGCAAGGAAGATCACGCCCAATTGCACCGGCTCAATGCCGAAGCTGGTCGCGATTGGTGTGATCAGAGGAACTACCACGATAATGGCTGAGAAAACATCCATGAACGATCCCTTCAGCAACAGAATCAAATTCAATAGCAGAAGAAATTCATATTTGGAATGGATGTGTGACTGGGTCCACTGAATCAGGGCTGCCGGCAACTGCGCGTCGACTAGGTAATTGGTAAAGCCCACAGCCACACCGATGATCAGCAGCACGCCGCCGATCACCGTAACGCAATCCCTCGCGACAGTGGCATAATCGGTTCGCGCCGAAAGACCTTTATAGATAAGGCACTCGACGATAAAGGCGTAGGCGACCGTGATGGCGCCGGCTTCTACCAGCGTGCCGAAGCCTCCGAAGAGTCCAACCAACACGATGACGGGAAGCGCCAGTTCCCACTTGGCTTCCCACGCGGCACTGAGCGCTTCACGCCCCGAAAAAGTGGTCCGCGCCGCCTTATACTTAACACCCTGATAGACGCCAAAGGCAGAGACCAGACCCACCATTAACATTCCAGGCAGAAAGCCGCCAACGAATAGCTGATCGATGGGTGTGTGCGCGTAGACACCGTATAAAATCACCGGCAGGCTGGGAGGAAACAGGAGGCCGAGCGATCCGGAGGCGTTAATCAGGCCGAGCGAGAACTTCTCAGGGTACTTGGCCTTTACAAGCATCGGCAGAAGCAATCCGCCTAAGGCAAGAATCGTGACGCCAGAACCGGCCCAGGTGAAAACTGCGCAGACGACTGCCGTGGTTACTGCCAGGCCGCCCGGCATCCAACCGAGCAGCGCTTGATAGACGCGCAGCAGACGGTGATTGGCGCCCCCTTGGACCAGCAGAAATCCGGCAAAGGTAAAGAGCGGAATCGAAGGCAATATAGGCGATGCCACCAGACGATATGTCTCGACAGGTACGGCTGCGACCGGGACGCCTTCCGTCCAGAAGAGCAGAAGAGCAATGCCGCCGAGGGTAGCGAAAATTGGCAAGCCCAACAGCGCCCCGATCAGGATGACCACAATGCCGGCGATCAACATCGGCTCTGAGTGAGGCACGGGCAGAAAGCCCAGAACGCAGGGCAACAGCAACCCAATGGCTGCCAGCAGCCTGCCACGCCAGCGCGGGGACGCGTGCCAAACAATTCCTAGCGCAATGGCCAGAAAACCGGCCGGCATAATGGCTTGGGCAACCCAGCGCGGAACGCCAGCCGCCAGTTCCCCAGCCTCCAACCGCTCCGCATTGACGAACTGCGCTCCCGCCCAGGCCAGGCACATGGCGACGGCCGCTCCTATCGCCGAGACGAATACCCGCACCGGAGGAACCAAGTGTTTCGGCAAAAAAGTATTCGCGGAAAGCGCCAGCAATTGATTCGACCGGGCAGCGATGGCCGCACCAATGAATGCAATCCAAAGGGTGAGGTGCTGCACTACGACGCTTGAGCCCGGGACGCCCGGTAGCCGGAACTGCCGTGAAATCATCTCTGAGATCGGCAGAAGCGCCATCAGGGATAACGCAACAGCGCAAACCCACCGCTCCGGGCTGCTGAAGCGGTCTGACTGAACTGCCGCATCATCGGCGGCAATTGCGACTGGCGTCACTTGTGAGCTCCGCCCGCTTTCGCCCGGTACTCGTCGCGAAGTCGTCGCACTTCATCGAACAGGTCGGCTGGAATTTCATTGCCGCGCAGTTTTGGATAAATGCCCTCGGCTTGTTTCCGCCACTCCTCGGTGGTGGCGGCATCCACGTGAATCACGTTCAGCTTTCGCTTCTGCATCGTTATTACCGCGTCGTCGCCCATCTTGCGGATGCTGCCGCGCAGACTGACGCCCGCGTCCCGCGCCGCAGTCAGGAGTTCAGTCCGTTGAGCCGCGGGAAGCGTGTCCCAGGTCTTCTTTGAAATGACAGTGGCTCCAACCAGCGGCGCCCATTTCACATCGTTCATGTTGCGGGCTATTCCGAAAGCCTGGTTCAACAATGCGTAAAGCGGCGTGGTGGGCACGGCCTCAATGAGCCCGGTTTGCAGCCCAGTGAGGATATCCGTCGCGGCCAGGGGCACAGCGCGGAACCCGTTCGCCTTCCAGAGCTCAAGGGCCTCATTGTCCCCTGCCCAGGTAAACATCTTTAAGCTGCGCATATCGTCCAGCCGCGTCACGGGCTTGGTCGTGAAGAAATGAACCCACCCGGCATCGCCCCAGTTCAGGACCAGATAGCCGCGAGCATCGATCATCTTTTCGAGTTTGGGCGCTACGCGGTCGCGGACGTAATCCAGTTCCTCGTACGAATCGAACATCATCGGGATCTGCAGCGCCATCACGCCAGGTTCAATGGTGGACATGCCGGCACCCGATAAGGCCACGGCCTGGATCTGGCCGATGCGCATTTTGTTCACCATGTCAGGCTCGTCACCCAGCACGCCGCCTGGATAGATGACCAGTTTCACCTGGCCATTCGAAATCTTGCGCCACTTCTCGCCCATGATTTGAAGGGTCTGGTGCCAAGGCGAACCATCCGGCGCCAGAGTGCCCATCTTGACGACGGTCTGCGCCCCAGCCGACGTGAGAGATCCCACCAGGAGCAGGCTCGCCGCTGCACGGCTAAGCATCGACTGGCCTGCCTGGATCGGCCATGGCTGACAGCGCCACATCTCAATTCACCTTTCCGCCCGGGGCGGCCCCTTCAAGAAATAATTCATCGGCTCGCCCCAATAGCCAGCGAGCCCTGCGTTGCGCAATCAGGGTAGCAAGCCGGGTCTCCGTATGTTGGTCGGCATCGATTGCTAAGGCGCGTTCCAGCATCTCCTGAAACTTCGCTCTGTTTTGTGTGGGGACGGATGAGTTCTCGGCATAGGAGACGAAAAGGCTCGCCCGATGGCCGCCGGAAAGCTGGAGCGCTCGCTGGTAATATTCGTCGATTTGCTTCTGTCGATCATCCGGCTTCAGGCCAGAGCGAGCCGCTTCGATTGTGATCATGAACTCCGGCAGCGTGCCTTCATTCCAGGTATCATCGAGCGTCATCGCCCGCCGGGCCATCGCTTCGACCAAAGGCAGCTGGGCGATCATCTCCGGATCGTCCTTCGATGAAGAGATAACCAGGCCTTGCGCGGCTGCAGTCCAGTAGAGCAGCGGAACTTCGCGCTTTTTGACGCGCGCCAAAGCGGCATCGGGATCACTTGCGAGTTCAGCGCCGAATCCTTTGTATCGCGACTCCAGACCCCGCATTCCATAAGCATGGGCGCGCATGGCAAGCCGGCGCGCGCGCGTCCTCAAGGCATTGCTCTCTTCGAGATTCTCACCGGCCAGACGCTCGGCCTTCTGTGCCACGTAGACGTACGAATACTCAGTAAAGCCACTGGCTGCGGCCAGCAGCAGGTCAGGATTCTGCGGCGACTGCACGATAAGGGCTTCGATTGTTTTCAGCGCAAATGGCAGTGCATCGCCCACCAGGTCAGGATCGTCGTCGCTGTCAAACACAGAGGGACCGGAGGCTAGCGACCCGCCGATTTTGTTCACAATCACGCGCTTCGGAGAGCAGGCTGCCAATCCCAGTACAAGAAAAACAAGGGCTGAAAAACAGCGGATTCGCTTCAACAGGACCGCCCGGCAGCAGGAATCGCCAAAGTGGGGTGCATTGTTATTTAGGATACGACTTGATTCGAGTTAAACCTCGCAATGGCGACCGCCGGTTTCGGCTCCAAAGAAATGGAGCGTGCCGTTTCAAAGCCTGCGAAAGTGATGCCCGCTTTACAATAGAGAGAATGAGTCGTTTCTATTCGCGTGCTGAATTGATCGAGCAGCGGCGGGCTTGGCGACAGGAGGGCAAGATTGTTGTATTTACCAACGGCTGCTACGACATTCTCCATCCCGGCCATATCCGGCTCTTAGAGCGCGCCCGCTCACTGGGCGATGTGCTGATCCTGGCTCTGAATACCGACTCGAGCGTGCGCCGCCTAAAGGGACCCTCCCGTCCCTTCTTCTCCGAATCGGTCCGTTCCGAGCTGGCGTTACATCTGGAAGCTGTCGATGCCACTACCTTGTTCGATGAGGACACTCCTCGCGAGCTGATCGCGGCGCTGCTTCCGGACGCGTTGGTGAAGGGCGCCGACTGGTCCCACTTCGTCGCCGGACGCGAAGAAGTGGAAGCGGCAGGCGGTCAGGTGCTGACGTTGCCGCTTGAACCGGGCTACTCCACTTCGAACATTGCCGACGACGTGATTGCTCGTTATTCGCCGCCCAGTCAATCTCAACAAACCACGTGACGCATCCCGCAATTCGCGAACTCTTCCAGGGTGTCGCGCGCCATCCCGCGTTCACGAACCTGCTTCGCAGCATCACGAGGGGCGAACGGGGTCCCTTTTCTCTCTCCGGGCTCGGCACTACCGCGAAGGCGCTGTACCTGGTACTGCTTTACCAAGCTACCGAAAAGCCGCTGCTGGTTCTCTGCGACGGCAACAAACAGGCTGAATCGCTGATCGAGCCGGTAGAAACCTTCTTCCATCTCTTGTTCGATAACCGTGATCTAGCGGATCCGCAGTTGATCCCGGCGCTGGATGTCATGCCGCATCAGCGGCTCTCGCCACATAGTGAGATCGCAGAAAAACGCGCGATCGGACTGTGGCGTCTCGCGATGCAACGAGTGCCCGTTACTATCACGCCGATTGCCTCTGCGCTGCTGCGCACCGAAAGCGCCGACTTCTATCAGCAACTGGCGCTGCAACTGCGCACGGGCGAGGAAGTTCCGCTACAAACGTTGATCCAACACTTGGAATCTATCGGCTATCGCTTGCGCGAACCGGTGGAGATGACGGGCGAATACTCATTGCGCGGCGGCATTCTTGACGTCTTCCCTGCTGAAGCATCAAAGCCTGTGCGCATCGAATTTTTCGGCGATGAGGTGGAATCCATCCGCCGCTTCGACGTAGAGACGCAGAGGTCCATTCTCAAATTGAATGGTATTCAACTGTTGCCTTTGCTTGAGTACCCTAAGTCAAAGGAATTGCTTAAAAAACTAAGTGACGCCGTTGCCGCCGCCACCGAAGACGACTCCTCCATGGACATGTCGCTCGCTATGCCCGGGGACGTCTTTCCGGGTTGGGAGTATCTGGTCCCGCTGGTCCGTCCGCGTTCAGAAAGCCTGCTCTCGCTGGTCAAGGACGCGGTCGTGGTGCTGGATGAGCCGACGGCTATTCAATCCGCGAGCGATCGCTTGTGGAAGCGTTTGGCGGAGCCGGAGCGGGTGGCACCGCTTTCCCCGGAACTCAATTTCCTGACCTGGGGTGACATCGAGAAGTCACTTGAACAAAAGACGGTTATCGCGCTGCAAGAGCTTGACTTAGATCTTGGCGTTCCATTCGCAGATGACGCCTTTGGCGTTGATGGAACCCAGGTCGACGGCAGCGACGCTAACTCTACGCCACCGTCACACCAGACACCGACAATCCGATTACATATTTCCACTCAACCTTCTGCGTCGGTGGACGGCAACATGCCACGGGCCGTGAAGGAGGCACAGACGCTGGTCAGCCAGGGCCACCGCGTCGCCTTCTTCGCCAACTCGTCCGGTGAGCTGGAACGCCTCGCCGACGTGCTGGAGGAATACTCGACGCCGTATCAGATCGGTACCGAATCCACCGACGGACAATCTTCGCTCGCTGAGCGGGCCTATCACGCGGGCGCGGTCGCCAGCATTTACCTGATCAAAGGGACAGTACGGCGCGGCGCCGTACTTGTGGATTCCCGCCTGGCCATCCTCGGCACCGAGGACCTGTTTGAAACCTCTGATCTGATCGCCCGGCAGCCGTCGAAGAGCGCCCTTGCGGCCTTCGCCGCTGACATCGCCGATCTGAAGCCCGGCGACTACGTGGTTCACAGCACCCATGGCGTGGGACATTTCCTCGGCATTCGTGAAATCACCCAGGGCGATCAAAAGGGCGATTTCATGCTGCTGGAATATGCAAATGAATCGAAGCTCTATGTGCCGCTCACGCGGCTGGACCTAGTCCAGAAGTTTCGCGGAGCGGGCGAAGCCAAGCCTTCGCTGGACCGGTTAGGTGGAGCTTCGTGGTCAAAGACCAAAACCCGCGTCAAAGCCAAGATGCGCGACATGGCCGATGAGCTATTGAAGCTTTACGCGCAGCGCCGAATGGCTCAAGGTTTCTCTTTTTCAAGTGATAGCAATTGGCAGCGGGAGTTCGAAGATTCGTTCGAGTACACACCCACGCGCGATCAGATAACGGTTGTGAGCCAGATTAAGGCCGACATGGAAGCGGAGCAACCCATGGACCGCCTGCTGTGCGGCGACGTTGGTTTTGGCAAGACTGAAGTCGCCATGCGCGCGGCCTTCAAGGCGTTGGGCGATGGCAAACAGGTGGCAGTTCTGGCGCCGACTACGGTTCTGGCCTTCCAACATTTTGAAACCTTCAAGAGACGATTCGCTTCGTTTCCGGTCCGCATCGATCTGGTCAGCCGCTTCCGCACGAACAAAGAAGTGAAAGCGTCACTTGAGGATTTGGCCAGCGGCAAAGTGGACGTGCTGATTGGCACCCACCGGCTTCTTTCAAAAGATGTAGTCTTTCATGACTTAGGACTTCTGGTGATCGACGAAGAACAACGGTTCGGCGTCAAGCATAAGGAGCGTCTGAAGGAGTTGCGCCACAACGTGGATGTGCTCGCGATGTCCGCCACGCCGATTCCGCGCACGCTTCACATGTCGCTGCTTGGGTTGCGCGACATGTCAGTGATTGAAACGGCGCCTAAAGATCGCCTCACCATTAACACGGTGGTGGCTCACTTCAATCGCGATCTCATCAAGAACGCTATTGAACAGGAGGCTGCCCGCCAAGGGCAAGTCTATTTCGTCCACAACCGCGTGGATACCATCTACCAGCGCGCGGCCTTCATTCAGGAGCTTGTCCCCAATATTCGCATCGGTGTCGGCCACGGGCAAATGGGTGACTCGGAACTCGAGAAGGTTCTGCTCGGCTTCATGAGGCACGAGTATGACGTCTTCGTGGCCACCACGATCGTCGAGAATGGCATCGACATTCCGCTCGCCAACACCATCATCATCGAGAATTCCGAGCGGTATGGATTGAGCGAACTTTATCAGTTGAGGGGACGCGTCGGGCGATCGAACCGGCGTGCTTACGCCTACTTGCTGGTGCCACCCGATACCCAGTTGAGCGAAATTGCGCGCAAACGGCTGGCCGCACTAAAGGAGTTCAGCGATTTGGGCGCGGGCTTCAAAATTGCTGCGCTGGACCTCGAACTTCGCGGCGCGGGAAACCTGCTAGGCGGCGAGCAGCATGGCCATATTGAAGTAGTTGGCTACGACACGTATATCAGGCTGCTGGAAGAAACGGTGCGCGAGTTAAAGGGTGAGGAGGTTCCACTCGAAATCCATGCTTCGGTCAATCTGGGGCTGGAGATCCGGATTCCCTCGTCCTATATCGCTGAAGAAACCCAACGCCTGAAGTCTTACAAACGAATTGCCGATGTTAAAGATGAAACCGGCGCCAAGCGCGTCGTCGATGAACTGGCCGATCGCTACGGCCCGGTGCCGGATGAGGTCCGCAATCTTGTTCAGTTCTCTCTGCTGAAGAGCTTTGCGGAACGAGTGGGTGTTGAGTCGGTGGACCGGCGACAAGGCTATTTGAACATCAAATTCCACCCGAAATCCAAGGTCGACCCGCAGAAGCTAATGACCCTGGTAAAAAGTGAACCGGGCGTCCAATTTACACCGGCGGGCGTCCTTCGCTTGCCTGTCGGCGTCGGGCTAACGCCGGATGCTCTTTTGACCCATGTGAAGAACGGTCTGTTGAAACTGGTCTCCGAAGAGACCGTGGCGCAATAAGCGTGGCAAATCCAGCATTTTGACGGTGCATACGCCCGCATTTTTGCAAGCAACTCAGCGATTCTCGGAATCCCTAGGGATCTTTGACTAATGCTCGTGGCAAAGGCTGCCGAATGAACGGGTAGCGTCCCAATTCAAAAGGACAACCACCCGGACTGATGTTCGCGATAAATCCCAACGGCAACCCTATTCATTGCAGCACGATCGAAGCGCGACGCCGACGCACGCTATGCGCACTTTCCGGGATGCTTCTGTTGTTTGGCGTGTTCGCCGAGCAGCTTGTTTTCGGTGGCCCACCTCCCCGCGAAATTCATTCCGTCGTCGAGCTCTTGTCGCTGAGTAACGAAGAAGCCAGCCACGACATCCCGGTGCACCTGCGGGGAGTGGTCATCATGAATAGCCCGAGCCGATATGTCAGTTTCATCCAGGACGGGAACGTGGGCGTGTATGTGCCTAACTCGCCGGACAAGCCACTTCTTGCCGTCGAGGGGGACCTGATCGACGTCGTTGGGATAACCGGTCGCGGTAAGTATGCGCCCATCCTGATGCGCCGCAAGGTTGTTGTTCTGAGTCATCCCGGTATGCCAAAGCCGATTCCCGCCAGTTCAAAGGATATTCAGGAAGATCGCTACCAGAATGCGTGGGTGGAGATCGAAGGCGTAGTCACGGCAGTGCGCACACGCGACTTGCTGAACGTCCAAACGCTCGATCTCAAGGTGGGCGGCGAACGATTCGAGCTTACTGCCGCCGCAAAGGACCTTAGCGCGAACGATGTCGAGCTGGGTGCATTGGCACGCGTTCGAGCGATTCTAGGTTCCGAATCCAACGCGCAGGGAGAGCGCCGTGGCGCTGAGTTGTTCTTGCGTAGCAAAGAGGACATTAAAGTGCTCCGGCCAGGCAAAACAAACTGGCCTGCGATTCCTTTCACCGATCTCAGTCGCCTGCTTCGGTACCACGGCGTCGGCCATATTGGCGATCTCATCAATGTGAGAGGCACCATTACCCTACAGGGAGCCGACTATCGACTACAGATCCAGGATGGCAACACGGCGGTGAGTGCCGATCCGTCGGCAGCGTCAGATCTGGTTGTTGGGGACTGCGTTGAACTCATCGGATTTCTAAATAACCGCGCCTCGATAGGCCTTTGGCTGAACGACGCCATGGGTCGCAAGTGTGGCGAGGGGCGTGTGGTAACTCCTCTCAAAGCGGACGGAAAGCAAATCGTGTCTCCGAACGCCGCAGGACTATTAATCGAAATCGACGGCATAGTGGTCCAGGAGTCGAATGGTATCCGTTCCGACGTTCTTTACCTGGTCACCCCGGACAACGATCAGCTTCCGTTTGTGGCCGAGCTATTCCATGGTCGTGGTAAGGACGCGATGCCCAAGTTCTTAGCCGGCGACCGTGTCCGTCTTACCGGCGTTTATGACGTGGACGAAGCCCGCAGCGGCCTTCAAGGGGCCAACCGTCGTGTCATACTCCGCACGAACCTCGATGCGAAGTTGATCTTTCGCCGACCTTGGTGGAAGCGTGTTCCGTGGTTGGAGGTCGCGACAGGGGCGTTGTGCTTTCTGGCCTTGTTGTTCGGGTGGAATTTGGCGCTAAGACGGGAAGTGACGCGCAAAACATCCGCGCTCGAGGAACAGTCAGTCGCGCTGATCGAGGCCCGCGACCGGGCCGAAGCGGGAGCCCGCGCAAAATCGGACTTCCTTTCCACCATGAGCCACGAGATTCGCACTCCGCTCAACGGCGTGATCGGCATGACCGATTTGCTACTCGAAACACCTCTCTCTGCTGAGCAGCTTGATTTCGCCGAGACTATTAAGGGCAGTGGCGAAACACTCCTACACCTGATTAACGAGATTCTCGATTTTTCGAAAGTGGAATCCGGCAGGTTGTCGCTTGAAATCGTAAATTTCGACGTTCGAACGCTTGTCGAACAATCGGTGACCATGGTCATTGGCGAGGCCCGCAGGAAGAGACTTGCCTTTGATGTCTCTGTCGCCGCGGACGTTCCCCAGTTGGTTAGAGGCGATCCGACGCGCATTCGCCAAATTGTCCTGAACCTGCTGTCGAATGCCATCAAATTCACAGACGTTGGGGGGGTTGGCATCCGCGTGCATTCTGTGACCGGCGCGGACGATCAGAGACCATCTTCGCCACCGAAAGGATGCCCACGCCAAATCGCGCACGTCCGCTTTGAGATCTCAGACACTGGCATCGGCATTAAACCAGAGGCCCGAGCCAACATCTTCCAAAGTTTCACCCAGGCCGATTCCTCGACGACACGCCGTTTTGGGGGAACAGGGCTGGGCCTGGCAATTTCCAAACGGTTGGTCGAGTTGATGGGCGGGAGCGTCGCGTATGAAAGCGAACTGAACCTGGGCAGCACGTTCTGGTTCGAAGTGCCCCTTGAAATCACCGAGCGTGAACAGGACCCATCCAGCGTGCAGTCTCAGCCGTTGGGAGCCCGGCTCGGGACCGCTCTGGCTCCTGCTTCTTCCCGCTCCCACTTCGACTCGCCGACGGGCCCTCTCCAAGTGCTGCTGGTAGAGGATAATTTCAGCAATCAAAAGCTCGCGCAGGCCATGCTCGAGCGGCTCGGTTGCAGGGTCGACGTTGTGAGGAACGGTGTTGAAGCCATTCGGGCCTCATCACTAGGAAGCTTTGACTTGATCCTGATGGATTGCCAGATGCCAGAGATGGATGGCTATTCGGCTACCGCCGCCATCCGCAAAGCGGAGGGCCGCCGGGGTCAACACACGCCGATCATTGCGCTGACGGCGAGCGCCATGAAAGGCGATCAGGAGCGCTGCCTTGCGGCGGGCATGGACGACTATCTGACAAAGCCAATTGCGCTAGAGACTCTGGCGGACGCCATCTCGCGTTGGCAGCCAGGCGCCCCACGAAGTTCTAGCGCCCCCGTCGTGCCCAAATTGGTTTAGGTGCGTCTTGATTTGCATTGGTTTAGGTGCGTCTTGATTTGCGTTAACCCGCGACCGCATTCCGCCGCCACTTGGTGCGCGTATAGGCGATTCTAAAACCGTTGCGTTCGCCATTCCGCTGAGACGCGCTGCCGGGCTCCGTCACCATCATCGCGACACCGCACCCTTCCTTGTTACGGGCATAGTCGAGACGCGCCGCGAGCACCGCCCTCTGGGCACCCTGTCCTCGTTGCTGGGGAATAGTGCTTGCTCCGGCCAAAAGAGCAATGCCCTCGTGGACAAAGAGCCCGCCTGCGGCGACGAACTCCTGATTGTTTCGAACCAGAAACGAGACATACCCCCTGGCCGTCGCCATCGTGCACGACATTTCCTTGATCTGGGCCGCGAAATCGCCAGCCTCTTTCCAGCCCTGCGCGAGGACCTCGGCGTAGGTGTCAAGGTCATCTTTCCCGGTCACGTGCACCGAGAGTTCCGGATTCAGCTCAACCTTCGGCTGGTCCGCCAGCAAATTCAGGAAAAGAACATTCGAGACCTCACAGGGAACGTACCCGCGTTTGACAAGAGACTCGAGCAGGACCACGCCTGCCAGCGGACAGACCTCATGGTTCATTGGCGATTGCTTCCGGCTGAAAAACTCCTCGATCTCCGCAAAAACCTGGTCAGTCGCCGGCTCAAGCATGCCAAGGCCAAACGTCTGCGTCAGGGGCGAGTCAGCCCCATCGAACATCATGTAAACGCCATGGCGGTCGGCACACTCCGATGCCCCTCCCCGCGCTCCAACAAAAGCTGTGCCCGCAGCACCCTCGGTCCGCTCAAGGCGCCTTGCCAGTTCGAGGTCAGCAAACATTTCGATCTATCCGGTTCACTAACACAGCGCCACTGTACCACCGGGGCCCGCGAAGGCCCGCAGCCGACTTCAAGCGTTCGGACAACTAGTCATTGACAAGCTGCGCCATTAGCAGCACAATGTAGTGGTAATCATGCTGGGCGAGTTTGAATACCTTATCTTGACCGCCGCGTCCCGCCTCGGAGGCGGTGCGTACGGTGCTTCAATTCGTCTTGAAATTGCGGAAGCGACGGGGCGCAGTTGCTCCATTGGAGCGCTTTATACCACTCTCGGCCGGCTAGAAGAAAAGGATTTCGTGAAAACCTGGATGGGCGAACCGACACCGGAACGGGGGGGCCGTCCGAAGCGGATGGTCCGCATCACGTCTAGTGGCGTTCTCGCGGCAACTGCATTCTACGAAGCTGTTACACGGGTTACGCGAGGCGCAGAGTGGGAACTGCTACCGGAAAGCGAAAGGAGCACCGCATGAGCCGCCTCTGCTGGTGGTTCTTCGAAAGGCTGTCCCTGCTTCTGGAACCGGACGAAAGAAAGGCCGTGCGTGGCGACTTACAGGAATCCGGGGAGTCAGGTGGTCGAGCCCTGTTAGAGCTTGTAGGCCTGGTCGCACGACGGTATGCGGCTCCTTGGACGCGTTGGCAGCCGTGGGCCGCCCCTCTGGGATTGGCCGCTCCCTTCATGCTGCTCCTCGGAGGGCGGACCGTTGGCGAACCGTGGCTAGGCGCAGTGGCGCAGCAGGTGGTGACACTCTGGCATTACGAGGCGCGTTATCGGGTTGGCCTGCCTATGGTTGACGATGTGGTGAATCCGATCTGCATTTGTCTGCTCATGATTATCTGGGCCTTGGTCGGAGGCTACGCTTTCGGTTTATTAGCGCGGCCCTTGGCTTTGGTCCATCCGGTGCTGCTCGCGTTCCTTCTCTGGATTTGCGGTGTTCCTATTGACATCATGCTGACGCATCGCAGCCCTGAGGTTCTGTTGTGGCTTCTCCCGGTGGTAGTTCTCTTTGTCTTTCCTCTCTTGGTGGGTGTTTATCAAGGAGCTCGCTCCCGAACATTTGGCGGGCGTCGAGCCGTTTTGATGGCCGTAGCTCTTATCCTGTTGACTGTCATCGTGCAGATTGAGGAGAGCCGGGCGGCCGTCGCACTAGACGTTTGGAGTCGGGGCGAATCGATGGATAGTCGGATCGTCTGGACACCCCAGTTGCTTCCGTTCGCCGCCATTCTCTGGCAATTCGGCCTCCTGGCCGCAATCTCCCGTTGGCAACGGCGGCATGTCCGGCTCCAGACGGTCTGAGTCGACTATCAGATTTTTGAAAAGGGGACAACCTGAATGAACACTCGTCTTCCTGGACACCAGTTGGTAAACGCCGCCTTACTGCTACTGATGCTGGCCGGCACCGCGGTCACCGCAGATAAGCCCGGCCTTCGCGTACCGTTACAAGCGTTGGACGCTCGCCCGCCATCGCCAAGCTTTTCGCTCGCGGACAACGAGGGTAAGACGGTTCAGCTGGAGGACTATCGCGGCAAAGTCGTTCTACTCGATTTTTGGGCCACATGGTGCCATGGCTGCAAACAGGAGATTCCCTGGTTCGCCGAGTTTTCGAAAACGTATAAAGAAAAGGGCCTCGCGGTAATCGGCGTGTCGCTTGATGAAGAAGGCTGGAAGATTCTGCGCCCTTTTCTTGCTGACAATCCGATTCCTTATACAATTCTGCTGGGCGACGAATCAACCGCCAAGCGTTTCGCCATTGAGGCAATGCCGGACACGTTCCTTATCGACAAGCACGGCAAGGTAGCGGCCGCCTACCGTGGCGACTTGGTGGACAGGCAGGACGTCGAGTCAAATCTTAAAGCCCTCGTCGCCGAGAAGTAGCGGAGCCTCCCTTCCAGCTGTCGCGCCGCCAGACGAAGTGTTTCTTCCAACTTCTCTCGTCGCCTCTGCCAGAATATGGTTTAGAGCGTGACTGCGGCGGTCAAGCAACACCTCCTTTCCCATCATATCGATACCCCGTAAACTGCTCAACCCTAAACCCATCCGGCATTTGGCCCGGAGGGCACTCGCTTTTCTTGAACACGGCTCTGCCCCTTTACGTATTCCTGAGTATCGTGAGCAGGGAGCGGAAAAATGAACCTTCGTAAAGTGATCGGGCCTGCTCTCTCCCTACTGCTGATCGCGGGTGTCTTGGTAGCAATCCGGCGCTCGATACACGACAAGATGGACGCAGACAAGGCAGCGCGCCACACCGCCGGTCTTATCACCGTGAAGGTCTTGACCAGCTCTGAAAAAGAGCAATTTCTGACCGACCCTGAATTGGTGCGGGTCCTCGATGCGGAAGGCATCGCCATCACCGTTCAAAAGGCCGAGTCGCGGGAAATCGCTACGCATCCTGACCTGAAGTCCTTCGACGTCGCGTACCCAGCCGGAGCCCATGCCGCGCTAAAGATCGCCGAAACCACGGGGTCGAAGCGTGTTTATCCTTCGTTCTTCACGCCCATGGCAGTTGCCAGTTGGAAAACGCTGATTCCGGTGCTCGAAAAGGCGGGTCTCGTCTCCAATAAGGGAGGTGCGTTTTTCATCATTGATATGGACCGGTTGGTCGAAGCAATGGAAAAAGGTACCCGATGGAAAGATCTGCCCGGCAATACGGCTTATGCCGTCGGCAAGGCTGTATTGATCACATCCACCGATGTTCGTAAATCGAACTCTGGCGCAATGTATCTGAGCCTCGCCACTTATGTCGCCAACGGAAATAATGTTGTCGATAACGACGCCGACGCCAACAAGGTCGCTTCCAGTATGGTGGGATTGTTTTCTAAGCAAGGCTTTCAGGACTTTAGTTCGGTCGGCCCGTTTGAGGATTACACCGCGATGGGAATCGGGAAAGATCCGCTCGTAATGATTTATGAGCAGCAGTTTCTGGAATACATTCAGTCTCACGCCACCCCCAACCCGGACATGGTATTGCTTTATCCGGCGCCGACTATTCTCGCTCAACACACAATTGTCGCGCTCAGCGATAACGGAGTGCGCTTCGCCCAAGTCATGATTTCGAATCCGAAAGTCAGTTCCATTGCCCAGCGCTTTGGCTTTCGGAGTCAGGACAGTTCGGAACTGTTTGCCGCCGCGGAACGAAAGGGGCTGGCCATTCCGCACACCCTCGTGGATGTGATCGATCCCCCCAGCTACGACATCCTTGAAAAGCTCATTGGCCGTGTCGATGCTGCGCTTAATAGATAAGGAGTTTTAACTGTGCCTTCAGATTCTGATACCGAAATGCTTTCTGCCCCACATTCGCCTCTTACGCTGGCGATGCCCGAGCCGATGAAGCCCGTCAAAGGACTCGACGCCGCTGCCGCTATGGTTCCGGTGAAGGAGGATACGCGTTCTGCTGCCATTAAGCAAGCCGATCAGTTTATCGCGGAACTCCTTCACGTCGATGTCACGTCCGGGGAGTTTCGCGCGCGTCTTGACAGCGCCTTCCGCCTTGGCCGTAAAGAGATCGGGGACAGCGCGTTACTCACCGGCAAATTCATGGAGAAGAACCTCGCCGGCGACGCTACCAATCCTGCGTTCAAGGTGATTAACGAGATGCGCGCCTTGTTTGAGGATCTCGATCCGGGCAAGGAAGGCGACCTGCTCTCGCAACACAAGATTCTCGGCATGATTCCATTCGGCAACCCCTTGCGGAATTACTTGCAGAAGTTCGATAGCGCCAGCGGCTCAATTCGCAGGCTGATCGATAACATCTACGGTGTTCAGGACGAACTGTCGCGCGACGATCAGGAGCTGTTCGCCACGATGAACAAGCTCCTCGACGCAATGGTCAAGTTGAAGACCGTCGACATCTTCATCGATTATCTGGACCAGATGCTGACCGATGCCGTCGCCAAATTGAAGACCTCGGACCCGGTGCGCGCGAAGGCCATCGAGCAGGAAGTTCTTTTCTACGCCCGCCAGGCGAGCGTCGACGTCAAGACACAGCTACTGGTCTGCATCAACGGCTACAAGATGCTCGAAGGTCTTCGGAAGACCGGGCGCGAGTTGCACAACGGCTGCGATCGGATGGCCACAATCGGGATGTCAAGCCTGGCGATAGCGGTTACGCTCGCCCGCGCCCAGGGCTATCAGATGAAGGTGATGGAGGCGCTCAAGCAAAGTTCAGCGTCCATCGAAGGCTTGCTTGCTTCGACTTCTAAAATGTTTGGCGACCACGTCGACAAGGTCGTGGAGTATCAGGGCAATCCGTTAATCGGTGTCCAGACTCTCAAATCGTCCTTCGATACGGTACTCGCGGGTCTCGACAAGATGGACGAATTCCGATCGAAGAGTATCGAAACCATGGGCGCGAATATCACTTTGCTCAAGGGCATCCTGGCTGAAGGAGAAGCACGCATGAAACGAGAACAGACGGCCGTTAAGGCGATTTCCGACGTCAACGCCACTGCCCCGTCCGGGCCCGTCGCCCTGTAAGCCACAACCACAGAAGTGCTCGCCATGAACAAGAGCCTGATCGCGATTTTCGCAACTACCGGCATCGCGATAGCCCTGCTCGTCTCATGCGGCCCGAGCTCCGCCAACACGTTCAATAACAAGCTGGCGCCGGCCGCGAGATCCTTCTCGGTCCTCGCCGGTTCCGAACTCAAAGACATGGAGGGCAACCTCGCGGACGATATCCGTGCCTCTACCGGCCTGAGCCTCAAATTTAACTATTCGGGAACGTTGGACGCTGTCGATCGCGTAGCGACGGGCGAGCAGTTCGATGCCTTGTGGGTTTCGCATGGTACGTATATCGCCATGAACGATGCGCTGAAGGGGCGCATTATTGCCCAGGAAAAGACTATGCTCTCGCCGGTTCTGCTGGGCCTCAAAGCATCAAAGGCACGGGCTATGGGCTGGGACCGCGGCGAACCGAGCTGGAAAGAGATTGCTGACGCCGCCAAAGCCGGCAAGTTCACTTTTGGCATGACCAATCCGGCCTCCAGCAATACAGGCCTTACTGCCACTATTGGCCTGGCAGCCGCTCTTGCCAGAAATCCCGATAATCTCACCCAGGCGGACCTAAAGAATCCGCGCCTAATTGAGTTTTTCAAAGGTCAGTCTCTCACCTCCGATTCGTCCGGCTGGCTTGCCGAGGCCTATGAGAGCGACCCATCCAAAGTAGACGGCATCATCAATTACGAGTCCGTCCTTCTTTCGCTCAACGCCGGCGGCAAACTCGCCGAACCCCTGACGCTTGTCTATCCAAAGGAAGGCATCATTACTGCCGACTATCCCTTAATGCTGCTCAACACCTCGCGGCGGCCCGACTATGACAGGTTGGTCGCGTATCTTCGAACACCGGCGTTCCAGACCAGGATGTCCGCGCAAACCCTGCGGCGACCAATTAACTCTGACACCCTGGCAGACGCAGCCATCCCTAAACGCACGCTGATTGAGCTTCCCTTCCCCGGACAAGCGTCGCTGATCTCAGCTTTACTCGACGGCTTCACCTCCGGCTTTCGAGTGCCGGGCTCGTCACGTTTTGTGCTCGATCTTTCAGGCTCAATGCGGGGCGATCGCCTAGCCGCCCTCAAAGATTCCATGTTGTTGCTGGCCTCAGACAGTACCCAACCCTCCGATCGGTCCGCCCGCTTCCGAAACCGGGAGGAAGTCGGAATTATTACGTTTTCGACGGAACCCGAACCGACTCGGGTGTTTTCCATGGGTTCCACCCTTGCGGAAAATGCCAAAACCCGCGCCGAGATTACTGATTTTGTCGAACCTTTGGAAGCGAAAGGTTCCACCGCGATCTACTCGAGCATCCAACGCGCGCTCACTGAATTGAACCAGGAGCGCAGCGGCGCCAAGGCGAAACGGTATTACACCGTCGTCCTGATGACCGATGGCGAAAACAACCGCGGACTCACCCGTTCAGAGTTCGAGCATTGGTATCACGTGAACCAGCGGACCATTCAAGGTATCCCCGTTTTTACAATTCTCTATGGCGACGGGAACGAAACAGATCTCCGCGCACTGGCCGACCTGACCGGCGGCCGGATGTTTGACGCGCGGTCAAATACACTAACGACAGTCTTCAAGGAAATCCGTGGCTACCAATAACGCAGCCCATTTTTCAGAATTCACAATGCCTTCCCCAAAACGTGGTCAACGCTTTCGCCTCTTCCTCTATAGCACCGGCAACATCGTCGGCTGTTTGCTGGCCTTGGGCGGCCTTGGCCTTTTTTTTGCCGGCATCATCCACGCCTATTGGGCGGCGATCGTTGCGGGCCTTTATGGCGCAGGTGCCCTCGGCTGGCCTCGCCAATCGCTGCCCGAAACACCGGAGCCCATTGAATTGTCGCCGGCGATTGCCGCGCAACAGGTACACAGGCTGGTCGACAGTGTCGCCAACGCCATACCGCGAGACGCGCTGGATCCGCTGCGCAACATTCAGAACACGCTTTTCGAATTGCTGCCGCGATTGGACGAACTGCGCAACCGCGGCACCATCTCTGCAAAAGACTCGTTCACCGTGCTCGAAACCATTCGTCGCTATCTGCCTGACACACTGGGCGCCTACCTGCGTTTGCCCCGCCTCTACGCTCACATGCAGCCGCTCAGCGATGGACGCACCGCCGCGCAGACTTTGGTGGACCAACTGCGGATGCTGGACACTTCATTGAAGGATGTCGCGAGGAGCGCTTTTTCGGGGGACGCAGAAACCCTGGTCCGTAATGGGCGTTTCCTCGAAACTAAATTCTCTGAAAAGACAGCGTTCCGCATTTGATTAGGTTGAGAGTTCTGCTTCTCATCTTGCACTTCCAGTCAAGTGGCGTGCTAGCAAGCAGTGGAGTCTTGCCAGCGCCGACACTAAATCGCGCCGGATATGCCTGACGATGTCTGATAAACGTAGAGAACCGAGGCGGGACTTTCTAGCCAGGGTAGTCTTGAAATTTACGGCTGTTCCTGGCGGAGATCGGGAAGTCCGGGGAATGATACAAGAACGCTCTAAGTCGGGCCTCGGGGTTTCCGCCGCGAGCGCGATTCCGGCGGGCAGTTCCGTTCGCATTGAGCAAGGCCGCCAAATCTATGTAGGCACTGTTCGACATTGTACGAGATCCGGCAAAGATTACCTCGTCGGCATAGAACTTGAGCCCGCTACAGACTCAAGCAGCAGCGAATCCGTCTAGCCTGGTTCTAGAGCCCGCGAAGGTGCCCCCTCCCTACGGATGCTGAGCGCCAATTTTGGGATTAGCGAACCGTCGTTATTTGCAACTCGACAGAAACAATCGAGTGGCACCGCTTGACGTCCGCCATTCCAGTTCCATACACTGTCTCATCCCAGTAGGCGTGTAATGCCAAGTGGATAGCGCCGAAAACGATAGGGGAGCACCTGCATGAGCGAAATCTACCAGGCAGACGCGTATCGGGAAAAGGCGAGTGGTGTTTCGCTGGGTGCGTTTCCCGACGGCCCGCGTTGGCGCCCTGTCAGTCGCATTGCGTTTCGCATTTGTTTCATCTACTTCACGCTTTACTGCCTGACAACGCAGATCATCATCAGCTTATTTCCCATTCCCGTTGAGGACATCGATTTTCTCGACCCATCGCAATTCTGGCCTGTACGCCCCCTGGTCTTTTGGACCGCGGCACACGTTTTTGGCGCGAAGCTTCCGCTGGTCTACACAGGAAGTGGAAGCGGCGACAAAACGTTTGACTGGGTTTTAGCTTTTTGCACACTCGTGGCCTCCGCTGCCGCAACGGCGCTCTGGTTCTATCTCGACCGCAAGCGCGAAAGCGACATCACTCTGTATAAGTGGTTCCGCGTCTTTCTACGTTTCGCCTTGGCCTCACAAATGGTCGTGTATGGCTTGGCGAAGGCCGTGCCCCTGCAGATGCCGTTCCCGTACCTGACGCGACTTCTTGAGCCCTATGGAAACTTTTCTCCAATGGGCGTCCTCTGGTCGTCAATCGGTGCTTCCCCGGCGTACGAAATCCTGGTCGGCTGCGCCGAGCTCCTGGCCGGCATCCTGCTCATCTTCCCGCGCACCGCGGTGCTTGGAGTGTTACTTGCGTTGGTTGACTCGATTGAAATATTCATGCTGAACATGACTTATGACGTGCCGGTGAAACTCTTCTCCTTTCATCTGATTCTCATGTCGCTGTTCCTGCTCGCTCCGGAGCTGACACGGCTGGGCGATTTCTTTCTGCATCACCGGAAGGCCGAACTTTCGCGCCAACCGCAACTCTTCCGCAGACCTCGCGCCAACCGCATTGCGCTCATCGTGCAAGTTATCTTTGGCCTGTGGCTAGTAGGCACGAATGTCTTCGGGAGTTGGAGGGCCTGGCACAAGTACGGAGGCGGTCGCGCCAAATCACCGCTCTATGGCATCTGGACCGTAGATGAGATGTCGGTGAACGGTAAGGTGCAGCCCCCGCTGCTTACCGACGACATTCGCTGGCGGCGAGTAATTTTTGACTTCCCCGAAAGAGCCACGTTTCAGCACATGGACGACTCGCTTCAGTGGATCAACGTCGCGATTAATGAAAAGGACAACACGATCGCTCTCACTAAAGGCGGCGACAAGAACTGGAAGGGAAGTTTTAAGTTCCAGCGGCCTGCCGCGGACCGTTTGATTCTCGACGGCAACATGGATTACCGGCAGGTCCGGATGCAGCTTCAGCTCATGGATCGCAATCGGTTCCTGCTCGTCAACCGGGGCTTCAATTGGGCTCAGGAGTATCCGTTTAACAGATAGCCGAACGGGCTCTCAAACAAGCCTTTTTACGCGTGTCATAGACTCGTGACAAATGCAGGAATCTGCCAGCTACGTTCTGTCTGTTTCACCAAACCGGCCCACCGTCGGCATCGTCCTCGGCAGTGGCTTGGGCTCTTTCGCCGAATCGCTGGCTGACGCCATTCGCATCCCGTATCGCAATATTCCCGGTTTGCCTCTCTCTACCGCCATCGGGCACAAGGGAGAATTGATCATCGGAACGCTAGCCGATTCCGCCGGACGGAAGGTTTGCGTGGCCGCAATGTCCGGCCGCTTTCATCTCTATGAGGGTTATACGCCTCAACAAACGGTCTCGGGCGTTCGTCTCTTTCATTCACTTGGCATACGAAACGTAGTGCTGACCAACGCCGCCGGAGGCATCAATTCCCTCTACGCCGAAGGCGCCCTGGTTCTCATCACCGACCATATCAATCTTCAAGGCGTCAATCCGCTTACCGGCCCCAATGACGACAAATTGGGGCCGCGCTTTCCCGATATGAGTGAGGTTTACTCGCTGCGCCTCCGCCATATCGCCCATGAAGTAGCGGCCGAGCAGTCTATTCCGCTGGCAGAAGGCGTCTATGCAGCTGTGCTCGGTCCTAGTTACGAAACACCGGCTGAGATTCGCTTCATGGCCAAAATCGGGGCCGATCTGGTCGGCATGTCCACCGCAGCCGAAGCAATCGCCGCCAACCACATGGGTATGGAAGTGCTCGGTATCTCCTGCGTTACCAACGTCGCAGCAGGCCGCTCGGACCGCAAACTCAGTCAGGAAGAAGTGCTGATCGTGGGCCAGCGCGTCTCGGGCATGTTCACGAAGCTCGTGCAGTCGATCCTTGTCCGTATCGCTTGAACTGACTAGCCCGTCCGGGATTCGTCGCAGCGTGTTATTCTGACAGAAGCAGTTCCGCTACAGCTACGCCTCTGTAGACCCGCGCCGCATTTCTGCGTCTTTGGGGACACCGGATACTTTTAGGATTCTTTTATGCCCAAGTTGAAGACCCATAAGGGTGCGTCCAAACGGTTCAAGAAAACTGGCACCGGTAAAGTTGTCCGTGGCCACGCTTTCGCGCGTCATATCTTGACCTCGAAGTCGCGCTCCCGCAAACGCAAGCTCGGCCACTCGGTCGTCGCGGACGAAACCGACCAGGCCAAGCTTAAGAGGATGATCCCCTACTAAGGCGCACGAGCCGCTTTTTAGATCTGAATTGTGGAGTAGGGCCAGCGCGCTGCACGTGCCTGTTCCCTCTCTCGACCGCCGGTTCATCCGGCGATTTTTACCAACAAGGAGAAAAACGTGCCAAGAGTAAAAAGAGGAACCAGCAGGCGAGATTATCGTCACAAAACCCTTCGCCTCGCCAAGGGTTACTTCCTCACCAAGTCCAAGCTGAACCGCGCTGCCCAGGAAGCGGTCGAGAAGGCGCTTCGGTACGGTTACGTCGGCCGCCGTCTCAAGAAGCGTAATTTTCGCTCTCTTTGGATCGTACGCATTAATGCCGCCTGCCGCACTTCGCAGATCTCATACAGCTTGTTCATCAACGGCCTCAAGCGCGCCGGCATCGAGCTGAACCGCAAGGTTCTTGCTGACATTGCAATCAACGACGCCGCGGGATTCCTGACCCTGGTCGAAAAAGCCAAGGCTGCTCCCCAAGCGCAGCTTCAGTAGACGAAGCCATTGTCTCGTTGTTTTTTCTAGCCGCTCTCCTTTGCAAAACCAGCACTGGGGAGGGTACTGTTATTGGAGGACCATCATGGACGCCGTACAACAAGAAGAAGCCATCGATTCACTTGCAAGTCTCGAACTACGCGTGGCCCGCGCCGTTGAACTTCTCAGCTCGCTTCGCTCCGAGAACGAATCTCTCCGTCAGCAATTGACCGCAGTCCAGGCTGAGCGCGAGCAGGCCATCACGCGGTCCAGCACGCTGCGAGACGAGCTTGCCGCCGCCCAGATGGAGATTAAGCGTCACGACCAGGAACTCGACGATCTCCGGTCCGAGCGCAAGCAGGTCAAATCCCGCATCGAAAAACTGCTTGGCCAGATGGATCTGTTGAGCAACGCGTGACGCGCCAACCGCGCTCTGTTCTAATCTAGGAGTCAAATGGACGCCTCCGATCCTGGACGTCAGACCGTGCGCGTCACGATCTTCAATCAGAGCTACGCGGTGGCCACGTCCGGCGACCCGAAAGACACAATCCTCCTCGCCCAGGAGATTGACGACCTGATGGCCAATATTGCCCGTCGCGGCGGAAATCTGGATTCAACACGGACCGCGGTGCTGGCCTGCCTTCATCTCGCCGACAAACTCCGCCTGGCCGAGAAGCAGCTCAGTCTGCTCCGCGACGGTGTCAGTGCGCGCACCCGCTCACTCACTTCGCTCCTCGATCGATTCGAAGGGCTCGAGCCGGAGTTGGCGCACGAGCCTTCTCCGGTCGCCACCACGTCCCCGACTGACCCGGCACTTCCGTTTCCGGCACGCGATCGTTAGGAAGTGATCGCTTTGCGTAATGCCCGTCGCGCGTGCACCCATCCTGCGTTCCCGAGCAGATAGAGATACACCAGAGGAGACGCCAGGACAGCAACCCCCAGTTGTAAGCTGACGCCGGTGTGCGTGCCCCACCGATGCTTAATCAGCATCCCTAAATTGCTGATATGCGCTGTATCGAACCAGAAGTAGTCGGCATTCTCATTCACGATGAGCAGTTTCGCTGGAACGCGAGCGCCCACTGCCCACTTCCACGACGTCATGATGGATTGATTGGCGCAGAGGATCGCAACCACGTTGTAGCCACCACCGGCTAGTCGGCTGAGGAACGACGCCCGGCTACCGGTCGCTTCCACGCCATGGATACTGATCACGCGTCCGCGCGACCGGTCAAAGTTCCGAGGCTCCCCCGTGTAGCATGTCAGCAGATCTACCCGTTGGGCCGGATGCGCGTCATAAAGGTGCGTGAGAAAGCGTTCAGCCACGGCTCGTGGTCCACTCTCGACCAGTAGAATGTGGTCCATCGAGACCCCGTGCGGGCGAAAAACCAGGCGCATACCTGGAGACTAACACCTTCGCGCGGCACCGAACCTGCAACCGTTTTCAAGGGAAATCAGTTTCCCAAGCGTACTCTTAAAGACGTGGCCACATCGGAACATCCAACTGTCACCCGCTGCTTCTGGTGCGGGGACGATCCGCTTTATATCGCCTATCACGACAATGAGTGGGGCATCCCTGTCCACGACGATCGTCACCTTTTTGAGATGCTGGTGCTCGAAGGCTTTCAGGCCGGCCTGAGTTGGATTACGATACTGCGCAAGCGCGAGGCTTTCCGCTCCGCCTTTCGCGCATTCGACGCCGAAGCCATTGCCCGGTTCAAGCAGCGCGACTTTGACCGCCTTATGCAGAACGCCGGTATCGTCCGCAACCGCTTGAAGATCGAATCTTCGGTTCTCAACGCGAAAGCGTTCCTTGCGATTCACAAACAACCCGGCGGCTTCGACCATTTTCTGTGGGAGTTCACAGGTCACCAAACTCTCCGTAACCCACGCGGCACCACGCGCGAGAACATTCCCGCGACATCCCCTGAATCCGACCGTCTTTCAAAGGAACTCCTCCGAAGCGGATTCAAATTCGTGGGCTCGACCATCTGTTACGCCTTCATGCAAGCCGTGGGGATGGTCGACGATCACGTTGAAGGCTGCTGGAAATATCAGCCGCGCAGCGGAGCGCGAAACCTCTGACGCCCTGCCTCCTCAGTGAACCCGGTGCACCACATAGTGCGCTCGCTCCAACTCGTCCGTTATCTCGGTAATGTGTTCCGGCCCGCGCGTCTCAATCGTGATATCCACCACAGTCTCCCCTAGGTGCACGTCAAAGTAGGCGCGCTCGTGCTTAAGGTCGACGATGTTGCCGCGCTTTGCCGCCACAATCTCCACCAACCCTTTCAATCCACCGGGACGATCCGTGATGTAGACATGTAGTCGCACCAGCCGTCCATCTTTCACAAGGCCGCGTTCAATGATGCGCGAAAGCACGGTCACATCGATGTTGCCGCCGCAGACGATCGACACCACACGCTTCCCTGTAAGGCCTGTCTTATGCTGCAGCAGCGCCGCCGTCGCCGTCGCGCCCGCTCCCTCGGCCAGTGTCTTCTCCCGCTCCAGCAGTAATAGAATTGCGTTGGCAATCTCTTCTTCGGAAACCGTTACAACCTCATCCACATACATCTGAATCAACGGCAGGGTCAGGTCGCCCGCCCGTCGCACCGCTATACCTTCAGCGATCGTAGACGCCGCGGCCACTGTCACCGGCGCATGGTGTTTCAATGCCTCGACCATGGAGGGGATGCGCTCTGTCTGAACTCCGATCACCCGGACCGACGGCTTTAACTCCTTGACCGCACACGCTAAGCCGCCCAGTAATCCGCCGCCGCCAACCGGTGCCACAACGGCTTCCAAATCCGGCACCTGTTCCAAAATCTCCAGGCCAATCGTCCCCTGTCCCGCAATCACGGCTTCGTCATTGAAGGCGTGCAGGAATGTGAAGCCGTACTCCAACTGTCGGCGGCAGGCCTCCTGGTAAGCCTCGTCGTAGCTCTCACCGGCAAGGACAACCTCCGCGCCATAGTTCCGGGTCTGCGTTACTTTGTTGAGGGGAGTATTCACGGGCATGCAGATTTGCGCGCGAATGCCATGTTTAGTCGCATGGTAGGAAACCGCCTGCGCATGGTTCCCTGCCGACGCGGCAATAACGCCATGTGCGGCTTCCGCGGGTATCAGCGTCAGAATCCGATTAAGAGCACCTCGTTCTTTGAAGGATCCTGTCATCTGGAGATTTTCGAGCTTCAGCCACAACCGATTTCCGGCAAGTTGCGACAGCGTCTGTGAATAAGCGCAGGGACTTTGATAGATGCTCGCGCGAATCCGCTCGCGCGCAGCCCGAATAGTCTCAACGGTCACCATTGGCTTAGTCTCTCAAAGCAATGAGTAGGACCGTGCGCCTGGGTATACTGCAACTGACTTGGGCGAATTCCGCGTGGTTGTAAATGGCGTCGGGGATACGCGGACTGGTTCACGCCCAGCGACGTACGAAGCACTTGACAGCGTGGCAGCGGCATGCACCCCTACAGATTTCCCTAGTGGGACCTCGTAAAGTATTCTATTGACTTTCGTTCTTTATTCGCCAACAATCAGTGAAGGAGTTCACTACCTATGGC